>Ga0181401_1000900_pt1 | contig 12033 bp, 3 predicted proteins | sample 24SPOviralmetaG_FD_130130 | JGI IMG/M metagenome (GOLD analysis project Ga0181401, IMG submission 130130) | Marine viral communities from the oligotrophic San Pedro Time Series (SPOT) site, San Pedro Channel, CA, USA - 24 SPOT_SRF_2011-07-20 | ecosystem: Environmental > Aquatic > Marine > Strait...
AATAAAGAATACAACAATGAACAAGAACAAGAATCTACTGCTATATTGACAGAAGGTTTACTATTAGATGCTGAAATATCTGAAAAGTATTTTAAATCTAAAAATTCATTAGATAATAATAACAAAGCTGAATATGGTTATCAGGATATAAGAGATAATTACAAAACTTTATCAAACAATGGTTTTAGAGGAGCTGCAGCTATGTTAACTGATCTAGACACAAGTAATAAAAAAACTTACAGATCTGGAGCTGATATGAATACACAGCTTGTTAAAGATAATAATTACAAACTTTTAGACGAAAACGGTAATCCTGTAATGCAAGCAGACCCTAGTAAATTATATGTAGACATAGGTAATAATAATACTTATCTAGAACTAAACGTAACCGATTTTCCTTCTTTAATAAACGAAGTTAAAAATGCTAGAGGAACAAAAAAATCAGTTCACGAAAAGGCAATAAAAAAAATAAATACTGAAACACCTATTGATGAAACATCAGAAGTTAAAAAAGGTGATGAAGAACAATTTAATGTAATAGAAATAGCTGACCAATTTGCGTAATATGAATTATAGATTTAAAGGAACAGATTATACTGAAGACCAAATGAGCGAAGTAGCTGGTGTAAAAGGCTACACTTTAGATGAGTTAATATCTAAAAACCCTCAAATAGAAATTATAAATGAGAAAGAAGACGATGTATTAGAACCTCTTGACTTAGGAAAGGAAGTTGAAGTGGAAAAGCCTGCGCCTGTCGAGATTGCCCCAGCTGCGACAGAGATAAAAAGCGATGGGGTTTCCAAGCCGGAAGATACTTCATTGGAATTAGAAAAGAATAAAAAAGTTGAACCTGTAAAAGTAGAGGAAAAGCCTAAAGTTGATAATTTAATATATCCTGAAGCTACCAATACTAAAGAACTTGAAAAAGCTTTTGAAAAAGAATACAACGTCAAGTATAAAAACATTCAAAAAGCTGTAGACGCAGATGTTTTAAAAGCAGATCAAAACTTTAAAAATGAATTAGACAAGTACTTTTCAGAAGGCATAGACAAATATAAAGCTGTAAATGAAGACGGTACAGAATACCTTAATTTTAATCTTTTAGAAAGAGACGCTTATAATAGCGCTGTTGAAAAATACAAAAAAGAAATAGAAAACATAAACACTACATATAGTAAAGACAAGTTAAATGACTACGTTGAAAGATACAACTCTTTTTTAGGTGAAGAATCTAGAAAACAACTAGACCAGCTATTAGTAGACACAGAGAAAGGCAAACAAGATCTTATAGATTTTGAAAAGAAATTATACTTTAGATACAATAAAGATGGTGAGCTCTTAGGTATACACAATTATGATAGTATATATCAAACATACGTAGCTCCTAAGAGACTTAAATACGAAGAATATGTAAGTATACCAGGAAACGAAAACAAAACAAGGAAAGAGTATAAAAAAACATCTAACGTATTGCCATCTTATGACAGCGTAGAAGACTACGTAGAGCAATATAACAAGTGGAAGAACTGGGGTCAAGGATATATGGTAGAGTCTAGAAAAGAAAATTTACTACCTGAACTTGTTGTAGAAACAACCACTAAAAAATCTGATATTAACAATCGTGTAGATTATTGGAATAATGAATTTTCTGGACCTGCTCAAGCTATATTCAACGATTTTGACGATAATACTGCTGCTAGAATATTAAAAAATTTACTACCAGAAACTTTTGATGTAAGTCCTTATAATCCTTTAAAAAACCAAATATCTATAACTAATACCAAGACAGATGAATCTTATGTTATTGATGTGTTTGCTGATGGTAAAAAAGCTATAGCTAAAAGTCAATCTAGTGAACTAGCTGGTTGGTTAGCCGCTAACACAACTAATGAAGACATAGACTTAACAAATAAAAGAAAAGAGGATCTCAATAAGTTTTTACTAAAAGCTCAGTCTGAGTCTGCGTATGATGCAAATGGAGATTTAACTGGAGGTTTAAATGTAGAATCAAAAAGATTACCTTTTACTAGTGAGTATTCTGCGAGCCCTGTCTCTGATTTAAATGACTTTAGTGTAGACATGTCATTGTTTGCTGTTAAAAAAACTCCTGCTTATAGTAGACAGGCTATGGGTACTATCACTGGTATGAAAGTGCAAGAAGAAGTTACTACGCCAGACAGGCAGAGAAAAGCTCAACAAGCATCTTTTAATGCTTTTATACAGACTGTTTCTTCAAATGGTAAACCAATAGGTGTGTCAGGAGAAATAAACTATTCTACTATGCCTACTTATGAGCAAAGTTTGAAAACTACCAATAAGCTCATGGATCAAAAAATGCCAATTGATTCTTACACAGAGATACCTAGTACTTATCAAGCTAGCCCAACATCTAGTCCAAAAGAAAAGCAAATAATAGAATATTCTAAACAAAACAAAGAAGCACTGTTTTATTATGACAAATCAAATGGTGAGAAAGTTTTGTTTGATACTAAAAAATGGAGTGAAGAAAACGATGGTAAAAACTTTACTGAATTTATAAGTAGAAAAGCTGTAAATGAAATAATAGTACCTCAAGATTTAATTGAAGAAGAAAAATCTGTTTTTGAAAAAGCTATAGGTATGGATTTCTTAGGAGATCAAGATTTAAATAAGCAAGCTAAAATTATATTAGCAAATATAAATGTAAACAAAAAAGTTAAAAACGAAATAGCTTCTACTAAGTATATTCAAAAAACTCTTGAAAATAAATTAAAAAATACTACTTTTTATAATGTAGAAACTGCACAAGCAATTTTAAATATTCCAGGATATGAAGTAGAAATGAGAGAAGGAGAAGATATTGTTGAAGTAGAGACTAATTATGGTGAAAAAGTTTTAGCACCTAAGTGGATTTTTGATAACGCTAAGCTAGAGACTACTAACTTTTTATCTTCAATTGAAGCGTATAAAGAAAACAACGAAGCACAAAGTAAACTTATTGATGTTTCAGAAAAAGCTGAAGATAAATGGGATATATATAGGTTAAACTATAGTGATACAGAGGCTAATCTTCAAAACTTTGCACTATCAACAGGTGATTTTTTAAACTCAGCATTGTATGGAGGCGTTAAATACTTATCACCTTTTGGATGGGCCATGACCGCTTTATCAGCTAAAGCTGGAGTGCAAGATCCTCTTACAGATTTAATGTTAGGTTTTAAAGATTATGGAGATAAACAAAGGTCTTATTACAATGCCCCTCCTGAATTTGGAAAGTTTAAAACTGCAGCTGAATTTGGAAGTTGGTTTTTTAACATGGCAGGGACTCAAGTTCCTCAATATGCAACCATGCTATTTAGCGGTGGTAGCGCTTCTTTGCCTCTTATATTCATGGGTGCTTCTGCTACTGGTTCTACTGATTTAGATTTTAGAAGAGAAGTTATAAGTGGTACAAAAGATTACAATGAATTTGGAATAATGTGGAGAGCTGTATTATCAGGTGGCTCTGAAGCTTTGTTTGCAGGTTTACCTACTTGGAAAATTCTTAATAAAGGTAAGAGTTTAGTTTCTGGTTTAGGCGGTGATGCTACATCAAAGTTTTTTAAAGGAGGTAAAGATTATTTAAGAGCTCAAGTACCTGGAATTATTAAAGATACTTCTGTAGATGCTGGTTTTGAAGTTGTGAATGGTGTTGTTCAAAATTTACTAGCTGGAAGACCTAGCACTCAAGGCTTAGGCGAAATAGCAGCTACAAGCATATTGATGACTGGTCCTGTTAGCACTCTGTCCCCAACATACTATGCTTTAACCACTAAAGATTTCATAGGTGGAAACTTAAAACAAAGCATAAATGAAAACACTTGGAAAATAAACCAAATAGAACAGCAGAATAAATCTTATTTTAAAAGCATACAAAAATTCATGAAAGCCGCTACTTTAAGAGCTGGCACTAGTGATGGTAGGTTTGCAAAGCAAAAGGTTCAAGAGCTTAAGAATAAAATACTAGAAAACGTTAATATTAAAATTAATTTAGAAACAGACGTTAAGTCTGACTATAAAACACTAGATAATTTATTTAAAAACAAAGGTGTAAATCCAGCTGGAAGTGCTAATTATAATTTCATGCTTAATGAATTAGTAAAACTAAAGTCTTCTGCTAAAGAAATAAACCTAAACAACAACTTAACCGCTTCTCAAAAAACAGATTTACTTGATAAGGTTAATGCGCAATATGTAGCTATTGACCAAGCTAAAGAAAAATACTTAGATCCAAAAACTTATGGAGATGCTTGGTATGCTTTAAAAGGAGCTGGCATATTTGATTTAAAAGCTAAAAGACAATACAAGGAGTATATTAGTAAAGCCACTCAAAACCTACAAGAATCTGGTGTTACTAATGATAACATGACAAATGAAAAGATAGAACAAGAAGCTAGACTTCTTTATCATGATAAAATAGCAGAAGATCAATTAGCTAAAGATAAGAAAGTAAGACCAGAACTAAAAGTTGCAAGAACACTTGAAGAGGCTAAAAATATAATAAATTCTAGTGAAACTTTAAGTGAAGATCAAAAGAAAAATTTAATAAGCAAGCTTGAAAAAGGAACTCAAAATGGATTTACTATAGATGAATTTGAGTTTGCTTATAAACCTAATATGGTTAAAAATAGTATGTTCCATACTGGAAGCCACGAAATATCTCACTATTCATCTGCAGAATTAATTACAAGAAACCCACAAGCTTTCAAAGGTTTTGCTGATCAACTAGTTTCTTTTATGGAGACTGATCATGCAGAGCTTTTAGAGTACGCAAAACAAGTTAATGCTAATTTATTTAAAGACGGTAAGTACGATCCTGAAGAAGTAATAGCTACATTTATAGAACTAGTAGGAGCTGACAAAATAAAAATGAATAAAAATGGTAATGTACCTGCTTTACTAGGTTTTTTGTTTAATAAAAGTTTAAATAATGCTAGTGAAGGAGAATACAATATACCTTTTAATGGACAAGATGATATTGTTAATTGGTTTATTGGCCTTGGTAAAGCTTTAACAAACGGTGATGTTACAGTTGGTAAATATACTGATCTATTAGCTGGTGCATTAGATATAGATTTAGAAACTGGAAAAGTAATTCCAATAACTGATCAAACTTCTAAGCTTGCAGCTAGCGAAGCTAGTGTTAGTTCTTCTGAAACTACTCTACTTGAAGCCATTAACAACTTACTACCTGAAGATATAGATACTAAAGAAAAGTATGATAACTTTATAAGAGATGAAAGAAAAGCAAAGCCAGTTGTAGACGCGTTAAACAAGCCAGGTGGAGCTATAAATAATTATATAAGATCTAAACAGGTTAGTCCAGAAGAAGGCAACGAGATGATACAAAACACGTTGTTTAGGTTGTTTAATTTTAACCCTGAAGAAACTAGAGCAGACGGCAGTATAGTAGGTCCTGAAGCTTTTGGTGAAAGAATATTTTCTGATACTAGATTTGCCTCAATGGACGCTAGAAAAAAGCTAGCTAAAGAAGCAGAGAAGAAGAAACAAGAAGACAGAATAGATAGTGAAGAAGCAAAACAGGTAGCTGCTAAAGATGACACTACTCCTGTTAATACAGCTAAAGACAAAGTAACTCCTAAATCAAAAATACCTAAAGAGTTTCCAGAAGTATTTGATAAAGAAATTAAAAAAGAGTTTGAAACAGCTGGACTAGAAATATACGAAAGTGATATTCCAGATATATCTAAAAAAGAATTTAAATCTGTTATTACTGAACTTTTTAGAGGTAAACTAACTAAAAAAGTAAAAGATAAACTAGGAACTGGAAAAAACTACAGTTTTGTAGTTAAAAAAATGGCTCCTATGATGAAGGATCTTTTACCTATACAATGGTTTGTTAGATTAGAATCTCAAACAAAACCTGAAGATAGAATATTTACTAAACCTCCAACGCGTTTGACTAAGCAGACTGAAATTGACGCCGCTATTTTAGACGAAAAAGTATATGCAGAAAATATAGCTCAAGGAGTTAATGTATATGAGTTTAAAGATTTTAAACCAAAAGAGCTTATTGATTATTTATTACCTCCTTTAAAAATAACAAGTGCTAAAACAGGTAAAGAAGTAAGAAGTGGACTTAGAGGTAATAGAAAAACTACATTTGCAGAAGGTTTAACAGATAGACTAGGTAGAGATGTGTCTCCTTCTTCAGCTGAAGCAGTAGGTAAAACACCTAAAGAAATAGCAGAAATAAGTAGAAAGCTACAAGTAGATCCTAGAATTAAGTTTAGTGAAGTTCATAATGATATAAGAAAAGCATACGGCGGACAGTTAGAGTATTTTGATGCAGGTAATTATAAGGAAGCTGCTAAAAGTGTTAATAAAGTTAGAGATTTTGTTGTTGACGTGTTAGCACCTATATTAGGCGGTGACGTATATAATTTAATAGATTCAAATAATCTTGCTCCTATAGGTAACAGATGGTTTAAAAACGTTGGAAGAGGATTGTTTATGGGAGATGTTTTTCCTATGAGCAAAAAAAATATAGATCTATACAATGAGACTGTAGATATAAATAAAACTTTAGTAGCTCAAGGAGTTTTAGGAACCTTAAAAGATTTAGTAGCAGATGTAGAAGCTTCGTCAGGTATAAAAAAAGGTGAACAAAAAACAAATACAAGTAAAATTCTAGCCAAACAAGACCTAAGCAAACTTGAAGACAACTTAAATAATTTAACTCAAAACCAGAAAGATGTTGAAGTTGTTATAAAAGCTTTTAAAAAAGCTTATGATTCAGACAATAGTTTACTACCTGTAATAAAAGAATTCTTATATAATCCTTTAGCTAGCAGAATGTGGGGTAAAAACGCCGCGTTAGTTAGGTCTACTATAGATGGTATTTTAAAAGGAGATAAAAAATACGAAGAACATACTTATCAGTTTGGAAACTGGGCTTTAAGAACTGGTCAAGCTATTAAAAGTAAAAACAAAGATGTATATAATGGCTGGTTAAAATGGCAAAGAGATAATTACTATCAAACAGTTTTCGATAGAAAAACACTTATGATGGGTAGTCCTTATCAAACAAAAGCTTTAAGTATGGGAACTGTTTTCATACCTGTAGATCCTACAATAATGGATTATCAAAACATTGTTGATAAAAAGTATGTTAAAGACGGTGTATTGTGGGAAGCTCAATCTGGAGAACACCCATTATTAAAACAAAAGCTAGATGAAGCTTTTAAAACTGGAGACTTTAGTAAGGTTCCACCTTCTGAAATAAGGTTTTTTAACGAGTATTTCTCTTTAAATCCTTTTACTTTAAGATTAGATGGTAATACATTTGCTGAGAAATACGGTTTAAAAATTGATGATGCTTTAAAATCAAATACAGATATAGCTAAATTTGCAGGCGATCTTATATATAAACAAATTCTAACTAAATCCGGCGAGCTAATAGGTGATAATGCAATGACACCTAAAAAAGCTCAAGACATGTTAGATGAAGCTATTCCTGTTTTACTAGCTGAAACCAACGCTAAAAATAAAGTTAATGTTCCTTTAGTTAGAAGTTCCGAAGTTATGAATATGAAAAATTCAGAGAACATGGGATCTAACGATGTTATAAATAAAACTAAAACATTAGATAAAGCTTTAGAAAATGCTAACTCTTTAAATAAGCCTATTAAAAAGATAAGAGTATTCGATTTTGACGATACTTTAGCCACTAGTAAGAACATTGTAATAGCTACTAAAGACGGCAAGACTATAAAATTAAACGCGGAAGATTTTGCTAAGAAAGGTTTAGAGCTTAAAGAAGATGGTTGGGACATGGACTTTTCAGATTTCAACAAAGTAACTGACGGAGGACGTGGTCCTTTATTTAAAGTTGCTGAAAAAATTAAAAATGCTAGAGGCAATGAAGACCTATTTGTATTAACAGCTAGAGCTCCTGAATCAAGAGAAGCTATATACGAGTTTTTAAAAGAAGAAGGTTTAGAGTTTAAAAAAGAAAATATAATTGGACTAGGTAATTCTACTGGAGAAGCTAAAGCGCAGTGGCTAGTAGGTAAAGCTGCAGAAGGATATAATGATTTTTATTTTGCTGATGATGCCGCACAAAACGTTTCAGCAGTTAAAGAGTCTATGAATTTATTAGGTGTTAAATCTAAAATTCAATTAGCAAAAGAAAATAAAATTAAATTTAGCGAAACTAGCACTATAAAAAAGCTAAACTGGAAAACAGACGAAGCTAATAATATAAAAACTACTTTTAATATAGGTGACAAAAAATACAACATTAACTTAGACTCAAGAGATGATCAAGGAAGTTTTGATTTAGAATTTGATCTTAATGGTAGAAAAGACATTACCGGTACAGGAGATTCAGTTAAAGTTATTAAAACTGTTTACAATGGTTTATTAAACATAATTGACCAAAATAAAAGCATAAATAAAATTGAATTTTCTTCACGTAAATCTGAGCAAAGTAGAGTTAAATTATACACTACATTGATGGATAGGCTTGGTAAAAAACTAGGCTGGAAAACAGATATATGGGAAAGTAATGATTTTATTACACCAGAAGACAGTAGTTATGATTTTGAACTAGTAAAACCTAGGAAAAAGCAAGTAACTTCAGTTGAAAAAGTATTAAATGTTGTAGATGTAAAATCTGAAACTCAAAAAGCTAGAATAAAAAGTTCAGAAATACTTAGCGAACAGTTTAATAAGTTAATAGAAGAAGCTACAGGTATAGAGTATTTTAAAGAATATTCAGCAGCTAAAGCTAAAACTATTGGTGCTAGTAAAGGTAAATTTAAATTTTTTATACCTTACTCAGCTGAAGATTTCTTAGGATTAATATATCCTACGTTGGCTAAAGGTAGTAAAGGAGATGCTCAAATGGCTTGGTATAAAGAAAATCTTTTAAATCCATATACTAAAGCACAAGACAACTTGTCAATGGCTAGAGTTAATTTAATGCAAGATTTTAAACAGCTTAAAAAATCTTTAGATGTGCCAGCTGATTTAAAAAAGAAAAATAAAAGTGGATTTTCTAACGAGCAAGCTGTAAGAGTTTACCTTTGGGATAAGCAAGGTTATGATGTTCCAGGTATATCTAAATCAGATTTAAAAGAGCTAAAGTCTTTGATTAGTAATGACCCTAAGTTAAGTTTATTCGCAGATCAAATATTAAGCATAACTAAAGGTGATGGATATACTAAACCTGGTGAAAACTGGCTTAGTGGAACTATAACAACTGATTTAATTGATTTAATAAATACAGAAAAGAGATCTAAATACTTAGCAGAATGGCAGCAAAATGCAGATGCTATTTATTCTAAAGAAAATTTAAACAAGCTAGAAGCAGCTTATGGTACTAAATACGTAGAGTCTTTGAAAGGTATTTTAGCTAGAATGAAATCAGGTAGAAATAGGTTAGACACTGGAAATAGATTAAGTAATCAAATTTTAGATTACATAAACGGATCTGTAGGAACTATAATGTTTTTTAATACTAGATCTGCATTGCTCCAAACTATATCTTCTATAAATTTCATTAATTGGAATTTTAATAATCCTTTACTTGCTGGTAAAGCTTTTGCTAATCAACCACAATTTTGGAAAGATTTTAAGTTATTAATGAACTCAGATTATTTAAAAGACAGGCGTAATGGTCTAAAGCTTAACATATCTGAATCTGAAATAGCGGATGCTGCTTCAACTAGCAAAAATAAAACTAAAGCTGTTTTAAACTATATACTACAAAAAGGTTATTTACCTACTCAATTTGCTGATAGCTTTGCTATTGCTTCTGGTGGTGCTACTTTTTATCGTAATAGAATAAACGATTTAATGAAAAATCAAAACATGTCTGAAGCTGATGCTTCTGCACAAGCTTTAATAGAGTGGAGACAAATAGCTGAAGAGTCTCAGCAGTCTTCTGATCCTAGTAAAATTTCAAGTCAACAATCTAGCAATGTTGGTAGAGTAATATTAGCTTTTGCTAATACACCAATGCAGTATGCTAGAATACAAAAAAGAGCAATACAAGACTTGATAAACGGTAGAGGAGATGCTAAGTCTAATATTAGTAAAATAATATATTACGGCTTTGTTCAGAATATAATATTTAATGCTCTACAACAAGCGGCTTACGCTATAGGATTTGGTGATGATGTAGATGATGAAGTTAAAGAAAAAAAGTATTTAAGTATTGCTAACGGTATGTTAGATTCTTTATTAAGAGGATTAGGAATAGCAGGACAAGCTGTGTCAGTAGGTAAGAACTTTTTACTAGATCTATACGAAAGATCCGGAAGAGACAGGCCAGAGTATGTAGATTCTGTTTGGAAGTTAACTCAATTTTCACCACCAATAAATTCTAAAATATCAAAACTTAAACAAGCTGCTTGGCATTTTGATAGTAAGGCTCGTAGAGAAAAAATATTTAATAAAGGTTTTGCATTAGACAATCCAGCCTATGAAGCTGGCGCAAAAGTGATTTCGGCTACTACTAATGTTCCTTTAGATAGAGTTCTTTTAAAAATGGAAAATATTGAAGGAGCTTTAAATGAAGACAATGACTTATGGCAAAGAATAGCTATGTTAGGAGGTTGGCCAAAGTGGCAATTAGAAACTAAAAATAAAAAACAAAGTTCATCTAGTAAAAATAATAAAAAAGGTAATTTAAAAATAAAAGGTGGAATAACATTTAGAAAAAAGAAAATTAAAATAAAATAGGAACAATAAAAAACTGGGCACCATACCCAAAAGTTCCTGTAACCAAAAAAGGGGAAGTCGTAATGACCTCCCCTTTTATTATTTTAACTGTTGCAGTATTCACAAATACCGCCTAGACATAATCCGCACATGTTTTAATTTTTTAGAATTTAATAGTTATTCCAAAAGATAGAACCAAAGCTCCGCTAGCTAATGCTAACTCGTTTGGTCCTAGCTTTAGTTTTTGTTTATGCCATAGCATATTACCTGCACCGAAAGACATTAATGAAATACCTCCGATTATTGCTAATTTCTTTGTCATGTTATTTCACAAGAGCCTCCTGCGCATGCTAATTCACCTGAAAGATCTGTTTCATCATCTGTTTCTACAATCTTGCTAAGATCAATATCTTTAAGATGAGCCATAGCCATATCATAGTTTACTTTACTTATGTCTTCAAATGGAGCTTGAGTATACGTACCGCCATCATAAGGAAGTACAGATAATCCATTGTAATGATCTCTATTTTCCCACATCCATTTACCTGCAGCATCCCACTCTTCTTGTTTTAAACTAACCGTAGCTGAAACATTATGAGTGTTAGATCCTTTCCTGTGACCAGGTTTTACCCATTCAGTAGCTACTTTTTTTATACGCTCAAGCAAATCAAATGGAGATTCATCTCTCAATATAGAACCTTTAGGTGCTTTCTGTGGTATACTAATCACAGCAGTATCATGAGGTCTAAAAAACTCATCTTCAATTAACTCAGGGTGATTAGCAGATAAATATTTATACATAGATTCATTTTTACCAACTCTTATTCTACGCGTATAATAATCAGCATGCCATGCGTGAATACCAGATGAAGTTCCTAATGCCAGAGATGTTGTCCCAGCAGGCTTTACGGTTGTACATCTAGCTGCTGGATTAATACCAATAGCTTTAGCTGTCTTTGCGTTCTCTCTTTTTACTATACTTGCAGCGGCCTTCATATCCAACGGCAGCACAGCGGCACTCGCGATTCCTGTCATTGACACACCGATAAGGGCGTCCTTCTCTGTAGTATCTCTGCCTACATCGCTTAAATAATGAAAGTCAGTATAACCGGCTTGTAATGTACCTATAAAACTAGCATGCTTAACTCTCTCGTTAAAATCATCTTGTGATTTAATATCACTAGCATTTACCTCACATAGATTACAAAACTGAAAAGGTCTTAATGCTATTTCACAACAAGGATTTGTACCCCAGTCTTTATCGTTATTAAAATAAATACCTGGTTCACCTGCTCCTGATAGCTAAACACGCTTCCATAAGTCCA
>Ga0181401_1000901_pt1 | contig 12032 bp, 14 predicted proteins | sample 24SPOviralmetaG_FD_130130 | JGI IMG/M metagenome (GOLD analysis project Ga0181401, IMG submission 130130) | Marine viral communities from the oligotrophic San Pedro Time Series (SPOT) site, San Pedro Channel, CA, USA - 24 SPOT_SRF_2011-07-20 | ecosystem: Environmental > Aquatic > Marine > Strait...
AACCTTGAACTTGCAGGTACAGCAACTCTTTCTTCAACTGCAAACATCGCAGGTGCATCTAACGTTAATAGCACCCTAGATGTTACTGGGGCAACAACTGTAGGATCTATCACTTCCCATGGCCTCGCGGACCTTGATGGCAACCTTGAACTTGCAGGTACAGCAACTCTTTCTTCAACTGCAAACATCGCAGGTGCATCTAACGTTAATAGCACCCTAGATGTTACTGGGGCAACAACTGTAGGATCTCTCACTTCCCATGGCCTCGCTGACCTTGATGGCAACCTTGAACTTGCAGGTACGGCAATTCTTTCCTCAACTGCAAATATTGCAGGTGCATCTAACGTTAATAGCACCCTAGATGTTACTGGGGCAACAACTGTGGGCTCTCTCACTTCTCTTGGAGCGGCAACTCTTTCCTCAACTGCAAACATTGCAGGTGCATCTAACGTTAACAGCACCCTACATGTTACTAACGCAGCCACTCTAGGCTCTATCGTTGTACACAACACAGCAGCTCTTCAGGGTGTAGTAACTCTTTCATCTGCAGGTAATGCACTTGTTGTTAATAACAATGCTTTAATTGAGGGTGACATTCAGGTGGATGGTAATCTTGTGGTGAGAGGTGATCTTACTGTGGTTGCTACACAGAATTTAACAATTGATGACCCGATTACTCTACTCGGTAACACTGTTAGTGACCTAACCACAGATATTGGTCACATCTACAAGAGACCAAGTGGCAATTCAAACGTTGCAACATATTGGGATGGCGGTGAGAGCAAGTATAGAATTTGCTTAACAGATTCCAAGGGTGATGATACAGCAATCGCATCTACTGGATCAATCAATGTTGAGATTGTTGGTAACATGAATGTAAATACCAATGTTGAGTGCTCTAACATTATCACTCAAAACATATCCTTAGGTGGTTCTTCAATTTCTATACAGGGTAACTCTATTGTATTTGGTTAAACATTTTACAAAATACATTCACAAAAAAAGCACAAACTTATTTTGTTTTTTAATATTAATAGGATATGTCAAATCCAAGTATAACAGCAGACTCTTATTCCAATATAAATATAAATAATGCAAATCTAATAGTTTCCGGAATAATATCAGGATCTATTTATCAAGGAGATGGGGGTCTTTTATCAAACATAACAAGTGGTGGAGGTTCATCTCCAAATGATACATTGTCAAATGTTGTAAACAGGGGTAATGTAACTTCAAATACTATTATCCTCAATGGTGGTTTTGTCACAGGTAACAGTGCAACAAGTGTTACAGCAACATCAAATACCATCACTCTTGACATGGAAGGAAAATCGTACAAGACATTTACATGTTCAACATCAAATTCTATAGAAACAGTTACAATTTCTAATGACATCTTGGGATCACAGGGGATGGTGTTCCTTACAGCAACCGGTGACATAAATATTTTTGGAACATCTTCAAACCTGGGCGGAACAAATGTAAATGTATCATACGATGATATTTCTGTCTCCAGTGGTGAAAAGGCTCTAATCGGTTTCATGAGTGATGGAACACAGAGATATATAAATGCAGCCAAATACCCGAGTGCTGGTGGGGGTGGGGGTCTTTCCAACTTGGAAACAATCACAACAAATGGAAATGTGGCGACAACAACAGTTCAACTTACAAATTCTGATGTAGGTCTAGTCGCAACTGGTAACGTCCAAGCAAATTATTTCATAGGTGACGGGTCACAATTGACCAACATATCAGGAGGTGGTGGAGGAGGAACACAGGCCTATTATGATGTCTACGACTCGTCGGGTGGTCAAACAGCGCCAACTAGCGGTGCTGTGTTAGCTTTAGACACAATAAGAAGCACCTCGGGAAACTTCACACTAATATCCAACGAAGTCCGTTTTAATAAAGCGGGAACCTACAAAATAGATTTCAGATGCACTACAACAGTGACAACGGCAACTAGAAGTGACAGTTATGCCCAGTTGTATAAAAATAGCACACTGGTCGCCGGTTCTAGGGTATACATGTATAATAGACAGTCTAGTGCAGGTGAAAATACCGGTGCAGCCGCTGCAATCCTAACTATGGCACAAAGTGATACAATTTCTATAAAGGTCTTTGAAGAAAGTGGTGCTACTATCAAAACCGTAGCAAATGGTAGTGGCGTTGTAATCACAGAACTTTTAAGTTAGATATATTAATAAGAATGGTTTTCGCAACAAACTTTTTTATGAACATGGTCAAGACAATTGAACAAACATCTTCAACACCCGGGGCTAAAAAGATTTTTGATTTATCAAATGTAAGCTACACAAGCGGTGGTTCTGACTATTTCCAATTGGACACGAATAATTTTACTGTAGTAAGATCCATTTCTATGAAGGACGATGGTAGTTCAATATACCCCATCCAACAAAGTGGTTACATAGAGAGATTGGATATGTCTACTCCATATGATATATCAACAGCCAGTGCAACAGGTGATAGTGTCACAATCACACCATCAAGTGCCTTTGGGGATGCTTCAGTTGACGCGAATGGTGAAAATTGGTATTTCGCAGAAAATAGTAGTAATCCATATGACCAATCAAACTATTGGACTACAAGCACTGGATGGGATTTGTCTGGGTTAACCAAGAATGCTTCAATCTATCAAACCGATAGTGGATCACCAGCAGGTATTCATCAAGCCGGGACAAAACTTTTTATATCAAATAGTTTGAAAATAGAACAAATTGATATCTCAAGTGGTTGGGGTAGTCTGGCAGATGAAGGAACGGTTGATATATCAACCCACTCAAATTTGGTTGGAAATATAAATATTACAAATAATAGCGGTATCAGTATACCAGGTTTTTTCATGAATAGTGATGGGACTAAATTAATCACACTAATGACAAGAAATTCAGGGGCTACTTGTAACTTAGTTCAATTCACTTTATCCACACCATATGATATTTTGGGTTCAAGTTCTATAACAGTTGAAAATGAATTTGATGTGGCTGCGGCAATTCCAGTCACCGATAGAAGTTCATCAACTCAAGGATTTCAAGCGATCGTTATAGATAGAACCACTGAATCACATATTTATTTATCGGATGTTTTATCAGACCGTATATTCCACCTTAAAATGGATTAAACAAATACAAATATTGAAAATATTTCAAGTTTTACAATTAAACTCACCTTTTCATCAATTGTTAATGTTTCCCATTTACATTTTTCATCTGTCATGAGAAAATAAAACTGATCATAAAGTAATTTATTTCGTTCATGAATCATAGTTTTATTTTCTATGTAAAAATAGACTCTTGCAGCAGCAACAGAGGCGGGTACTGAGACCCTTCTACCAAGAATTGATAAATGTTCTATGATACCATTATCTATATTTTCAATATATTCACATAGTTTTTCAATATATTCAACTACTTCTGGAGCCACTGTCATTCTTTTCAATTTTACGCATCACATGTTTAATATCTTTTTCAATTCCACACACTTTTCCGTGGATGTCAAAAAGAATATCACCATGGGAACGACTCTCTGCTTCAACGGTGACTAGTCGGCTCATGAAGTCTCCCATTTGGTATGTTATCGTCCCAGCTGCTAGACTCAGTGTTGTCAGGGTTGCTAGAGATTGTAGATTCATCTTCGGTACCGACATCGGTTATTATACCTTCATATTTTTTTACCCTGGTATCTGTGAGACATAGATGACTCTTCATCTTTTTATCAAAAGTGAATAGTTTTGCCTGACAATTATGAATTTTTTCTTGTGCCTTGACAATGTTTTCTAATTTTTCTTTATAGTTTTTGATTTTAAGATATGATGTAGATATAGCAAGTCCGGTACTTATTGTGATTGACACTATACTAAAAGCTCTTGCTTGATCAAGTGACAGTGATAATGCTTCTATGAATGTAAGTCCTGAAGACATAATAACATTTAATAGAGTTATATTATCATAATTTTTTTTGTATTTTGTGTAGTAAAAATTTAATTTACCTAAATATTCTGACAATATAAGTTGAATACTATCATTCTTTTGAATAATATATTCATAAAAATTATTCTTTTTTTCAGGTGGAATACTTTTTCCGTTATTACTAACAAATGTATGTGTGTCTTGTTCAGATGTATATTCTGAAATAAGTTTTTTGTATTTCATAAGAGCTCTCATGTCCATTACGACAGGATTTGACATTACAACTTCGTTAAAGAATTTTACAACATCTAAAAATTCTTTTCTGAAGGCTTCCTCTGTTTTTGATAACATTGGTGTTGTTATGTACGTGGAAAAAAAAGATTTTTAAATAACAACATGTCTCTAGATAGTTTACCAAAGAAAATACAATATATTATAATTGATTCAAATTATATTACACAGGGAACAAAAAATGATTTTTCAATAAACTTTGGGTATGATTCAAACACTTTTGTCCAGGAAATGAAAGATGTTGTGGGAATACATCTCGTTGACTTTTATGTAACACAAATAGGAGTAAATGATAATGGTTCAACAAATGCCGCAAAGTATATTGACATATATTGTCCTGAAATACCTGTACCAGCACAGCTTTTGAGTGAACAGAGTGGTCATATATTTGCCAGAGTTCCCCTTGAAAGAAATTTTGGTGGTTCAGATAGTGTTATTGTATATGATAAACAAGGAAGACTACATCCTAGAAATAAAAACTTATTCAACCCCATATCAATAAAGAATCTTTCTTTCAAGTTGTATGAATACCAGGGTGATGGTGATTACGAACTTCTCAAGACTACAACAGATTTCTATATGATACTAGAAATAACAACAATAGACCATAAAGAAAAACACAAAAATGATAGACTTGAAGACACTTTAGATAAATTAAATAACATTTTGGAAAAACTTGTACCACCCGAAACTTCAAATCAAGAATCACAAATGAATAATGATGAAATAATTCCAAAATATTATATTTGGGTTATAGTCGGTATTATGTGTCTATGTGTTTTATTTTTACTCTTCCGTAGTAACGGGAGAGGCGACACCTGATGTACCTTTTGGTCCTCTTTGACCACGAGGCCCTTCTGGACCGGGGGGACCGGGGGGACCACGAGGCCCTTCTGGACCGGGGGGACCGGGGGGACCGGGGGGACCCTGTGAAACACTCTGGTTTTCAAGTAGATGTATAAGATCTTTAATAATTTCAAAAAGTTCATCCCTCTTAATATTTTTGGGGTTAACAGTTGAAATCTTTTCTTTGATTGAATCCATTATATAATATAATACCCAGATTTTTTTAATTAAAAAAAACACGACATGATAATAAAATGATAATAGTAGGTGGGAACAAGATTTCTGGTATAGGGCAAGTCTGTGAAAAATACACAAATGTTTTTGGTACAGGACCTACAAAGGATTTGTACGAAAAATTCCCTGAAGATGAGACTATCATGATATTTGCTTTACCTATTCCACATTATATTAATAGGATAAAAGAACTTTTAAAGACAAATCCAGTAATGTGCATGACTGTATGTGAGACGGATCCTGTGAATCCAGTTTACGGAGAACTATTTAAACTCATGAACAGATTCTTCGTACCAAGTGAGTTTTGTAAAGAAGTATTTTCTAAACAATTTCCTGACAACAATTTTATAGTTCTTCCTCATCCAACTAGTCCTGTTATTAACAAAAATATAAAGTTTGAAATTTCAAAAAACAATCCATATATATTTTATCATATTGGCAATGTTCTTGATCCCAGAAAACAAGTACACAAAATAGTGGAAGCATTTATGAGATTACGGTTGGACAATTGTATTCTTATTATTAAAGCAACATCTGTAAAATCTGTTGACTGGAATTTTCCAAACATTTTTGTTATAAATGGCTTAATGTCAGACGAACAAATTGAGCAGCTGCACAACACAGGTCACTGTTATGTATCATTTTCAAATTCAGAAGGTGTTGGGATGGGTGCAGTTGAAGCAGCTGTGAGAAACAAACCTGTTATAATAAGTGAATTTGGGGGAGCTAAAGATTATATAAATAGTCCATACACAATAAAGTGTGAACCAAAAAAAGTTGGTTTCAATGAGTTTTTATTTACATCTGATTTAACGTGGGGAAAGCCTAGTTTTCAGCAATTGTGTGAATTTATGTTGGATGCATATAAGAAGAAACTTAGTTATATGGATCATTCTCATACTAGGGAATATACAAGTCCTCAAAAAATCTTATCCATATTGGGAGATATCTGATGTTTCTTACAGAATTCCCCACACACTGCCTTGTTACCACACCTCTTCCCATTCATAGTAGTTGCTTTGCAAATTGCAACCCTTGTTTCAACTTTCATCTTTGGGATATCTTGGAGGGATATAATCTTGAGTCCCCTTTCCCTCTTGTTCTTCAAAATCTTCTCTTGGGAAACCTTGGCCTTATGAAGAGATCTTGCCATCGTCATGATCTTTTCATTAGGGGTGGTCATCTTATGTTCGCTGAGGAGTTGGGCTACGAGAGTATCCATCTTTTCTCATACAGCGTCTGTAATCCTTATGTGTGGAAACATCCCGACGAAGTTCCTGACAATCTTGTACATCCAAAGATGAAAGACTGTACCCAAAGATGTCAGTACTATAGGGAGAGTTGAACTTGTCTGAATCATAAACCAAACACCAACTGCACTGGCAACTACTAGTATCAGCTGGTACACACTGTATACATGAAGGTACGTGTGATTGAAATATACTACACCATAGTATCCAAACATGTTGAACAAACCTGCCACAAAGAAAAAAGGGTTTAGAAACACAACAAAGTTCAAGATTGCCACAAAGAAATCCATTATACACACAAACTTGATTACATGTGCGTAATTTTGCAATTTAACTGCATTCTGTAGGTCTTCTTCGTTTAGTCTGATTACAGCAGAACCAAAGTAAACCCTAACAGGTTGATGGTCTGTCAAGGGTTGTTCAATGTTTTCCCTAGTCTTGTCCCATGTTTTGTAAGGATTGTGTTCACTCATACCAACCATGATGTCATTATTAGGCTGTTTTATGACAACTGTAGCCATTTATAATACATGTGAGTAGATTTTTAAACTGCAATACTTGATAGGTACAAATTTACATCTCCAGCAAAATCCGGAGACTTCTCTAGAACTTTCTTATTTACTGAGTCTTGAAGATTCAATATATGCCCCTCAAAATTTTTAAAATCCACCCCTGTAGCTCTGTGAATCTGATGGGGTGTTGCAATATCCTTGAGAGCCGATAAATATCCAGTTGCATAATTTGCATGCATCACAGATAGATAAGGAGATGTATCCTGCTGAGCTGTGGTTGCCCAACGTGCACAATTTTTAACGAGAACCTTTATATTATCTGTGGGATCGGGTTTTCTTATAAAGACATAATAAACAAATATAAGACCTAAAAGGGCGTAAAGATACCACCACATTATATTGTAATAAGAAAATGTTTCTTTTAGAAACAAAATATTGCAATAGCAATATTCAAGATTTTTCAACTCTTTTCATCTCCACTCGGGAGGCTCTGCTTCAAAGAGTAACTGAAGATGATGTTATTATATATGAAATATTGGTTCCATTACTTGGAAATGGTATGTTTCTAAGTACTTCTATGGATACAGACATATCTTTGAAAATTGATGAACAGGTTGTAAAACTTTTCAGAGAATATGAACTTGTTGTTATAACAACAACATACATTCAAGGTTTATCGCATGGGTTGTGTGAACAGTATGACTGGACTGAATCACATACACTTTCATGGAGTACATATTTTCCCAAAATGGCCTGTATCATGAAGATTCCTGATCTGAATTTTGATGTAGAAGATGAACCTTTAGAGATTGAGATAGCAGACAATAAATTCTCGGTATCATTTGATAAAATAAAATACAGTTATCCATTGCTAAAAAGTATCTCAGATGTGGGAGGTTGGGTTATGGGCGACAAACTTAAAAAAGTTTTCAAAGAATACAAGAATAATATTGCAATAATATATTTTGACAATGAATATCCTTTTTGCTTAGAGTTTACAGGCTCTAAAAAAGTGTATATAGCACCATGTCAAAGTTCGGAGTAAAATGGTGGCACAATTGTTACATGTGTAAGTGTCCTCTTGACATCTATGTTGATAACTTTTCTGGAGAACTTGAATTTATATCAAGGATTCAGACATATTATAAATTCAAACCTGTGTTATTTCTATTAAACATATCTCGTATCAAGATTATAAATCTTCATATGAGACATGTATGTACACATTGTTATATGATACAAAAAACAAATTTGCAATGGTTACCGCATATAAGACATAGAGAAATATCTGGAAAGAGGATAATCACTAAGTATGACGAAATAAAACCAATGACTGAAAACGAAATATATGATTGGTTTGGGGGATTTAATAATTTCCAGACTAGAAAAGATGTTGATGATTATACACTAGATGACAATAAACTAATAGGATTACCGGGAGTTATTCTGATGAAGTCATCCCAAAACTTTTGAAAAGTACACCACCTAATATAATAAAAAACAACATCACACCTATTTTAGATAACCAAAAATACAGTCCATTTCTCTTTATAAACTTGTTATCTTCCTTCATGATGTCATTAGCCGTATCTGCCACCGCCCAACTTGACAATAGACATGTTATAAATGCAGCTAACAATATATTCCACTTTAGAACCATTTTTATATATAATATGATAATATTTTTATATCAAAAATAATGTCATAAAACAATTTAAAGACAAAGGTCCCTACCTTTATAAGAATGGAGCAAGTCAAGAAGTTATCTCATGTTGAACATGTGATAAAACGTCCTGATTCCTATGTGGGTCCTACCGATCTTCAACATGAGGAGATGTGGGTTCTGAACCCGGACAAGCACTTCATCAAGCAGACTCTGCAATACTCACCCGCGAGTCTCAAGATTCTTGATGAAGTGCTTGTAAATGCAATTGATAGGAACTCGTTGTTTCCAGATCAAGTAAAGTATATCAAGGTTTTAGTTGATCGCAATGAGGGTCTGATTAGTATTGAAAATAACGGTCCACTGGGTGGTATTTGTGTCAAGGAAAATGAAAATGAAAAAGTTATGAATCCTGAACTGACCTTTGGGCATCTTCTCACGAGCACTAATTACAATGATGAAGAGGAGCGAGTTGTGGGTGGACGCAATGGTTATGGAGCAAAACTCACTAATATTTACTCTTCTAGGTTTGTTGTGATTATCAAAGATTCTGATAACAAGGTTCAGTACAGTCAGACATGGGAGAACAATATGTCTGTGTGCAACAAGCCTCACATTAATAAATACCGTGGTAAAGATTCCAGTGTGAATATTATCTTTCAACCGGATTGGAAGCTTTTCGGTATGACTGAGATGACTGAGGACTTTTTCAAGATTGTTGAGAAGCGAGTATATGATGCGGCAGTTTGTACAAGTTCTAACTGCAAGGTTTATTTTCAGGGTGAAGTGGTTCCTTCAGTGACCCTTGAAAAGTATGCCCGTATGTATCTTGATCCTGAAGCAAAAATCGCAACATACCAAACCGATAGGTGGTCAGTTGTCTTGGCACCGAGTGACATAGGATTTACTCAGGTTTCATTTGTCAATGGTATTTGTACTACCAAGGGTGGTACTCATGTTGACTATGTGAGCCGTATGGTTTGCGATAGCATTATTGAGAAGCTTGGAAAGAAGGTGAAACTTCAACCGAGTCATGTGAAGAGTCATTTTTTCATATTTGTTCGCTCAACACTAGTGAATCCTAGCTTCAGTAGCCAGGTGAAGTCTGAGTGTACGCTAAAGCCCCAACAGTTTGGTAGTTGTCTGACCTTACCTCCTACATTTACCAATCAGATTCTCAAGGCTGGTTTGCAGGAGGAACTGTTGGCCCTGTCAAAGTTTAGGGAGCAGAAAGAACTCAAAAAGACTGACTCGGGAGCTAAGCGCTCTAAGATTTCTGGTATTCCCAAGTTGGATGATGCCAACAATGCGGGTACGGCCAAGTCTGCACAATGCACCCTCATTATCACAGAGGGAGATTCAGCTAAGGCTCTAGCTATTGCTGGACTTTCAAAGGTGGGCAGGGACAACTACGGGGTTTTCCCTCTCCGCGGTAAGTGTAAGAATGTCCGGGAGGCCAGTGTCAAGCAGCTCTTGATCAATCAGGAGTTTAGTGATCTCAAGAAGATCTTGGGGCTTCAACAAGAAAAGGTGTATACATCTCTGTCTGAGCTCCGTTATGGCCGTCTTATGATTATGACAGACGCAGATCATGATGGTAGTCATATCAAGGGTTTGGTATTAAACATGATTCATTATTTCTGGCCTAGCCTTCTTGATCTTGGCTTCTGTGTGAGCATGGTAACTCCTATTATCAAAGCAACCCGTGGAAAGGAATCAAAGTGGTTTTTCACTGAAAACTCTTTCAAGAGGTTTAACGTCCATGGTTGGAAGATTAAATACTACAAGGGTTTGGGTACCTCCACATCTGCAGAGGCTCGGGAGTACTTTGAGCAGATCTCTAGGCTTACTGTAAAGTTTGATAATGATCCTCTTACAGAAGAAGCTATTGTACTTGCTTTTGACAAGCACCGAGCGGATGCTCGTAAGATCTGGTTGGTTGAGAACGCAAGTTCTGATCCTATGGAGCGAGAAATTGAGTATGGAAATGTGAATGAGCTTGCTATTTCTGAGTTTGTTCACCGTGACCTTGTAAATTTTAGTCTTGCAGATCTCCGTCGCTCAATTCCTCACATGTGTGATGGTCTCAAGCCATCTCAGCGTAAGGTGATGTTTGCTTGTTTCAAGAAGAATCTCAAAGATGAGATGAAGGTAGCACAATTGGCAGCCTACGTCTCTGAAAAGACGAGCTATCACCACGGTGAGGTGTCTCTTGCTGACACTATTGTGAAGCTTGCACATGATTATGTTGGATCTAATAACGTGAATTATCTAGAGCCATGTGGGCAATTTGGTACCCGACTTATGGGAGGCAAAGATGCAAGTCAGACTAGGTATATTTTCACCCGTCTGACTCCACAGGCTCGTATATTGTTTGATTCTCGGGATGATCCTGTTTTGAATTATCTTACTGATGATGGTAACAAGATTGAACCAGAGTTCTATGTACCAGTGATTCCCACAGTTCTTGTGAATGGATCGGAGGGTATTGGCACTGGTTTTAGTTGTAATATCCCACCTTACAATCCTCAGAAGATAGTTGAGAGTATGAATACCCTTTTGAGTGGAAACACCCCTACTAAACTGAAGCCATGGTTCAAAGGTTTCAAAGGTCAGATCTCGGAAGGCGAGACTGAAGGATCGTGGATCGCTACAGGTGTATACAGTTTTAGTGGACAAACTATTCGTGTGACAGATCTCCCACCTACACGATGGACACAGGACTACAAGGAGTACCTTGAGACCCTGGTTGAGAAAAAGAATATTCAGGGTTACAAGAACAATAGCAAGGTGGACAGTGTAGACTTTGAGATCTATGGCTATACGGGTCAAGATATTCACAAGGATCTAAAATTGACCAAGACAATTCACACTACTAACATGCACATGTTCCATCCCACCAAGGGTATCACCAAATACAGCACCCCAGAGGGGATCCTATTGGATTTCCTGGAGGTGAGGATCAACTACTACAAGAAGAGGAAGGAGTACATGGTGAGTGACCTGACTACGAAGAAGAAGCAGCTGGACAACAAGGCGCGGTTCGTGAAGATGGTGGTGGAGGAGGAGCTGGTGATCTTCAAGAGGAAGAAGGAGGAACTCATCAGAAATCTGGAGAGTCAGAAATTTGATAAGTTTGATGACTCCTATGACTATCTTTTGGGGATCAAGACGTACCAGTACACAGAGGAGGAGATAGCCAAGATGAACGAAGAGGCTGTGAATACGGACAGGTTGCTGGAACAGCTCAAAAAGACCACTGTTATTCAGATGTACCAGAGTGATCTATCTAGTTGTAGCTTTTCTT
>Ga0181401_1000902_pt1 | contig 12020 bp, 15 predicted proteins | sample 24SPOviralmetaG_FD_130130 | JGI IMG/M metagenome (GOLD analysis project Ga0181401, IMG submission 130130) | Marine viral communities from the oligotrophic San Pedro Time Series (SPOT) site, San Pedro Channel, CA, USA - 24 SPOT_SRF_2011-07-20 | ecosystem: Environmental > Aquatic > Marine > Strait...
CTAAGACAGAAGATGGCAACCTTAAGTTTTACTTTGGTGATCATAGCACACATGCTGGTAACTTTGTATTCCAACATGACGTTGCAGGTGAGGCAACACGCGGCTGGGCATGGCCCGTTGAGCAGGTTAGCAAGATTCTAAGTCTTGGCGGTGATACTACATTCAAGTTTAGTGATGATGGCGTTGCTGAGATTGTTGTTGACAGCGGACTTGCTGAATATCGTTACTTGTTGCCAGCTCAGAGTAAGTAATGAATCTCCCAACTAACCTAACCGAACTACAAAGTGACTATGCAGTATTTCTGCCAGCACTCAGTACATTCTATGCACTGTTTGTAGGCAGACAGCGCAGAGGATTACTGCCGTATGATGAAAATCTAAAGGCTAGTGGCACACCCTACATTGATCTTGCTCGTATTCCACAAGGACTGCCGCATGGTGTAGAAAGTCTTAACTGGCTTGCACCTGAAGGATTGTGGAAGTACAAATGGAGTTTGCACAGTGCAGGACATGCTAGTTTGGATCTTGAAAAAGACTTGTACAGAGAAGATCAGTACAGAGATCGCGACAGAGAAACTAGTTGGCTACTAGGCGATAGTGGCGGTTTTCAAATTGGTAAAGGCAAATGGGAAGGCGACTGGCGTGCAGGCAGTGGTTGTGAACGAGCCCAAAAGAAGCGTGATGGCGTGTTGCGTTGGATGGATAAGTTTATGGACTATGGAATGATTTTGGATATTCCAGCATGGGTAGACAGGTCACCAGAAGGCAGTGCCGCAAGTAAAATTAGTTCATATCAAGAAGCCGCAGATGGAACAAAGTTTAACAACGAATACTTTATTAAGAATCGCAATGGTAATTGCAAGTTCTTAAATGTGTTACAAGGTGAGAACTTTGCACAAGCGGATGACTGGTACGAGCAAATGAAGCACTTCAGTGATCCGAAGCAGTATCCAGATGCGCATTTTAATGGTTGGGCAATGGGCGGTCAGAATATGTGTGATCTACATCTAGCACTTAAACGTGTAGTCATACTTGGACATGATGGATTACTTGAAAAAGGTAAGCAAGATCTAATGCACTTCTTGGGTACAAGTAAACTAGAATGGGCAATGGTACTTACTGCTATTCAACGTGGTATTAGAAAACAATTTAATGAAAACTTTACTGTAACATTTGATTGTGCCAGTCCTTTTCTTGCTACAAGCAACGGCACACAGTATACAGGTTATAGATTAGAACAAGAAGGTAAGTGGAGTTACATTATGGAAAGTGCTCCGGATGATAAAGCACTGCATGCCGATACTACACCGTTTGATTTACACTGTGACAAACTATACGAAAACTGGATGTCTAGTCCACTAAGCCAATTGATGAAACTAAATGATATTACTATCTACTCGCCAACTGATGTCAATCGCATGGGCGTAAGCACAAATACAAGTTGGGATAGTTTTAGTTATATGCTGTTAATGAATCACAACGTATACACACACTTACGCAGTGTACAGGAAGCAAACCGTGTGTTTGACGAAGGCAAATATCCTTACATGCTAGTAGAAGATACATTTGATAAAACTGAAGTAAAAGATGTTATCGCACATATCTTTACAATCGACGACAAAGACAAACAATTACAAATGATCGATGATTACGAACGTTTATGGATGAAGGTTGTCGGTACTCGCGGTCATGTTGGAAAAAAGAGTGTCAACAGTAGCGCACAATTCTTTAATTTGTTTGAGGAAGTATAATGCGAGCTCTCATAGTAGGTATGGGTATAGGCGAACTATACAAAAGTATCTATGAACGCAAACTCTGGGATGTTGTAACAGTAGATCAAAACAAGCCTGCTGACTATTGGGATATTGAAGAAGTTTCGGGCGAGTTCGATGTAGTACATATTTGCACACCTAACTGGACACATGGCCACATTGCAAGAACCATTGCTGACAGATGTAAGATTGTATTTGTAGAAAAGCCAGGACTACGCACTAGTGAACATTGGGAAGCACTTGTACACACTTTTCCAAACACTCGTTTTGCAATGGTTAAAAACAATCAATTCAGAGATAACCTAGCAGAACTATACATTATTGCTCGCAAAAGCGATGAGATTGTAATCAATTGGCACAACTATAATCGAGTACCAAATCCAGGTAGTTGGTTTACAGATAAGAGTCGTGCGTGGGGAGGTGTAAGCAGAGACTTGTTGCCACACTTGCTAAGTTGGGTGCAAGTGTTTGATCCAGAGTACAATGATTTAAGTTTATACAGTTCAGGTTGTCACCAGCATTATACATTGGATACAGTAGGATCAACTGATTACGGAGTGGTAGATCCAAGTGGTGTATATGATGTTGATGATAGTGTAGAACTATTACTAAACAGCAACTGGCATATGTATACTTGCACTGCAAGTTGGAAAAATCCTGTTGGCGATAAGATTAACATTGAGTTTTTCAAACAAGGTGACCTTATTCACACAGAGCCACTTGGACTATGTCCAGAAGATGCATATGAGAAAATGGTTGACACAGCCATAGATAATCTATATAATAATAGATACTGGAGCGAACAGTTCGCTCGTGACGTTTGGATTCATAAACAACTAGAGTTGTTCTAATGGTTAAAATATTATACACATCAGGCAATGGTGTGTTTGAAGAAGCAAGATACTTTCCTGGTAACTTAGATGCACAAGACATTCATGTTCGTGCAGTAATGACAGGAGTATGTCGCAGTGACATTGCAATGATGAACGGCGACTTTGGTCCACTACCAATTCCTATGCAAGGACACGAAGGACTTGCACAAGTGATGAATGTGGGCAGTGATGTTTCAGGGGTACAGCCCGGCGATTATGTAGCGACTCGAGGCGAACCAGCATATGCTGACGAGTACCATGTGAAACCTGAACAATGGGTTGTAGTACCAGAGGCAGATCCAAAGTGGATTTTAGAGCCAGTAGCATGTGGGGTCAACTGTGTGCTACAAGCAAGGCATGCTATCGCACTGCAAAGTACAACCACATCACTGCCCAAAGCATGCATTATCGGCAGTGGATTCCTAGCAAAGATTGTGCTACAAACATTTCGCATACTACATCCAGACATTAGCGTAGACGTTATCGGTAGTTCAAACCAAGAATGGTTTGGTGATAATGGTGCGCCTCTGCTAACGGACTTTGATGGCACATATGATATCGTTGTAGATCTTAAAGAAGATGATCGTGTGTTTAACACAGACTGCATTAATGAAAATGCAGTAATTATTATGGCTACAGAAAAGCCTGAAGGTATTGATACTACACTTGCTAACATGCTTTGGAAAGCAGTAACAATGATATTTCCAAGTCCAAGAGCACCTACGTTCTACGAAGCAATGGTACTAAGCAAAACTTGGATTGCAGATGGATCTTTAACAGTTGACAACTTTTGGGATCGCGGTTATAATAGAGATACAGAATGGCAACAAGCATTTGAAGATGCAAACAAGCGCATAGGCAACTACGGTAGAGGATATATCTATTGGGATTAGATACTAACAAGCGACAGGAAGTTGTATACTTCACAGGCACAGAAGTAGAACACACAGCAATGTATGGTGAACACACACTATTTGTTGTTGGTGTGCAACCTTGCAATGAGATTCAAAAGCGGGCAGATGCACACGGCATCAAGCATTTATACTTTGGCACCAGTCAAAGTTTTGCACCTGAAAGCGATGCAGACTGGACTGCTTGGGAAAATATGATCAAAGCATTGCTTAGTGCAGGCTATTGGTGTACACTAGACTATGATGTATTCTATGTTAAAGAAGTATTAGAATGTGGGTTTGATGAACACAATAACTTCGTTAACATGATTTCAGTTAAACTACCATATATTAAACAATTCAACTACAATGCTACATTGAAGTTAGATGATAACACTTGGGGCGATACTAACTCAGGTGTTTGGTGCCACAGCATACACAGTTTAATGGATCGCCGTGTGTATACTGATTGGCGGGATTATGTTGGCGATGAGGTAATTGACTAATGGCTACACTTAAAGAAAAAGAAAACTTAATTGAGGCTTTCAAAGGACCACACTTTTATCGTGTTCGTCTTTGGGGATATGGTGCAGAAACCAGTTACATGAAAATTAGTAAACAAGCACATGACTTCTGGAAAGCACATGGCGAAGAACATGGCGACAGTGATGTTGTAAATTATATTATCAATGCTGAAGATATTGAGGCAGATGATATTGCACAGCAAGAAGACTATGAGGATTTAGATCCTGCAAGTATTCCTCGTGAAGCATTGTTTATGCATGACGAAGATGGTATTGGCAGTACTTACTACGAGCCAATTGATCAGTTCGATGCAACATACAATATTGCAGTTGATGCCGCATATCTCACTGTAGAAAAAGTAAGCAGTGCAGAATACAATTCAGATCTGTTAGAGGATGTTATAGAACATGAAGACCTAAATGAGTTTATCAGTCGTGTAGGTGAAGAAAGCGATTGGGAACATGAAGCATATGTTGAAGGTCACGAACATGGCAATAAGTATCCAGAAAAAGGACAACATATTTGTCAATTTCAAAGTCATGAAAAAGGAACATTCTTTGAGAGTATTGTAGAAACTGCTTTACCTTTTGATCAAAATCTGTTAAAATTTGCTACAGAGGAAGCACCTGACGGTGAAGACCTCGTATACGCTGTAGAATATGACGGCGAAGAAATAGACAATGATGGTGGCGATACGAACGGCAAAGGCTACTATGCACACTTTTGGAAGCAGGAGTTTTAAATGAGTATAGCAGACAATATGATGTTAGAAGCAATGCGTGAAGAAGCAATGCGTCAACAACTACACAAAAGTAAGCGTATGATTTGGGTTACATTTCAAAAAGAGGGTATCCATAAATATCCTGCAGCATTGGATGATCCTAAACTAGCAACAGGAGATTGGGATGATGTATCGTTTCTTGGCTATCCTCATCGTCATATGTTTCACTTCCGGGTGTCAATTGAAGTGTTTCACGACGATAGAGAAATCGAATTCATCCAGTTCAGCAGATGGTTGCAAAGACTGTACAGTGTGGGAACAGATGAAGCAGGCAGCGAAACCGGGCATACAGTGTTGGCGCTCGACTACAAGTCCTGTGAAATGATTGCAGATGATTTATATTTAGAGATTCGTAAGCGTTACGGATCAAACAGAGAAGTTCACATTGAAGTGAGCGAAGATGGTGAGAACGGTTGTGTTGTCACCTTTCCAAAAGCCTAAGGGAGAACTATCGTGGCTGGAAAACCAATGAGTAATGAAATTATTAAAGTATTTAATGACCTAGATGACTATTTGCGTTTCTGCAAAGAGTTTGGCTGGGCATATAATGAAGCAGACTTGTATCGTGAAGATGCGGCTGGCTATGCTGAATATTTAAGGTTTAAACAAGGTACTCGTATTCCTAAAAACTGGATGCGTGATGCAAAGTTTCGTTTAAGCAATTATAATGATAATCGCGGCGGTGGAAGATTCCAAAGCGGTCGGAGAAACTAATGACTAAAGTGTATATTGTGGACATCGAAGCAGTTGATACTCGCTACACAAAGCAATGGAAGGAACATCTTCCAGATCAACTACAGCAAGCATTGTGCAGTGATAGTGCAGTGCTTTCTGAGGTAGAAGTTATCAGCGGTGGAGATGTACCACAATCTACTACACCTGGTGCATTTTTAAACTTTGGAGGTACAAATGTTTACAAGTCTAATCAATTACGGCAAATCGCCGAACTGTTCTGTAATGGACAAGTTCATGATGGTGATTACTTTTTGTATACTGATGCTTGGAACCCTACTGTTATTCAACTTAGATACATGGCTAGCCTACTTGGCACAAGCATTCGGATCGGCGGCATGTGGCATGCTGGCAGCTATGATCCTCAAGACTTTTTGGGTAGACTAATTGGTGATGAACCTTGGGTACGCAGCGCAGAACAAAGTATGTATCACTGCTATGATGACAACTACTTTGCCACACAGTTTCATGTAGACTTGTACAAGCAAACATTTGACATTGATGACAGCAAAGTACGCATTGTTGGCTGGCCCATGGAGTATTTGCGTAATAGTTTGACTGCATACGCAGGAATGGAAAAACGTAACTTGATTCTTTTCCCACATCGTGTAGCACCAGAGAAACAAGTTGACATCTTCCGTGATCTTAAAGATACTATGCCAGCATATGAGTTTGTAATCTGTCAGGAACAGGAACTAAGCAAGAATGAATACCATAACTTGTTAGGTGAAAGTAAACTAGTGTTTAGTGCTAACCTACAAGAGACATTAGGTATTAGTTGGTATGAAGGTGCGCTTGTTAATAGTATCCCAATGGTTCCTGACAGACTAAGTTACAGTGAAATGGCAGTTGGAGAATTTTTATATCCTAGTGAATGGACAGAAAGTTATGATAAATATCTACAGCACAAAAATCTAGTTGTTGCTAGAATCCGTGACTACATGGAGAATCACACAAAGTTTCTTCCAGCAATCCATACACAAGTTAAAAAACTAGAAACTGAATTCTTCAGTGGACAAGCACTGTATAAACATATTCGAGAAAGTATTACATGAACATTGCCTTTATAGGTTGCGGCAAACTAGGCATGCCGTGTGCAGAAGAAATAGCAAAAGCAGGACATAGTGTAACAGGCTATGATGTTGCTAAAGTAAAAAGTAATCTAGTAGAAGTTAAAGACACTATTGCAGACGCAGTAAGGTATGCAAAGGTTGTTTTTGTTGCTGTTCCTACTCCACACGATCCTAGTTATGATGGTCGTGCGCCAACTGCACATTTAGAACCAAAAGATTTTAACTATGACATTGTAAAAGATGTATTGCGCGAGTGCGATACAATAATGAATCCTGCACAAATGATTGTGCTTATTAGCACAGTGTTACCAGGCACAGTTCGTAGAGAACTAGAACCTCTTGTTACCAACACACGTTTTGTATACAATCCATATCTTATTGCTATGGGCAGTGTTGCTTGGGACTTTAGAAATCCTGAAATGGTTATGATCGGCACTGAAGATGGTGACGAAACAGGTGATGCACGAGAACTAATTAACCTATACAAAACTGTTATTGAGAATGATCCCCGGTATGTAGTTGGTACTTGGGATGAGTGCGAATGTATCAAAGTGTTTTATAACACGTTTATCAGTACAAAGATTACACTGGCAAATATGATACAAGATGTCGCAATGAAGCAGGGCAATATCAATGTTGATGTGGTTACCCAGGCACTGGCAGAGTCAAGCAAACGGATCATGAGCCCGCAGTATATGACTGCAGGGATGGGTGATGGCGGTGCTTGCCATCCTAGAGACAATATTGCCCTGCGTTTCATGGCACAAGAATTAGATTTAGGCTATGACATTTTTGATGCAATTATGAATGCCCGCGAGATACAGGCTAAGAACCTAGCAGAATTTTTAGTAGCACAAGCAAAACTACATGAACTACCTGTGCTTATCCACGGTGAAGCATACAAGCCTAATGTTCCATACAAAGATGGCAGTTACAGTTTACTAGTTGCACACTATTGTGAACAACTAGGCTATTATCCTATTATGGTAGATCCTCATACAAGTCCTCAACGCGGCCCATTCAAAGCAGTAGCATTACTAGGACATAGTGCAGAGACAACATACAAATATACCAGACAAAACTATGAAGATACACTATACTGCTATCTAAGTGACGGCAGTGTAGTTGTTGATCCTTGGAGAAAATTTAAAGATGAACGATATAAAGTCATCCATTACGGAAACACACGAACGCTGGCATAAAGGTCACATTGAGCCGTTTTGGAGTAAAGTAAGTTATACAAAACTTAACTATACTCACGAAGCGTTTAACAATCCGTTGGATGTACAAAAGTGGAAACGTCAAGGATATGTGCATCCTGTATCACACTATACTGGTATGTTATGTGATATGCGTCAACCGCAGCCTGCCTGGAATGCTAGTATTGTTAAATGGTTTGAGGATACTTACAGTGTGACAGATGTTGGTACCAGTTACTACCGCATGGGCACGGGTGTTATTCTTCCCACACACAAAGACACATACAAAAAATACAGAGAACTGTTTACTGTTCGTTTAATGGACTGTGTTCGTGTTGTTGTATTCTTAGAAGATTGGCGTAGTGGTCACATCAGCGAAGTAGATGGTGTTCCTATTACCGATTGGCATGCAGGAGACTACGTCTTCTGGGAAAGTGATACACCCCATCTGGCAGCAAACATCGGCACGGATAAAAGATTTACACTACAGTTAACAGGTCACAGATGATAGACTATGATAAGTTTGATCTAAGCAGGTTGAAGTTGAAGTATCAACTGCACCCTAGTTATGGACTGATAAACATACCCAACTTTTTACCTGACGATATAACGCAACAATGTGCAAACGAACTAGACAGTCTGCCCTTAGATCAAGGCAAACATTTTACACGCAAAGGCAGTTGTATGTATGAGTACAACGACCTATCAATCACACCTGTACAGGATACACTAGTACACGAGTTGCATAGCAGTAAATTTTTGCGTTGGTTAGAAAATTTAACGGGTGTTGAAAAATTACTACCGGATCCTCACTTAGTAGGTGCAGGGTATATGAAATCATTTGCTGGCGATAGTCTTAAAGTGCATACTGATTTTAACTGGGTAGAAGAAATACATTTACATAGAGCAGTAAGTATAATAGTTTACTTTAACAAAGACTGGGATGTTGAATGGGGCGGCAGTCTTAATTTTTACGATTTTAAAAATGAAGAACTATTAAGTTCAATAAAACCAGACTGGGGAAACATGCTAGTATGGAACTATCATAATCTAGTTTATCACGGATATCCAGATCCTATGACATGTCCAGAAGACCAAAGTCGCAAAGGCATACGGTTGTTCTATTATCAAAGTAGAAGTAAACCTGATGCACATAACCCACCACATCGTAGTTTGTATTGGTTTGATGAGAAAGAAAAACTGCCCTATGATATAAGGCAACAGACATGAAAGCACTTCCTAATCTTAAAGATAAACCATATGGCGGAGTGTGGAGCATAGATGACCAAGATGCTATTGCTACTGTAAAAATAGAACATCGTCCTTACAACACTACAGATTTGCAGGAGTTTTTACACGACTATGCTGCCTGGATGAAACAAGGACATAACATACATGGCATAGAACGCTTTACACATCTTGCATATGCTAACGGCACTACTGAGGTATTTGATAAGTTTTACCAACGTCATAATAATAAGAGACTTAGATTGTGGCGTGGTGAATATTTTTATCATCAAATACAAGCAAGAGAACTGTTTAAAGAGTGGGCATGGATTGAAGATGGTGACATACTTGAAAATGATGTAGTAGCAGTCAGCATGCCATTCAGTGACACAGGTGGGATTCCTTTTGGTTACCAGCGTGTGCTTGAACAATGCGAACAGTTAAATGTGCCTGTAATGGTAGACATGGCTTACATAAATTTAAGTAAAGGTGCCAACTTTAATGTAGATTTCAAATGTATTGAGGTAATTGCAACAAGCCTTAGTAAAGTGTTTCCTGTTAGTCATATGCGTATTGGCTTGCGTTTAATGCAAAACTTTGTAGATGACACGCTAAGTGCATATTGCAATCAAACAACTCCTTACCTAAATACAAGTAGTGTTCATTTAGGACACAGGCTGATAAAACTATACAAGCCACAATGGTTATGGGACAAATACCATCTAAGGCAACATGAGATATGCAATGAACTTGGGGTTGCTCCAAGTAATTGTGTCATACTAGGTGTTGACCACCTAAATAAGTATGACGAATATAACAGAGGCGGAAAAACAAATAGACTTTGTTTAAGCAAACAGTTATAATAATAGACAGTGACACACCACTATAACTCGGAGAAAAATATGACAACAAGTAACGTAATAACAAAACGCCTACGCAATGCAGGCGCTAGATATTGGGCTGGAGATAACATTGCAGAATACTTACACGAAGGTGATAAAGAAGCACTAATCGAAGAACTTACAACTAAATTTGAAGATGTGTTGGATAGTCTAGTTATCGACAGAGCCAATGATCCTAACAGTAACGACACTGGTCGTAGGCTTGCTAAGATGTATATCAATGAACTAATGAGCGGACGATATGATCCTCGTCCTAATGCAACTGCATTTCCTAATCATATGGAAGATCGTTATGATGGTATGCTGGTAGTGCGCAGTGAACTTAAAAGCATGTGCAGTCATCATCACCAGCCTGTGGCAGGCGTTGCATACATTGGTATTATTGCAGCAGACACATTGATCGGTTTAAGTAAATATACTCGTATAGCACAATGGTGTGCAAGACGTGGCACACTACAAGAAGAACTAGCAATGGATATTGCTAAAGAGATTCAAAAGGCAACTGGCTCTGAAAACTGCGGCGTGTATATCCAAGCAACACATGGATGTTGTGAGAACAGAGGCATTATGGCACATAGTAGTTTAACACAAACAACTGTACTACGCGGTGCATTCAAAGATGATCATGGTACCAAGAAAGAGTTTATGGATAATATTAAACTACAACAGGAATTTGCACGTTAATGAAAATTAGTTCGCACAACGAATGGTCGACACTTCGTAGTGTAGTAGTAGGTCTGGCGGCCGGTGCTAATAAGCCTGATGGTTGCCATTTTAAACATCCAGGTGCATTCCCTGGACATGTAACTGCACAAGCAGACATGGACTTGGATCGCTTTGCTAGAACACTGGAACAAGAAGGTGTAAAGGTACACAGACCCAAGTACAATAACTTTGCACAAACAGCCGGCATGTACAACTACTGTCCTAGAGATAGATTATTAGTTGTTGGCAATACTGTAGTTGATTGTAACATGCAGTATGAGTGTAGACTGCAAGAGAGCCGGTATTATGACTACGTTCTCAAAAGTGCAAAGCGTGTTATTACTGCCCCACGCAATAGATGGGTAAAGTTCGATGCTGCTAACGTTTGTAGGCTGGGCCAAACACTTTTATATCTACAAAGCGTTAGCGGTACACGAGCAGGTGCAAATTGGTTACAAGAACAGTTTCCTAATCACACAGTAGAAGTTACTAAAACTTATGGCGGTGTGCATATTGATAGTACTTTCTGCCCAGTTAATGATGGACTTGTTGTAGTAAATAAGGATAGAGTAAGCAAAAACACTTTACCTAAGTGTTTCAAAGATTGGGAAATTATTTGGCTAGGTGATGAAGATCTAACACGGAAAAGTTTTTATGGCGAAGCATTTGCGAGTAATTATATACTATTGAACTTCTTTATGATTCGTCCAGACTTGGCAGTTATTGATGACTGTCCTAAACTAGAACAAGCACTACGAGCAAATGGAGTGCTAAGTTACACTGTACCATTTGCACATTCGAGAACACTAGGCGGTGGTCATCACTGCACTACATTAGATTTACATAGGAGATAACAATGGATAGATCAGGTCCACTAATTGAAGCATTTGACAGATTGCCCGACGGGGTAATAAGACAAGAACTGACATCATATTTTATGCGTGATGGACAACTTGTCAAAGAAACTGTTGAGCGAGTGTATGATTCAAACGGAGATTACACTGACGGCACACATGTTGTGCCCTTAACAAAGTAAAAAAACGGAGGATTCGAGCACCTCCAGTAAAAACCCTCGAAAGGAAAAGATCGAAATGAATATTATTAAAACAATGGTACTAGGATTTGCACTCATGCTTGGCATGGCTGTTAGTGCTGGTGCAGCAGACAAAGTAAAGGTTGGATTTGTATATGTCGGGCCTATCGGTGACCACGGATGGACTTATCGTCATGACATTGGTCGTCAACAAGTAGAAGAAGCATACGGAGACAAAGTTGAAACAATCTACGCCGAAAGCGTATCATATGGTCCTGATTCAGAACGTGTGATTCGGCAGATGGCAAAA
>Ga0181401_1000903_pt1 | contig 11999 bp, 21 predicted proteins | sample 24SPOviralmetaG_FD_130130 | JGI IMG/M metagenome (GOLD analysis project Ga0181401, IMG submission 130130) | Marine viral communities from the oligotrophic San Pedro Time Series (SPOT) site, San Pedro Channel, CA, USA - 24 SPOT_SRF_2011-07-20 | ecosystem: Environmental > Aquatic > Marine > Strait...
AGAAGGAAGATGGCTTCCGTTTGATCGCAGTTCTCTTTTCGTAGAGATTTTTGCACCCCCTATGCCTATCGTTGAACAATGCTTTGGTATCTATGCCTTTCCTATTCATCGCTTCGACCTTCCTATGGCATTGGTAGCATAAGCAGACAAGGTTTCGTGTGTCGAAGATTAGGTGTCTGTCTTCAGGTGAGAGAAGGTTAGCAACTGGAATGATGTGATGTACTTCGTCTGCTGGCTTGAAGCTGTGCATCTTAAAAGGGTTGTGACATAGAGGATACTTCCTTCTCATCCGAGAGGATATCGACTTCCATCTGCTTGTCCTTCTAATGTCTTGAGGAGTTAGCTCCATACTTCTCCAATGCCTTCAATCCTTTCTTCATTAGAGAACTACAATCTTGTTTGCTGTCCATGTATTGATCAGGATTCGACCAAACTCTCATGGCGATTGTCATATCTCTAGCGTCTGACTGATTAGCATTGTCTCTCGCATGGTTCATTTCTTTTATTGGATCAATATGATTCATTGCTTCCCAATATAGGATTCTGCCACATCAGTCAATTCTTTTTATTACTTAATCAATCCGTTTATGATTCTTTTATTCTCTACTGTAAAATCTTTCCCATCAAACTCTAATATGATGAACCCTAAGTTCCATTGATTGATTGGCATATAGTCAGGATTCATTTCACACAAACACCCAGATGTCCAACTGCCAATGATCTTGCCGTCTGCCGTTTTCTCTCCATAGGTTGATGTCCTGTGATTGTGTCCTGCTATTGTGCAGACATGAGTTCGTTGAAGTAATGTTCTCGCTGGATACACGCCTGAGTTTCTTACCTCGTGTCCGTGAAGGATTGTCAGATGCTTTCCTGCTTTTGCTTTCTGCATTGATGTCACAAGCTCAACGCCATACTTTGCAAAGTCGAGGATGTAGTACATCTCAAAGTTTGCCACGCCTATCAGCTCTGGAGCTTTGTGGAATAAATATCTTTCCCACCTGTCCTCGTGATTGCCTATCTTATAAACGATTCGTGCATCAGGGAATCTTTGTCTTAGATGACCCAGAAACTGTCTCGTCTTCATCAACTCATTTGATAAGTCTCTCTCTTCAGGATCACGCTGATAAGATGAACAGTTGTAGAAGTCACAAGTGTCTCCGTTCAAATAGATGTGTTCGATACCTTGCTCCTCTCCATGTGACAAAGCTATCTCAAGAGCTTCTTCATCGTGATATGGAATATGAATGTCCGACAGTATCAACCACTTGCCTTTGACTAGATTGTAGTTTCGATTGCTCTTCTTATCGCTAGAAGGAATCGAGTAGCCAGCTTTGCCATTAGGACGAAAGGTTTTTGAATGATTCTTTTTAGCTTCTTGTCTGCTTTGATTTCCACGATTGCCTCTCCTATATCTTATCATTCCTCTGACAGATTCTTTTGATGTAAAAACTGATGGATGTTCTGAAAACACTTTTCTTGCTAGAGTATTCGTTGGAGTATCTGGAAACTCTTCAAGAGCTTTATTAACTAAGTCTGCTGGCTTCATAATACACTCACAATCAAACAAACTGCTGTGATCATTAAGATCATCCACATTGCTATTTTATTCTCGTCCCTCATAAACAACTCCGCATCTTTTGCATTTATAACTAACTTCAGCCTCGCCCATCATAATCCCGCAACAGCTACAATGACCGACCAACTTTCCGAGCTTCCTGCTTGGATGGATATTATTCCAATCAATATGATCAGACTCTGTTAAATACATACTCACTTCAATCTCCTAATGTTAGCCACACCATCATTGACCCAACAAATCCGATTAATACTAAACCGAAATCATTTAACAATTTCAACGCTTCTTCAAGACCAGTCATCTATCACTCTCCTTAATGCTTTCGCATGATTCTTTGGCTTCATATCTTTCATGTTGCCAGTCTTACTTTCTATCTCTCCACCAAGTAACTCATACATTTCTCGATATGTCCAAGACTTGTCAAATGGCTTTGTGGCTTCGTGTTGATGTTCCATCCACCATTCATATTGTTCAGGTTTATGATCTCTCACCCAATGCTCGAAAGCAGTCTGTGCATGAGTGTTCATTATCGAGTGAGGAGACATAGTTGGATTGTAATGACTGTGATGAATAGGACACAACACAACGATGTTCTTTGGCTCGTATCTATACTTCCGACAGCGACCCTTAAAAATAAGGTGATGACCGCAACTGGACACCACCCTTCCATCCTCATGACCTTTAGTCTTTCCGCATATCTCGCAAGGTTTGCCTCGATAGCGAGCTAAGAATAAGTCATCGCATTTATTCATCCAACCACCAGAGTCAAAAGACTTATAGTCTGTGGACACTCGCTTCATATTTTTCTTGATACCATTCTAACACTCTTACCTGTCACATTACACTTTGCTTTGCCAACCTCTTCCAACATACCAGCTTTGATCAACTCTGTGATTCTTGGTCTGACATTGTTTGGTTCATCAAAACCCATTTCAACTTGAACCTGTCTGTCTGTATAAATACCTTGAGCCTCACAAAAGAAGTTGTGAATGTGTTTGGCTCTCTTGCTTAGTTTAGGTCTCTCTTGGTAGTAACAATTTATGCTGTTCTCATGTACGTTTTTTCTCATATTAATCTCCTAAAACAAAATTGATGATGGATGCATGAACCCTGTCCATCGCAGGAATGATTAATGAAGGGAGATAGCTTCGTCATGCTCTTAGCCAATGAAATCAAAATGGAACATCATCCTCTGGTTCTGACTCAATGATTGGTTGATTACCGCCAGACATTAAAGCCTGATACTCATCAGAGTTCTTGATCTGATCTTTCTTCCAATCTTCAAGTCCTTCAGGAAGTTGACCTCCTTTGAATGTCGATAAATCAAACAGCTCAACATAATCAAGTTGAACTCCATCTGTTTTGTATGGCATCACATTATCAATGGTGATGTTCCCATTCATGTTTGGAGCTAACACTAAAGAGCATCCTTTGTTGAGTAACTGAGAAAAGTCAAAGTCCTCAAGATCAACCTGAAGCCCAGAGAACCAACTAGCAATGAACTTTCGTAGTGTTGCTCTCTCATTCATTGAGAATGTCACAGTCTTATGAATCTTCAGATTGTTTCCGTCAGGATAAAACTCATCCAACAACTTCCAACCCAAAACGATTTGACGCTTCTTCTTGCCATCGAACTTGTTCTCACTTGTGCCGATGTCAACTACTGAGTAGCAGATAGCATGATAAATGCCCTGCTCTAGTCCTTTTTTCTCTTGTTGCTTTGGAGCTTTCATTTACGCATCTCCTTCTATGTTATCCCAGAAAACGATCTTGTACTGACCATCAACTTTTTTACCTGTTGCTCTTGCCTTGAACTTCTTTTTGAACCGATGCAATCTGAATGGATTGTTTGGATTATCTTCCATCACTAAACCAACCTTCCCTTTGCTGAAAGCATCATCAATGATATTGCTTATTTTGAATGACATATCTTACTCCTTATCTTTTTAATTATACTCATTTAACTAATTCTCACAACTATCTTTTTTCTTTTGTTCTCTGAATTGACATCTGCTCAAATCCGTTTGCAAACAGACAGATGATGATGATCCATGATTGTTCACAAGACACTCAAAGATTCTAGTTGTTAGTCTTCCAGACTCATCATATTGAGTATCATATCCAGCCTCAATCAATGCTCCCTCGATCCCTGAAGACTGAAGAGCGTAGACACTTCTCGCATCTGATACTATGTTTGATGAACCTCTTATTTTATCAACAGTTATCTTTTCATGGTCTTGAAGTTTCGTTAAGTGATGAACAGCAACAACTGCAATGTTTAAACTATGAGCTATCTCAACAAGTTGTTGACTGACTTCTTCATCAAAACCGACATCTCCATATTTTCCCGATGGTCTCAATAAATCTTTGCAACCATCAACAAACATGACCTTGATGTCATACTTCCTTTTGAACTTAATAGCTATTCCCTTCAACCCTTTAGGACTGACCTTCTTATCCCAAAAGTGAATCGGATATTTGCTAACAGTCTCAAGAGCCTGTCTGCCTTTCTCAATATCTTCTTCGCTTGATGGATTCCACAACCAACGCTCACCATTGTTGACTGATACATAATGACCTCCACGATCCAAGACACCAGTCTCGATTCTTGATAGGTTGCTCGCCATTCTTTTTATCGTTGTCTCATATTTATCTTCTAATGGAACTGCTAGAGTTGGGATTCCTTGCTGACCGAGAAAGTTGTACCAATGACTCAGTAGCATCGACTTACCCGACTTTGATTTTCCAGTTAAGATGTGAACCATCCCTTGCCTCAATCCTCCGCTCTGTCTGTCTATGGTTGTGAACGGAGTTGGGATTGTTACCCTCTCACCAGCCTGAGCCAACTTCCAATCTTTCACGATTGCTTCATAGTCATTGTTTTCATCGATAGGATCACCCATCAAACGAGCAATGAGATCGTCAGATGTGTCCTCTCCCTTGTACGCATCGATCAAGCTGTTATTCATCCATTCAATATGCTTCCTCAGCTTATACTTATCATGAATGATATTTGCGTAATACTGAGAGTGAGCAGGAACGATTGTGTGATCTTGTAACTCAAGCAGATAATCAAATCCTCCTATCTGATCAAACACTCCGTCCTGCTTTAAACGCTCCGAGAACGCTATTGGATCAATATGATTGTTGTCGTAGATAAAGGTCTTCATTGATTCCCACAAAACTTGATGTGGCTTTTTATAAAACTCCTCTTCTTTCACATCTACTGAAAACATCTTCTGATGATCCAAAAGAATTGTTCCCAACATTCCCTTCTCAGCTTCTTCGCTATATGGCATTTGCTTACTCATCTATTCCCACCCATTTCTTCTTTTTATTCTTATTCTTATTATTGCTACAATTTGCTTGAGCGTTCTTAGCATTGCTTGCTTTTGCTAGACCTCCTTTTCTTCCTGCTTCAGATCGCTTTTTACAGGCGTCAGCATATTTGTCCATCGCTTGCTCAATATGTATCTTGAACATCTGAAAGACGATGTCAGTACATTGATCCATCTCTCCTTCTTCTGGTTCTTCTCCAGTATCTGTGAACCTGAAGATTGCTTTGAACACTTGACCAGCCTGATCATCATCAAGTCTGTCTATGAATGCCCTGTTGTTTGCATACAGCATGAACGCTTTTGGTTTCATTGGCTTCTCCTTTGCCTCATATTGGATAGCTGAATCTGACTACAACTCCCCAACCTTTTGAACTGTTTAAATGATAGATACCATCGATGACACAAGTCGGACGTTCTTCATTCCTAAAGATATCAACTGTGATATTGTTGCGGATCATCTCTGCCCATTTAAAACGATCAAGCTGTTGATCATGTCGCTTTCGATCATTCTCCTTGAACGCTTCTCCTGTGTATTTTTTTATTGTCTTGAGTTGTGGAATCCAACCGATCATGTCTTCACCATTTGCAAGAACAGCATAGTCAGAATCATACTCTGATGCAGGTGGCTCAGGTGACACTTGTTTTACTACAACATCACACTCGATCTGTTGATTCGCATCGAGCCTTTGTCGATACTGCTTGAGCATTTCATAATCAACAAAAGAAGTTCCTGAGAGATTAATAATCATTATGTTTATTCCTCTCAGATGCTGACAACATCTCATTGTTGGCTTCTGCTTGAGTCATTTGTGGCTCAAACTGGAGCTTCAACATCAACTCCTCAACAACACTTTCATTCAAGGTCAAACAGATTCCGCTTCCCTTGTCATTGTGAGCTTCGTGCCACACAACATCTGTCAGAAAAACTAATGTGTTCTTCTGCAATTCATCATGAATGACATTCACACTAGGATTCGCCATGCTCTTCCTCTCTCTCTCTTCTTCGATGCTCAATAGCTTCATCGTCAGCTTTCCTTGAATAATCCTCTTCTGATCCATACCAGTTTTTATCATCAATCATCATTTCACCTCTGGATACTTTCTTGTTTCTAGAATGTCATCGATGTTGACTGGCTCTGGTGATGGAGTTTCTACCTTCTTCTCTCCATCGATCCAACAACCCCAGCCCAACTCCAAACAAAACTTCAAGACATCATGCTTCATCTTTGTGATGTTTTCGTCTGCTTGCTTTTGAATATCATCACTCACCTTTTTTGATTGATCGTTGATCGCCATCTTGAACTTCCTCCTTCAGTATGTTGACTGCTTCCATTAAAAACCTCATCGCTTCCGTCAGCTTTTGATGGTGTGCATTAATTTTGATTTGATTGTCTAAGATATCACTTATCTCTTTTCTGATAGTCACCTCAAAGTCTGATGAACTATCGATTGATTGATCTGACATACGCTTCTCCTTTGTTTGCATATTTATTTAATCGACCCAAAACTACTGGATCAGTTTTCTTGTACCAATGACACCCGCCATTCCAGCACATAAGATAATCTCTGAATGTTGCTTGCTTGCCTGTATTCTTCTCGTATCGCCCGATCCAGTATTCAAGGTATCGTTTGCTTATCTCAATCGACTTATGCCTTGAGAAGCAATCCTCGTGCGAATATGAAGTGTTGTAGACTCTATTGACATCCGCTATGACCTGATCAGGTTGAATCTGCATGATGCCGAAGCTGTGATGCTGACCTCTCCAGAAGTCTCCTCTTGCATTCAGTCGCTCGTCTCCTGAGAGATGTCCTGTCTCGCAGAACATAATCGTTGCAATTACTAATGCCATATTCATTTGCGTCTCCTTATTAATCATTGATGAAGTTAAATTATAGTTGATTAAATGTCAACTTCAAAGTGTTGCTCCCCGAAGGGAGCGTTTGATTTATGCCAGCGGATTGTCCCAATCTGGATTAATAATGCACTCATCAGACATTCCAACAGAATTGCTTTGAGAATGTTGGAAACCCCAAACATTGCTTTTAATATACTCAGTCATTTTTTGATGACATCTCTCATCCCGCCAGCCTTCAGCTACAATCTGTTCGTCAACAATAACGACCACGGACTTCATACCTTTTGAGATGATTCCATTATACCATCCACCTTTCTTGACTTGCACCCACAACAACTCCCCACGATGCCTGCCTTTAGTATCAAGACCACAATAATCATCAAGATCATCTTCATCCCAACCAAACCATTTCATGCAAATATCACGAGCAAAGTTTGAACCCATCCAAGCTGTGTTAACTTCAATCTCTGCAAAACTCCCATGATTTCCATAATTCCATTTATTCATTTTGATCTCCCTAGTTAAGCTCCCCCGAAGGGGAGCGATTTATTCTTATTTATATTTCTCGAAAATAGCGTTTAGGTGTTTCAGCTTTTCTTCTTTTGACATTGTCTTTTCAGACAGCTCAATCAACTCACGCTCTCTGTTTAGATATGAAACTGTCCTCAATGCCGACCCACTCATCATCGGACAATCAAGTGTGTATTCAAACACATCATATTGATCGCTGTTGGACTTGAGAACGCCCCCGCAAGGAAGCATCGCCTCTGAAGTATCTACACTCGTCCTCTTGTGAGAGATTGTCTTTCTCTCCAACTTGTGAAAGTCATCCATTGTGTCGATCCCGTATCTAACTGCCTTCATATTGTTCTCCCTTCTAAAGCTCCCCCGAAGGGGAGCGATTGTTTTTGATTAGTCTTCTTTTAGATTCCGAATCGCATCCTTTAAATCACGAACACCTGATTCGATTTGATGAGCAAATGATTTCCAACCTGCTGTTCTGGCTCTTGTGTCAATACTGCTTGAACGTCTACGCTCTTCATCATCACGACCGAAAACAACCTCATTTTTGAATGCTTCGATGGCTTCAGAGTGATAGTACTCATCAAGTTTGTTGAAACCAAAACTAGCGACTTCATAGATGTCACCATTGATGATGATAATGTCTCCAACATAAGATGATCCTTGTGAGTATCCATCTTCGTTTCTAGCTGACACATGAAGAGTCAATTCATTTTTTTCAGCTTCGTCAACCCATGAGTCACCATCATTCTGAGTTGCGTTGTAGATTGCCGTCAGAGCTTCCAGTAGAGTTTGATTCTCATACGTTGCAGAAGCAACTTTTACAGTCTCATCTTGTCCAAGAGTTCCATCATTAAAACGAAACCAGATTTCGACTTCTTGCTTCTCGATCTTGTTATCTTCTAACCATGCTACCTGTTGTGCTTCTTCTCTTGCGTTTGCTTGAACAGATAGTTCTTCGATTTTTTCTTCCAGAACTTTGATTGCATATTCATTTTTCATTTTTGTTTCTCCCTTGTTAAAGGTGGCTTACGCCACCTCCAGTTGTTTAATTGATGTCAGTTCCATTTCTCTACTAAATGTTTCACCTTTTGGAATCCACATTTCGCATTCTTCCAATTGACCATTAGCATTTTCAAAGTAAAAAAAGGATACACATTTTAATCCTGCATCTTTATATTCTTTTCTTACTGCACGATATTCTTCTTCGTTGATGTGTTGTTCTTCTTTTAGTAGTTTGATGTCCTTGATGTTCATTTTTTTATCTCCCTTTTTTTGGTTTGTGTTGTTTGCTTCCTTAATCATGTGTTTAGTTATAATTCGGAAGCCGACAGGAGTCAACAATCTTTTTTGACAAAAATTCAATGATATTTATAGCCAATAAATGAAGATCAATTTCATGATAAAAGTTGCCATGCTTTATCAGTTTTAAACCAGACGCATGGCGATCTAGGCAGGAGAAGGATTTGCACCCACGACAACTGACTAACGCTCAAATTGATTTGATGATTTTTTTGTAAAATTTCAAAACACCTTTTGCTGTTGTAGGAATTTTTTTCCTTAACTCTTCGCACTCTTTTTTCTTTAAGTAATAAACACTCAAAGAGTAAACACTCATCAAAAAGATTCTGATGCTCATATTGCATTCGCCCTTTGACATCCTGACCCAATCACGAACAATCAACCAATGAACAAACTTAGCGAGCTTTTTATTATCCATCATCTTTTTAGCTAATGGTTTGAACCCAATCATATAACCAAGCCATCGTTCATCAGATAGCCACTCATTTTTTTGAGTCTTCATTCTCCATCTACACATTGACATCAAATCATCTTCGGAAATCAATCGATGATGAAAGCATGATGTACCCAATACACAAGTCCCAAAAATTTTGTCTCTTTTCCTTGTAACTGGATCAGCAATGTTTGTGACAACTGGAGCAACTGATTGTGTTGGAGGATTTGACTGATTGCCAACTTCCCCTTTTACATTGTTATCTCCAAGCAATCCTTCTGTAGTTAATGAGTGAGAGTTTCTGTTAATACTTAAACCAGCACCACCACTATTTGATGTCAAACGATAGTCATATCCTCTTCCGTGATATTTTTTTTGACTATCAAATTTCATGTTTCCAGCCTTACCTAAATCCCCACCTTTGCAAGTGTAGTTTGTCTCGTATAAATAACTCACATTTTGACAACCGACTAATCCTCTTGCACCTCTTGTCCTGCCACCATCTCTAGCTTTGATGGCACTTAGATCACCAGCTCCCCACTTTTGTCCACTATTATTGACAGCACTTGCAGGATTCGCCCAATTCAAAGAAGTTGATCCTTTCGTGATTGTGCCACCTGTGCCTCCTATATATCCAGCACCGCCACCACCTCCGATTGATGCGTCATGCCAACCTCCGCCTCGATAAACTCCATGACCTTCATCATAAATTGTGTATTCGTGAGCGTAATTATAAATCCGAACACCGCCACCACCGCCACCGCCCCCGAAGATTTTTCCGTTGTTGATGATTGTAGTTTCTCCGCATAATGTGATGGCATCCCCTCCAGCCTGTCCATCTTCAACATCACTATTTGAACCACCAGCGTTTTGAGTTTTCAAAACCGATCCATATTCGTTGTTGTTGCTATCTACACCACGAGCTTCAAGTAGACCACAAGCAAAAGGACTATTCCCACCATCTCCGCCTTTACCCCAGACCGATCCATTGTTTGTGATTTTCAAAACCGATCCAGAAGGAAAGTTTGAGCTACCATAAATCGCTCCATGATTTGTTGTCGTGCTATAAACATTCACGCCAGAATCTACAAAGACATCAACCTCGACTGGTACAGTTGGAGACCCTGCTTCTGTAAACATATCAAAGTCAGCAGTTGTTTCTGTGATATGAAGAGTGATTTTGTTTGAAAAGAACTTTTTCCAAATTCCTGAGTCATTGTACCAAGCCTCTTCAATTTCTCTCCATGCATTAGATTCTCCTGCTGAATAGTCCCACAAATCAGTCAGATTGATATCGCTTGCATAAACAAGCTGTCCATAATTATTGCTCCCACTCACATCAAGGATTGGTTGATATGATCCAGCAGAGACTCCATCCTTCAATGGATAATCAATCGAGTTGACAGCAGAGCCTGATGGATATGTTGTCAACCTGAAGAAATCAAGACTTCCAGAGTGAGCGTTGAATCTTGGAGTTGAACCGCCTGTGCTATCAAATCCGTCTACATTGATTTTTTCTGTCCAGTAAAAATAGGAAGCCATCAGCCTCCCTTGAGATGATGATCCATAACCATTCCCATGATTCACACTTGTCTTCAACGAAGCTGGATCGTTCATGTCTGTATAAAAAGAAACAGAAATAAAATTTTCGTCATCGTTGTCCATCGTTGCACTTACATTTCCGTTGTCATAACTAAATCGAAACGTATGCCAGTCCCCATCATATAATCCACCGAACAACAACCTTGTACCACCGAACTCAGTTTGCTGACTGACTGTTGTTGCATCTGTTAAAATTATTTTCTGATGACCGCTTGGATCGTTTAATGGAGCAAAGTGAATTGCCAATGTATCTGAAGGTTGCCCGTGTGATGCAGGTAATGGATAAATAGCAAAAACATGATCAGAGAAAACACCCTGTCTGTCATGTTGATTTGTAAATATACACGCAAGCTCATTATCGCTGTCTGTTGAGTCTGCTTTGTATCTAAACTCCAAATCAAACTTGTCTCCGAGAGTAAATGATGGCAACAGAATTGAACTCGCTTGTGGTGGATTGGTATAATCAAATGAATCAACTTCTAGGTTGGTTTGAATATGCGTTTTGATTAGTTCATCTCTATCAAAGGGATCATCTGAACCATCAAAGGTTGCAACAGGAGCAGATGGTGGTGTGTTGATGTACCACTTAAAAACCGATTTCCAGTCGCCATTTATATTGAAATATCCATTCGCCATATTTAACTCACATAAATGAAATGCATATCACCAGACGATCCTCCTGTTGGAGCTGATGTGTCTGATGTGACAGTTGCTTTGAATTTGTAAAAGTTCACTTGTCCGTCTTGAATTTTGTTTGTTGTGACTGCATTACTTTTTAACTCAGCCTCTCCAATGTGATTTGTTAATCTTGAAGCAGTAACTTTGCCAGTACTGTCTAAGTCTGCCAAACCATTCGCTAGACCACGAGAGTCCAAGATGTCATTAACCATATCAAGCAAAGCAACCAGCTCTGACCGAGCTTGTGATGGATCATCTGAACCTTCATCCAAATGAACCTTGCTGAGAACTGTGTCGAAATTAGGAACTGCCATTTTTAATATCCTTTCACATGAGCATAAAAAGATACATTTCCGCTGAAACTGCCGTTGCTCTTTTCATACGCCACATTGATTGTGTTGGTTGATTCGTCAACACTTGTGACTTGAGCCATCACAAATTGTTGATCAGGTGTAATTTGTACTGATAAAATTCTGGTGAAATCGATTCCAGTTGTAAATGAGAATGTTGCTTGATTGCTATGACTTGGAGTGTCAGAGATTTTTTTTGATTCTTCCAAAATTATTCCATCAAGCAAGATGTCCAAACTCTTCAGGATGTTATTCCCTCCAGTCACAGTTGCCAAAATGCTGAGATATCTTCCTGTTACAACTTGAAGTGAAGAAAAGTTTGGTGTGTATAAATTTGAAGGA
>Ga0181401_1000904_pt1 | contig 11996 bp, 13 predicted proteins | sample 24SPOviralmetaG_FD_130130 | JGI IMG/M metagenome (GOLD analysis project Ga0181401, IMG submission 130130) | Marine viral communities from the oligotrophic San Pedro Time Series (SPOT) site, San Pedro Channel, CA, USA - 24 SPOT_SRF_2011-07-20 | ecosystem: Environmental > Aquatic > Marine > Strait...
CCTGGGGGAGACATGTGGAGTCGCGGCGATTTATGGGCCTGGAGAGTAGATAAGTAACTTAGCTATAGCTTTATTTCATAAGTGCTATTTGCGCAATAAGTATCACAGCGGGGCCCACCTCATCCCAGGCCTCAGAGGCTTACAGTAAACCCAACTCGATTGTTTAGATCACTCAGAGAACTCAGAGGTCCCGACCCCCACCAAAAAAACGTATACCGCAGAGCGCTGAAAAATATTGGGCCCCCGGGGATGAGAGCCTCCAGGGCCTAATCTACTACCAACGCGATCTCAAAATGATCGCGGACTGGTTCTACTTAAACGCACACTACTCTTGAAGCGCGCGCGGTGAAGATGAAGCCTTTGGGTATCCAATACCTCATACACCAGCAATGGACCTCAGAGACCTCAGATGGTTTGCAATGGTATCACTTAGAGTACACAGAGAACTCAAAGAACTCAGAGACCAGAGACTCCATGTGGAATTGATCTCACGCGCGAACTCTGGTATCTGGACTATTATAGAATCGCGCGCCCCCGGGGGAGGACCAACCACACCGGTATCTCAGAGGGCCAGTGATGGACCAGCGAGGGTGAGGGGCCAGGGAGAGGCCTTAATGGTATACGCGCGAACTAGCGATGCTGAATTTTTCCCCGGTTCTGGGAATTTTCCTAAATTTCCCTAATAGGACCTAAGAGAAATGAAACTAATCAATCTAGCTTTATATAAGAATAAACCCAAATAAAGAGAGCACACTATGGCTAAAGACAACAAAAGAAAGGGAATGAAAACAGTTAAGTGTATGAATCACGACCCAGAAAACTCAAAGTGGGGCGAGTATGCACCAGAAGATGGTCCATGTTTAGAAACTATTGATGTAGACGAACGTACCGAACGAGCACTCTGCTGGCGATGTACTAGTAGATCAGTCTCTATGGTTAAAACATTTAGATCTGAGTAACTAATGAGACATTTCTTTAGAAAGCTTAGCAGATTTATTAGCTTTATACCACATGTGTGGCGAGGATATGATTGGGATTATCGTTATGCCGTAGACCTTTTTACTTACCAACTTTCCAGAACTGCAGACTTTTTAGAGAGTGACAAAGCATGGTCAATAGAAGCCAAAACCAGAGCAGCGCGCATGCGCTCAACTATAGAACTCATGAATAAAGTATATGACGAGGATTATGCCATGGCATATGTAGATGAGATTAAAGAAAAGTATGGCCCATCTAGTTTTAGTTTTAAAGAGACTAAAGAGCTTGATAGTAAAGGTGATCCATATTATATGATGCACGAAGAGTTTGAAAAGGATTATACAAACACTGAACTTTTATTGATCGCAGAAGACAGAGAAGCTATGGTACATGAATGTAGACATAAACAAAGACGTGCCCATAAAATTGTATGGGACATGATAGAGCACAATATACAAAAATGGTGGGATTAATATGAAACTAGCACTAATAGCACATGATGGTAAAAAGGCAGATATGGTTGCCTTTGTAATGAAAAGAATGGATTTCTTTAAAAGAGATCATGTTGAATTGGTAGGAACTGGAACTACAGGAACCATGATCATGCATGCTGGCTTAGAAGTTGAGTTAGTAGCAAGTGGACCAATGGGAGGCGATGCTGAAATCGGAGCTATGGTTACTCGTGGAGAAATCGATGGAGTTGTCTTCTTTAGAGATCCACTAGACAAACACCCACATGATGTTGATATTTCTATGTTGATGAGACTATGTGATGTGCACGAAATTCCGCTAGCAACAAATTATAAGTCTGCGCACATCTTAGTAAAATACTTTTCAAACAAACCTCATCAAATAACAGATAATGTATAAAAATAGACTTAGCGACTACATAGGTGATACGCCTATGATTAAAATCAACAACAAGCTTTGGGCTAAAGCAGAGATATTCAATCCAACTGGTTCTATTAAAGATCGACCAGCCTCTCATATTCTTAACGTCGCAGAAAAACAGGGACAACTTAAACGTGGTGACACAATATGTGAAGCCACTTCTGGAAATATGGGCGTTAGCTTTGCATGGTTAGCGGCAGAGCGAGGATACAAGTGTGTGATCATCATGCCCAACAATATGTCAATGGAGCGTAAGAAGACTTTAGAATTATACGGAGCTGAACTTATTGAGGTTGAAGCAGGCGCATTTGACGATGCTATTGCACTTAGAGATGAAATGTGTGAAACTAATGGATGGTTTAACTGTAACCAATTTGGCAATCCATTAAATATAGAATCACACAAAGAAGGTACTGCTAAAGAGATCATTAAAAGATTCCACGGTCTAAATGATGGTAATGGATATGTAGAATGTTTAGTGACAGGAACTGGAACTGGCGGAACTCTGATGGGATGTGGACCTCAACTTAAAAATGTTTGGCCAGGAATGAAAGTTGTTGCAGTTGAACCCGATGAATCACCGGTCATGAGCGGTGGAGAACCTGGTTTACATGGAATTCAAGGCATTGGCGATGGTAGTAAATTCTTAGTAGAGATGAAAGAAGTTTCTGAAGTTTTAAGAATTAAAACAGAAGACGCAAAATCTAGAGCCAGACAGCTTGCCAAAGAACATGGAATATTTGTTGGTATTTCGGCTGGCGCAAATATATTGGCCGCTGAAAAATGGATTGAAGATAATAATCCAACTGGAATCGTAGTCACATTCTTATGTGACAGAGGAGATCGATACTTCAGTTGTATATAATATAATAATAAATGAGTAGCATAGAAGAACAATATCGTGGACTGTTAGGTTCGCTTTTGCACAATTCAACACCCAAAGACGATCGCACAGGAACTGGAACACTATCTATATTTGGCAGACAAATAAGACACGATATGAAACAGGGGTTTCCTTTATTAACTACAAAGAAAATAGCTGTCAAAACTATGATGACAGAATTAAAGTGGTTCTTAAGAGGAGATACTAACATTAAATATTTGGTAGACAATGACTGTAACATTTGGAATGGCGATGCATATAAACGCTTTACCTATTATACTGACGAAAGCACGTCTATGGAGAGATTCATAGAATTAATTAAAACTGACGATGAGTTTGCTGAAAAGTGGGGTGAATTAGGTCCTATATATGGTAAACAATGGAGAAGATGGAAAGGTGATACTTGGGTGGAAGGAAATACCGATGGAACTGAGGGATTTTATCTTCAATCTGAAACGATTGATCAAATCAAAAACCTAATCAATGACCTTAAAACAAACCCAAATTCAAGACGATTGATGGTATCGGCGTGGAATGTTGGAGATTTACCAACTATGACTTTGCCACCTTGTCACTATGGATTTCAGTGTTACGTAAGAGATGGTAAATATCTTTCATTAATGTGGAACCAAAGATCTGTAGATACTTTCTTAGGCCTTCCATTTAATATTGCAAGTTATGCGGCATTACTTTGTTTGATCGCAGAAGAAGTCGATATGATTCCAGATCAATTGATTGGAAACTTAGGCGATGTGCACTTATATTCTAATCATGTAGATCAAGCGATGGAACAGATTTCTAGAGAGATCTATGATTTGCCTACAGTTTCATTTAAGAATGTAAACATGTTGGATGGTGAATTTGATTATGAGGTACACAACTATAAGCACCACCCCAGAATTTCGGCACCTTTGTCAAATTAATAAACTTAATTATATTCTCACGTATAACACATAGAATATATTAACACAAAAAACATTACAACATGCGTAATAAAAGCGAAGATGCGTGGCAGATCATGCGAATTCAAGGTGAGTTCACCAAAGGTTTTGACACATTTAGTGAATTAGGATCATGTGTCTCTGTATTTGGAAGTGCAAGAACTTTAAATACGCATGATTACTATAAAGAGGCCGAAAAAGTAGGAAAGCTTTTGGTAGAAGCTGGATTTGGAGTTATTACTGGCGGAGGTCCAGGAATAATGGAAGCAGCTAACAAAGGAGCACATGAAGCTGGAGGTAAATCTATTGGAGTTGGTATTGAATTGCCATTTGAAGCTAGCATGAATGAATATGTTGATTTAGGAGTTGAGAATAGATATTTCTTTACTCGCAAGGTGATGTTCCTTAAATACTCACAGGCATTTGTGATATTTCCAGGCGGCGTTGGCACTTTAGATGAGTTATTTGAGGCCATCACTCTTGCACAATGCGGACATAATGTAAAATATCCAATAGTTCTTGTAGGTAAATCTTATTGGAGTGGCTTAGTAGATTGGATGCAAGAAACTTTATGGAAGCATGGTGCAATTAGTCAAAAAGACTTTGATCTGTTTAGAGTTGTAGATACAGCAGAAGAAGCCGTAGAAAAGATTACAGAGTATCACGACAAATATCGCAAAGATTCTGAAACTAATTTTTAAGTAGATGAAATTTAAAAAACTCACAGGCTATCCAGAGTTTGAATTACAAGCATATGTTAAGAAGTATTTAGAAGATCATAAAGAATATGATGTTAAAATATATTTAGGATGTGATAGTCAAACTAAAGCAGATCAAACTATTTATGCAACTACTGTGGTTTTTCACGTAGCTAGCACAGGTTGTCACGTGATATATAAAAAAGAAAGTCTACCTGTTATCAGAGACATGTGGACCAGACTATGGAAAGAAGCAGAAAAATCAGTAGAGGTCGCAGTGTACCTAAGAGAATTTGGAATAGAAATTGATACTATAGATTTGGATTACAATATTGACCCTCAACACGGCTCTAACAAATTAGTCAAAGCAGCCGTTGGATATGTAGAGTCATTGGGTTTTCAAGCTAGGTGCAAGCCTGAACTTTTACCAGGATGTTACGCAGCAGACGATATTGTAAACTAAATGAATTCGATACATATAATACCTATAAATAAATAATACACAAAGAATAATTTATGTCATTAGCAGCAGACGGTTACGAAAACGAAAAAGGAAGACGAGGTAGCAAGAAAAAGGCCACTCCGTTTTTAGATGAGTTCGGAGAAGATTTAACTCAATTAGCAGCGGAAGGCAAATTAGACCCCATTATCGGCAGAGATAAAGAGATCTATAGAATTTGTCAAATCCTTGCACGTAGAAAGAAAAACAATCCTATTATTTTAGGAGACCCGGGCGTCGGTAAAACCGCAATTGTTGAAGCTATAGCTCAGCGCATCGTGAATAAGAAAGTTGCGCGTGTACTTCTTAACAAAAGGCTAATCTCTATCAACATGACAACCATTGTTGCAGGAACAAAGTATAGAGGAGAGTTTGAGGAGAGAATGAAAAATATAGTAGATGAATTAAAGGGTGCAGACAATGTAATTGTTTTTATCGACGAGATTCATACAATTGTTGGTGCAGGTGGAGTTAGCGGAGCATTAGACGCATCTAATATTCTCAAGCCAGCGCTAGCACGAGGACAAGTACAATGTATTGGTGCAACCACAACTGATGAGTACAGAGAAAACATTGAAGATGATGGCGCACTAACACGTAGATTCCAAGAAATCTTTATTGATGCTCCTTCTGTTCAAGACACCATTGAGATTCTAAATAGAATAAAAGGTAATTATGAAGAGCATCACTCAGTGATATATGAAGACGATGCTGTTGAAGCTTGCGCCAAGTTAAGTGAACGTTATATCAAACAACGTGAGCTACCAGACAAAGCGATAGATCTTTTGGATGAGGCTGGTGCGAGAACACATTTATTAGAAGTTAAAATTCCAGCTAAAATTAAAAACCTTGAAAAAGAGTTAGAGATTGTTAAGCTAGAAAAGAAAATGGCAGTGGAAGAACAAGATTATGAAAAAGCTGCTAGTCACAGAGACGGTCAAATTTCATTAGAAAGTTTGATCCAAAAAGAAACTGAAAAATGGGAGTCTTCTCTAAAATCTAAAAAGAGAGCGGTAACATTTAATGATATTGCAGAAACAGTTTCAATGCAAACTGGAATTCCTATTAATAAACTAGGTACAGATGATCTTAAGATGATCAAAAATATGGCTAAAGAAATTAAAGCGAATATCATTGGACAAGATGATGCGGTTGAGGCTTTAGCACAAGTAATTAAAAGATCAAGAACTGGAGTTGCTAGTCATAGTAAACCAAGTGGATCATTCATGTTTTTAGGACCAACTGGTGTCGGTAAAACAGAAACAGTAAAAGCGTTATCTGAATACTTGTTCGGAGACTCTGACTCTATGATCAGAATTGACATGTCTGAATATATGGAAAAGTTTACAGTTAGTAGATTAACTGGAGCGCCTCCGGGATATGTTGGACACGAAGATGGTGGTCAGTTAACTGAAGCCGTGAGACGCAAGCCATATTCTGTAGTTCTATTCGACGAGATTGAGAAAGCTCATCCTGACGTATTTAATACATTACTACAAGTGCTTGACGAAGGTAGATTAACAGATTCTAACGGGCGTACAGTAGATTTTACGAACACTGTAATTGTAATGACGTCAAACGTTGGTGCTAGAAAGGTATCTGACTTTGGAACTGGTATTGGATTTGCTAGTGAGTCTAATGTTGCACAAGAGAAAGCCAAAAAAGAAGCAATCATTAAAAAGGAATTAAAAAATAAATTTAGTCCTGAATTTTTGAATAGGCTTGATGATTTAATCTTATTTGATCAACTAAAACAAGAGCACGTAATTAAGATCGTTACTTTAGAGCTTAATAAGTTTATAGAAAGAATGGAAGATGAAGGTTACGCGTTTAAGTTTACAAACACAGCGAAAGAATTCTTAGCTAAAGAAGGTTACGATCCAAAGTTCGGCGCAAGGCCAGTTAAGAGGGCTATTCAAAAATATGTAGAAGATTTAGTAGCTGATTTAATTTTAGACGGATTAAAAAAGTCAGAAAAAGCTATAACTATAACAAAAGATAAGTCAGAGGATAAACTAATTGTAAGATAGTCATATAACCTTTATAAGGTTTAAAAACAATACATATGAATTTTTCAAATCAATTTATTGATACAATTATAGACATTGAATCAGATGGTGATGTATCACAACCAAGAGATCTTAAAGTAAAAGAATTACAATTTGGCCATATCGCTATAGATCCCACAAGGCCGATAGCAGATTTCGAAGCAAGAGGTTTTAATTGGAAATACTTAGCAGGTGAAATGGCTTGGTATCTAAAAAAAGATAGAGATGTAGATTACATTGGTCAATTCTCAGGATTTTGGTCTAATATAACAAACCCTAATACAAACGAAATCAATTCTAATTATGGTTCTTTAGTTTTTAATAAAGAACAATTTGGATGGGCAGTAGATTCATTACTTAAAGATAAAAATAGCCGACAAGCTATTATGTTCTTTAATCAACCTAAATTTCAGTTTGAAGGCAATAAAGACTTTGTATGTACAATGTATGCTAATTTCTTTATTAGAAATAATAAGTTAAACATGAAAATACAAATGAGATCTAACGACATATTCTACGGTCTCACATTTGATGCACCTTTCTTTTCATTCTTACACCAATCAGTTTATCTAATTCTTAAAGATCAATATTCTGACCTAGAACTAGGTGTATATCACCACTTTGCAGACAATATTCATTTCTACGAAAGACACTTTGAATTAGCAGAAGAAATAAAGTCTAATAGAATATCTAGTGAAGGCCACACATTCGAGCTTAAAGATAAATTTATTGATTACACCCCATCAGATGGTGTAAAGCTAACAAATGCAGCAACAGAATTTATAGCTAGAATAGATGACATGGTAACACACGAACCTTTAGCAAAAAGACACGACTACAAACAAGTCCTAGAAGACTATTTTAAAATCTAATATATAATATAAGAATATGATTCAAGAAATGAAAGAACCTGTAAAAATATACATAGACCCGAGGTTGCTATTAAAAGGAGATTTAGACAAGGTTCTGATGAGTAAGTATGATGTATTCTATAGAAGAATGGTTGAATATGTGCTTAATATCATAGAAGGCAAACCAGAATCAAAACTTCTAGTCGTTTTAATTGATGGAGAAGGTTTAGAATACGAAATGCAATTACCTGAATCTGGTTTTGTTAAATCTTTAACAAAAGCTAACGAATATTTTTTAGAAATAGAAGAGTATGAAACATGTACTTTAATTAAAGACATGTTAAAAATAATAGAAAACAAATAAACAGTTTTCATATTTACAATATAACTAGTAATAAAACAAATACACCATACATGGATTACGGAAAAGAATTTGAAAAATATGCGATGAGCGACCACGGTGTGAGCTCTATGAATATGCACTATTTTAAAAATCAGGTAGATAACTCATTGACACCATATATTCTTGAAGAAAGAGAAATGAGAGTTACACAAATGGATATATTCTCAAGGTTAATGGCTGATAGATTGTTGTGGGTTGCAGGACCAGTGAATGACAACATGTCTACTATTGTCCAAGCACAGTTAATGTTCCTTAGTAATACTTCTACAGACGATATTACAATGCACATTGATTCTCCAGGTGGTTCAGTGAAGTCTGGGCTGTCTATGGTAGATGTAATGGATTACATTCCATGTGATATTAGAACAGTTAATACAGGTATGGCAGCTTCAATGGGATCAGTTTTATTGGGAGCAGGCACTAAAGGTAAAAGATCTTCACTAAGACACTCGACGACAATGTTGCATCAATCTTCTGGTGGATTTAGTGGTAATATACAAGATGCTGAAGTTGATTGGGCAGAATGGAAAAAAGTTAATGAAGAATTATTTGTTTTACTTGGATCCTACTGTGGAAAAACTGCAGCTAAAATTAAGAAAGATGCGACACGCGATTTTTGGCTAAACGCGGAAGAAGCCAAGAAATACGGTATTATTGATGAAATCATTAAGCCTAAAACAAAATAAAAACAAATGACACGCAGAGATAAAATACAAGGGGTTTTTGTAGAACTAATAAACCTTCAGCTCGAGCCTCATGGAAAGACATATACAGATGTCAAGAAAGACCCAAACTGGTACATGAATTATGCTACTACTAGGGAAAATGAACAATCTTTTATGAAAGTCGGTACAGACATCATTAGAAAAAAGCTTAGAATGTCTAAAAAACAGGCAGAAATGGAAATGAGCTGGTTCATTTTACAGTGGGGGTTAACCACTAAAGAATCTTTGGATTCTATAGAAAAAGAAATAACACAACTGCAAGAAAAGCCAAGTAAGACTAAGGCTAAAAAATAGTGAAATTCTCAAAAAGAATACGAATTCTTCAAAAATTAGATCATAGAGGAAGATCTACATTCTTTATTGTACATAGGCGAACAGGTAGAACTAGCATAAAAGACGTACCTAAATCATTTAGAGTATTTGACAACTTAGATGATGCTGAACGACACGCAATATACCTAATACAAAATTATAAAAATATTTTTTAGATATTTGACAACTAAGCATGATAAAATATGATAAATAATTCATGCAAAGTAAGTACAAATTACCAGATTGGGCAAATGAAGGTCCAGAAGATTTAGAATATAGGACATATATGATGTTGGCACATGTCAAGTCATTAAAGAAAGATCTTGTAAACGAAAAACTATTACCAGTATTATTTGAGGTAGACACGACTCTGGATTATTTGTACAGATACGATGCTATCAAAATGACAGAAGAGGATACCAAAATTACCGCAGGTGATTGGGGACCCTTAAATTTTGTTTTCTCTACAGAAGAAGAGACTATTGAGCAAAGTCAATTAATGGATAAATTAGTAGACAGTGCTATAGATAAATTTGAAGATCTACATTCTATGTGTAGAGAAATATGGAGAGAAATAGAAGTAAACCTCAAAGCGGGTTACATATCAGATAAAAAATATTTCTTAGCTGATGGGTTTGTATTTCTAAAAACCAAAAATAATAAATTATTAATATATTATTTTAATAAACCAGTAAAGAACTTTACATCATCGTGGAAAGACTTTAAATTACAACACATCAAGACACAAGATTGGAATCAAGACGATTATTTTGAGAGCTTAGAAGAAATAGTTGAAAAAAAGTCGGATAAGATTATAATAAAATCTGAATTATTAATAGACGTTACAATTGACAATCACGCAATAGCCGTAATTAATAGTTTTATATTTAGTATGCTGCGTAGAGACTACTCATTTTAACTTTGATATATAATACAGAAACAAAACATATAAACTAATATTATGCCACAAGCTTCAAATCAAGACATTATTGTAGTTTTACCTGAAATTAGAAGAATTATTAGAGGACAAGCTCAGAGCTTTAACTTTATAATCTATAAAAATAACATAGGTAATCAACTTAATATTAATAATGCGGTTGAGGTTATTGCAGAAATAAGCGACCAAAGCTTAAATGTAGTAAAAACCTTTAAAAAATCTGACGGTACATTAACATACGGTCAACCAAACTCAGATGTTCAAGGAGAAGTAGTAGTATCGCTGACTGCTGAAGAATCATCATCTCTTGTACTTTCTGACAATAACATTCAAGGAGAACTTTATGTTCGATTTATTGTACAACAAAATATTAATCAAGTCGTTGTACCTAAAGTTAAGACAGCTAATATATTCGATGCTGGACAAAACGTAGGAGATGGTATTGTTGCAAGTAGATTTACTTTGCCTGCACCTGTATATTCTATAAAATCTTTCAATATTGCAGATAGCGTTTCTCATGGAGAGATGGTTATTAATTCTGCAGACCCTATGAGTATCACTAAAGTTAAGTTTAGTGTAACTGACGATAAGGGTTATAGAAATGGTTTTATTGAAGGTGTTTTAGAAGATAGGTTTGATACAGATGGAACCAGCGCTTCGATATATTTGACTAACGTATATAATAATAGTGAATACACGCTATTAAAGGTTGTAAGTTGGGGAAGAATAGATCAAAATACAGCAGATGCTGGAAACACAGATAATAGAGATATTCATGACGCCATAGAATTAGTTGTTCAATGGGAAGATAATTCAAAAATAGCAACAAACGATATTGCACTTGAAATAGGTGACAACATCGGTCTTTTTGCAGAAGCGTATACTAAACCAGGTACACAAGTAAGTGTAGATGGACAAACGTATGAAGATATTACAGCCATTGAATGGCAAGGTGGTATTGCAGCATCTGATCTTGGAGACGGGTCTCTTAGACTTACCATAGCAGGTGGAGCACCTAGTACTTCAGGTACTTCTGGCTCTTCAGGTATTGATGGAGTACAAGGTGAACAAGGTCCTCGAGGTGAAGCAGGAAGAGATGGTGTTGATGGAGCACAAGGTGAACAAGGTATCAAAGGACTTGACGGACTTAAAGGCGATGCAGGTACCGACGGAACTTCAGGAATAAGTGGAGCTGACGGAACTTCAGGTGTTGATGGAACTTCAGGTATTGACGGAACTTCAGGTGTTGACGGAACTTCAGGCCTAAGTGGCGAAAGAGGTGAAGCTGGAACTTCAGGAAGAGATGGTATTAACGGAACTTCAGGTATTTCAGGCGTTGACGGAACTTCAGGATTAGACGGAACTTCAGGAACAAATGGTTCTTCTGGCTCTTCTGGTATTTCAGGCGTTGATGGCACTTCTGGCGTTGACGGAACTTCAGGAAGAGACGGCGAAAGAGGACTTCAAGGTGAACAAGGTATTAAAGGACTTGATGGTATTCAAGGTATCCAAGGTGAAGCTGGAACTTCAGGAACAAATGGAACATCTGGTGTTAACGGTGCTAAAGGTGATCAAGGTGATCAAGGAATTCAAGGTGAAGTTGGACCTAAAGGTGACAAAGGTGACCAAGGTTTAACAGGTCAAACTGGACTAGTTGGACCAAAAGGTGACAAGGGTGATCAAGGTGATCAAGGTCTTCAAGGTGATCAAGGAATTCAAGGTGAAGTTGGACCGCAAGGAATTAAAGGAGATAACGGTACTTCTGGTACTAATGGATCTTCGGGTATTAATGGTGCCAAAGGTGACAATGGTTCTTCTGGAACTGATGGA
>Ga0181401_1000905_pt1 | contig 11994 bp, 13 predicted proteins | sample 24SPOviralmetaG_FD_130130 | JGI IMG/M metagenome (GOLD analysis project Ga0181401, IMG submission 130130) | Marine viral communities from the oligotrophic San Pedro Time Series (SPOT) site, San Pedro Channel, CA, USA - 24 SPOT_SRF_2011-07-20 | ecosystem: Environmental > Aquatic > Marine > Strait...
ATTTGGTGGTGGTTGTACTGACATTTTATATTCTAAAATAAGATTTTTTTAATTAAATATTCGTTACTGTTTCTTCTTGTTCTCCGGCTCCAATTCCTAGGGTGACTTCTACCTTAGCGTCAACATTAGGAATTTCCCCTGTATTTGTGGTGTTGAATGCGGTAGGATTAGGTTTATCTGGCTTGAGATTCATTTCTATGTATATTCTATGCGGATCTTAATATTTCGTCTCTCACAAATTTATCTCTCTCTTCTAGCTTTTGTATTTCTAATGAGGGGGCTACCTCGTCGCGGTAGATCTGTCTACATATTTCTATTGCGTCGCTAAGGGCCTTAGGAAAAATAAAATTCTGCTCACATGTGGCTCCCATTGCGACTTGCTCTACATAATAATTTGCCACACCCCCTAAGTTTACGTAACAGTCTGAAATTATTCCCCTGGACATCATTTTCTCTATCTTGAATACATTCTCTTCGCCTGTACTCATCACCCTTGAGTTGTTATTGAAGTCTTGTTTAAAGAACAAGAGGACATTCCCCCTAAACATGCAACGGTCACTTTTAACGATTTTGTTAGCGTCCAACATTATTATACTCCTAGATAATTAATTTTTAATATTAGTTATTTAGGAATTATTTTATCATTTAGGATTATAATGGACAGTAAAGAACTTAAGGAATACATAGCAAAAAAGAGAGACAGTCTCTCTAAATCCTCTATTAACACATACAGTAGCATTCTGAGATCCTTATACAGACAAATATGGGAAACGTCTGAGGTAGACCCATCAAAATTTGACAACACATCAACGGTAATTAAACACCTAGAAGACATGCCTAGTAACAAGAGAAAGACTTTGCTTTCAGCATTGGTAGTAATCTCGGGTAAAAAGGAATACCGCGATCTCATGATGAATGACATCGGGAATTACCGCCGGGAAATTGAAAAGCAGGAAAAGACCCCCGCTCAAGAGAAGGCTTGGACTAGCCAAGAAGAAATATTAAGCAAATACAAGCAATTAGAAAAAGCAGCGGTCCCATTAATGAGAAAGGGTAACTTAACAAACACAGAGAAACAGAAAGTTCAAGATTATGTTATACTTGCATTATTGGGGGGTCTTCATATTTCACCTAGACGATCAAAGGACTATGTTGACTTTAAACTAAGGAATGCATCTGACGAAGACAACTTCATATCCGACAACAGAAAGCAGTTAGTGTTTAACAGCTATAAAACATCAAAGAGCTACGGTAAACAAACCGTACCCCTCCCTACGAAACTCAGAAATATTCTTAACCGTTGGGCTCAGGTGAATGACTCAGACTATCTTCTGATAGACAGTAAGGGGCAGCCGATGGGTAACGGAACCAAAGACAGTCAGTCAGGTTCCGTTAAGTTAAACCAACGGTTAGAAAAAATGTTTAACAAAAAGGTTGGAGTGAATGGCTTACGTCACTCTTACTTAACAGAGAAATATCAAGAAACAGAGGAAGAAAAGAGAAAGAAGAGAGAGAAGGAAAAAACTTTAAGTGATATGGGGTCGTCTCTTGAAATGTTAAAAAGTTACGTGAAAAACGACTAGTCTATTCTGTATGGGGTTGGGGGTCTCACTGCTCCAATCCTTGGCGGGGTATTCGGCGGTGACGGGGAGTTATTGAAAAGCCGGGCTGCTGCGTTCATGGCTGCCCCGATATTTCGGGCTTGTCCTTCCACAATTGCGTCAATGGTGTTGTCCTGGATTTGCGCAGTACCCCGGATATGAATGTCCGTAAGTTCTGGGAAATTCAAAGTAGTTTCGGGAACCCCATTTTCATTGACTCTCTGTATTATTCTCTCTCCGGTCTGGAAGGCATCTCTTATGTTTGTAAGAGCGTTCTCTGTGTCAGAGTTGTAGTCGGGGATTGGTGGGTTATTTCTTGTCACACTTAGGTTTGTAATCCCGCAATTGTCTGGGCTCATACCCTTGCGGCACTGGGGACAACGGAACCTTCCGTCCACTTGGCCTCTAGAAGATTCTAGAAGGTTAACAACGCACTCTGCGCACATTTCGTAAGAACAGGAGCAGTAGTTTGTAACGGATAGTTTTTCAGTGAAACAAACCATACAGTGCTTAGGTCTGCTAAGAAGGCGTGTGTTGTGCTGTGCCACCTCAGCGCGCAAACGGTTGTTCTCAAGTAAGAGCTCTCTGTTAGCTCTCTGTATCTCTGAGTGTCTTGACTCATAGTAACTAATGGCTCTGTTCATTACTGTGTTCTGTGACTCTGTTCTATCATGTAGGTCCGTTATCATAGAAGCAAGAGAGGCAGATTTGTGGCGGAGACGGGCTTCAGCATCTTGGTAAGCACTAACGGCTCTCTGTAGAGCGTCTACTTCTTCTGCGCTCAGTTTTCTCTTGTTGCAACCAGAGACAATGACCTCTAGGTCGTTTCTCTCTGGTAGTACGGTATTATTATTGTCGGACATTTTGTCGGTAAATTATCGTGTCAGTTTTCCGGATAAAATTTTTTCGAGGAGGGGCGAGTTTTGACGGTGGAGTTCGATTATGAGAAACTCTCTAAGTCAGCCAAGATAGAAACAAAAATCTCCTATGGATTTTCTCCTATGGATTTTTTCTCCTATGGTAAAATTTAAAAAAATATCTTTCGGAGATTTCTCCTATCTCTCATTATCTAAACCAATAACAAAACCACGCCCCTCCTGTTTAAAAATTTATCCGGAAAAATGGACGATAAAAATACCGTACAAAACGTCATATCAGCTGTAGCTCAGTGCAACAGTAATATACCGTCGCTGTATAATCTAGCCGTTGAAAGTATTAAAGCTTTTGTTAACCCTGGTATCAAAGAACTTGAAGTAAAACTTCTAGATGACAATGCGGATAAGCTGACTCATAACAATGATCTTCGCTGTATAGCTGAAGAGAGCATAGAGCAAGGAATACGGGGTCTCTCTGAAGATATTGACCGTAACAACACAAGGACAAGAGAGGTGTTGAATTTAATTGAAGAGACACGCGATGATATATTGGAGTGCGTTAATGGCGAATATATAACGGATATGAGTCTGTACAAGAAAGTAAAAGACATGGACAGAGATATACAACATCTACATCAAAAGATAGACAGAGTTCTTGAGATCGTTGATATAGAAGAGAGAAAAAGAAAAGACAGAAACGAAAGGAAGAGAGCAAGAAGAAGAGAGCGAGAAGAAGAAAACAATGCCAAAAAATCTAAAATATAAATTTGAAATTCGAATTTGAAATTTAAAATTTAAAAAACAATTATTGATAATGCTTAGGAGCAGCTATGTTGTCTTTTGTATTCCAGGAAGGCTTAGTTATTTTCTTAAACACTCTACCCCCACAAAGGTTGCTACCTTTCCCCATAAATGGGGATCTCCTTCCTAGGGCCACGTTATGCCCTCCTCTGTGAAAGTCTTTGTCCCCTCTCTTAGTAGTATAATCCATGTCTCCTGGGTGAGTCATAGATCGCGTTCCCTTAAAGTGGTGGTGGAATGATGGACTAGGGTTGTCTGTTCCAAACCCTCGTCCTGACGAGGGGGACCACGTTTTAGGATCAGATCCAAGGGGTAGTCTTCCCCCTGGTACTTTTTGATTATATGGTACACTAGTTGACCCAAAAACGTTTCCGTCTTCGCCAGAGCCGTATGTTCCTGATTGAGCTCTTGCATTCGGGGCTGCTCTTGCGTGATATCTAAAGTAACTGCTTCTAACATTGGTGTCTCCTATCTGAAAAGGGGTCCCACCACTTTTTATGTTTGTTTGTGGTACCTGTGTTGTTTTCCCTGATAAAGTTCTATCATATGATCCCTGAAGTCTTGATATCGGTGCTTGCAACATACTATATATTGAGGGGACATATTATTTTAATTAATCGTCGCAATAAGCGGGTCTTTCGTCCCCCCCTACTTGGTCTCCCCAATAAAGGTTACAATTAGCCCATCTAATGAAAGCGTCATGTGCTTCGCCAGGAGAATCCATTACACTCTGTGCCATATCTGCAACGTAAGCCGCAAGCTCTTCTGGGGATCCTAAACCTTGTTGTACGTAGTCCATTACTTTTTCTGATATTTGATCAGCGAACTGTTCAGGTATTCCTACTGTTTGTAAAGACGAGCTTAACGTACCCTCTGCTTGGTTCATTGTCCCCTCAAAAAGTTTTATGGATTCTTTCTCTAATTTATCGACTGTCTTTTTTTTTACAGTACTTGACCCCTTATCAACAGTGTGTTTAATAGCCTTACCAAACCCTTTTCCCCTAGGACCAACAGAAGGGGGTTTTCTTGTCCCAGATTGAGGGGGTGGCTTTGATGCGTCTCTCCTCGCTGATGCTTCTCTCTTTTTACGGTCAAGTGCGCCTTGTGTTGTTCTTCCTACATAGTACTTTGTTGCGACAGTAGCTGGAATTGCTATTTCAGGACCAAAGGGGGATAAAATTGTACCGACAGCTGCCCCTGCAGCAGTTCCTGTGGCAATGCCCGCAATTTGGTCTCTGTCTTTAAATTCCCGTGTACCGCTAACTCTATTCTCGATACTGCCGTAATGTTCGGGGATTTTCTTCCCAGGATTCGTAACCACTGGTTTTGTGTTATTGTATGCTACTGTCGTTCCTGTCTTTACATCTTTTGCCCCTTTTGTTGTTCCCGACTTTATGTCATGAGAGCCCTTGTCTGCAACATGAACAACGGATTTAATTAAACCTTTTCCTGCTGATTTCTTTGGGACAACATCCCCGTTCTTCATTATTTTAAGAGCATGGGATAGGGCTGTAGCTAGTTCGCCTTTTTTCATTCTAGTATGCCCCTTTATCTTAAAGTGAGAGGCGCACTTGTGGAGATCTCCTGCAGGGTAATCGCTAAATGATGACATTATATATCTTAATAATTTATTTTTTTTGTAGAACATTCTTATAAAATCTTGCTCTCTTTACTGTTTTTTGCTTGTACTTTTTGGGATCCTTAAGAATCATTTCTGCGAATTTGGGGAGGTCTAATTTATTTTTCATTTTGGAATTATACTGCTCAAGTTGTTTTGTAAAACTACCCCACTTAATATCCTCCCAGTCTATTTCATCATCACCGATAGCTCCCCCAGACGATTCATTCGCTTGAGAATCCTTGTATCTGTTAATCAACCTCATCTCCTCATCAAATTCGCCACTAAGTTTTGCAATGGCAGCTTCAATCGCGTCATTGTCAAACTGACTGCCACTCCCTGCTCTTCTTTTATAAAGACTTTCAAGTTGTTGGACACCTGATTGTGCATCTTGGTTCGGAGGACCATATGCTTTTAAATACCAGTCTACTTGGTCACTAAAGGACTTTTTGTCTACTGCAGTATTATCCCTAGCCTTTTGGCTTGCGTCGGGGTACGTACCAGGACACTTTGCTTCAATTTGTGCATCGGAGAATCCTTTGTTACCCGCTATGGGAACCATTGATTTCAGTGCTTTCTCGCAAGAACCGTATTGTTGGGCTGCTGTTTTTCCCATAGGACCGTCACTGGGATTAGCGGGTTTATTCTTTATTTTGTCCCAGTTAAACGTGTCATACGATAGGGTATTTTTCTGAGCGTCTGTGTAAGTTGTTTTGTTTTTATCGATATTGTCCTGGTTTTTCTGTGCGGCAGTCTTTTTGTATTTTCCTAGACCGTACTTGTACGCCCAGGCATTAACTACTCCTGTTACTACATCCTTTGTTACTGTATAGGGATTAATAACATTTACAACTGCCTCCGCTGTTTTTGGGGGTAGACCAGCCTCTGTCAATGCATCCTGGACAAAGTCAAACTTGGCAGCTTTTGATAAGTATTTATCTGCTCCTGTTAAGACTAAATTAACCCCCTTTGTCGAGAGCATATTTAAAAAGTCATTTGCCATTTGTCCTGTTTGTGTGTTTTCCCCAGAAGGACCCAAAAAGCTTATATTTGTTTGTCCTCTGATTTGTGGAGGGGCGGATTCTGGGTATTTCTGTTTGTCGATCTGTTTTGCTACTTGTTTATCCCCTTGACTTAAGCCGGGAAGGTCTCCTCCCACTAAGCCACTACCGATTATGCCACTTAGGGTAAGTTGAAGATCCTTCATTTTCTCCAGAACAGAAGCGGGTAATTGACCCCCTTTGATTGGTTTTTTAGGTTGTGGTACCTTTATAGGGGAACCATGTGTTGTCTTCTGTAGAGGGGGCTTGTCTAACGTTCCTCCTCTTCCTTTTCGTTTAACTTCTCCTGACTTCAAGATTTTTAAATGGCTGTTAAGAAGGGCCACTAAATCTGCTTTTTTTAATTTGGAATGTCCTTTTATTTTGAAATGCTTTGCGCATTCGTGTAATTCGGGTGCTTGATATGTGCTAAAAGATGTCATTTTATAATTTTAAAATAGATATTATTTATATTAAAATTACCATAAAATCTTATCTGCATAGTAACCCGGGGTACCGGGGGTATGTCTGTCCTTTTCGTGACGCATTTTGTATGCCTTTCTTCTTTTATCTGCGTATTCTTTTCCACTTTCTGCTAAATGAATTGCGTAATCTTTGTAACCTTTTGCTCCTATACTTGCAACTTCTTTTCCTTCTTTATATACGTCTATTTTTTTTCCTTTTTTTGTAGACGGTTTTATTTCCACTCCTAGACTTTTCGCTTTTTTCTTACTATACTCTGTTATGCCTTTACCCTCTAAACCAGCTGAGACGGGTAATCTCCCAGCCGTGCTAAAACTTCTCCTACATGACCCTTTGGAATATGGAGCTTTCCCTGGGACTGCACTGTAACCCCTCCAACACCGACTGGCACCGCTCCCTTTTGAAATGCATGTGCTTCCTCCTTGAATTATTTTTCTTGCTTCTTCCTCTGTCTTCCCAGTCATGTCCATGATGGATTTTACTCTATAATCTAAATTCTCTTGGTCGTTGTATTTCCTGTCTAGATCCCGAGTGAATTCCTCATCACCAAACATTTCGTTTTTATCTCTTCGATTCAGTATGTTGTAGGAGTGTTCATCTACAGAATCTTTGCACCCCCCATACCAGTTTCTTTTTCCCTTTATCGTTGTGTTATTTCTTTTCTCTTTTTTAAAGGGGTCCTTAAACATAGACACCTTATCACAGTCACTCCTAATGTCATACTGATTACTTCCCCCCGAGTTATCGCTCCAGGGGCTTGTCGCTTTATTTACTGTTATTATTTCCCTTGAATTCTTACCTAACAATTCAGCTAAAAGCCCTCCTTGAGAGTGGCCAATTGTTGATATTTTGTTAGCCCCGTACTTCTCTTCTGCTGACTGTTGAACGGCTTTTGACTCCTTGAACCTGTCAGTTTGCTTGTAACCAATTTCTCCAGAGGTGGCGTATTTTAAGTTGTTCCCCCAGTCGGAAGCTGTACCTTCAGTTCCCCTGTGTGCTACAACCACCTGTCCGTTAGGATTAACATAGACATGCGCAGTGTCTGTACTTAGTCCTTCGTCCTCTTTCCACTTTCCTATTGGGTTGGACTCCCCTGAGTAAGACGCTTCCAGGAGAGCTCTTAGTGTTTCTGCAGTTAATCCTCTTCCTTTCATAGTATACTCATTGTTTACATTTAATTTTTTTCTCCCAGACAGGTATATAAATGGAACTGATTGACAATTTTGGGTACAGTGAAGAAGTGCTCGACTTACTCGAAAGACTGCGTGTAAACTGCGTAAATCTTAACACCTACCATAGACAGAGATACTTCTACTTTAAGGCATATGGGAAGTGGTTCCGTATACCCATAATTACTATGTCTATCTTTGCTGCTAGTGCCAGCGTTGGTCTCCAGAGTCTGGAGGTGCAGCAGAAGATTATCTCGGGGATAAGTTGCCTCATATCCCTCGTCATTGCAATGCTCTCTGCTGTTGAACTACACTTGTCTATAACAGACAAATTAGAAGACTCCTACAAATTTAGTAAAAAGTACTACGCTCTGTCAACTGACCTATACAGGGTACTGAAACTGAATCCTGAAGAAAGGTCAGAGAGGGGGCCAGACTACCTTGGTAGGATGTACACGGAATACTCCCAGTTGGTCTCTTCCAGCGAAATGATGCGTCACTCAATGAAAAACGACGTTCTTACAAGAATACCAACCGAACTCATTGAGTGGAAGCGAACCCCAACTCTTACCCCAGACGGAAGCATAGAGGAGGACATACAACAAATATTCCAGTCTATCCCGCATAGCAGAAGCATTCTGTTTAGCAGAGGATCCCCCACTTTAAAAAAGCAGTATTTTGATACACCTATAACAGAAGAAGACGTGAAAGTAACAGAAGACGATGTAGAGAGCAACCTAAGTAAATAATCTAAATTTTAGAAATAGATCCGGGGGTATTTGAATTCGACGTATTTGTTCTTTGACCTAAGGGGCCTGACAGTAAGTTTAATATACTTACTGATGCAACTTGGAAAGTGTAGTCGTTCGAGTTAAATTTTCGCCCTTTAAAGCTTCTGTACCCATTTGTGGCGGAGGCGATCTGTTTTCCTGGGGGAGTATTCGAAAAGCCCATCTTATAAAATAAATATAGATTTTAATTTCTAATATTAAGTAAAATGGATCAGTACTCTTTGGACGTAATATATAGGATACAGAACGAGCTAGACAATGAGAAGAAGAAAAAAAGTTTGGCCCCAAGGAAACCTAGGGGACCAGCTAAAGAAAAAGAGCCTCCGAAAGGTGGGGGAACTGTCAGGAATATTTACGAACTTATGCCGAAAGATATGTTATCTACCCCAGAAAATCCTCACAAAGATTTACACGGGTTTAATATCCCCTTTCGGTTGTGTTGTGTAGCCCCCTCTGGTAGTGGCAAAACAAACTGGTTGGTGAATTTAATCGAGATGTTTAGCCGTCCCCCAAAAGGCACGTTTCACACCATTCACGTAGTGACTAAAAACAAAGATGAACCCCTCTACCGATTCTTAGAGAAGTGTGACGATAATATTCAAATTACAGAGGGATTACACACTCTCCCCCAGCTGGACAAGATGGATAAGGATCTTAATAATCTTGTCATTGTTGACGACATGGTATTAGAGAAAAACCAACAGAGAATTTGCAATTACTATATAAGGGCACGTAAGCTTAATTGCTCTGTATGTTACTTGAGTCAGAGCTATTTCGGGATCCCAAAAATCATTAGAAACAATTGTTCTTACTTAGTTATACTTAAGTGCAGTGGACAAAGAGAGCTATCTACAATATTAAGTGAGTCAGGCCTAGGCTTAGATAGAGACGATCTACTCGCTCTCTATAAAGAGGCCACAAATGAAAAATTCTCTCCGCTTATAATAGATTATGAGGCAGATGAAAGTGAACGTTACAGAAAGGGCTTTAAAACTATTCTTAAGGCTCCTCAATCCCGCTCCAAATCAACCCCGGAGACTGTCTTTTCAGAAGACAAAAAAGCTGAACCGTAGTCATATCATTATATTCGTCTCTCCACTCTGATTCATCTCTGATCATCTGACTTATCTTCTCTCTACTGCTCATAATAGGTAACTCACACCTATTATTAGCTTCGTCCCATGTTTCCCCGGAGTTCTTTATACGGTATTTTGGCTTCCACCAATGCTTGTGCTTTTTATGATACATCTTAGCTAGTACTGTGTGACCCTTGTGTTCTATGATGATAGAACTATCACTGTCTGTCCTCTTTAAACTTATTGGGGTCATCTCCTCGCTTTTCCATGAGTACTGAGATGATGGGGTTTTTACAGCAAGTTCTTCAACTCTAACCCTTTTCCCAGTAACTGGGGGTATCGCATATATTACTCTCTCAAACCCATCTAGAAGAATTTCTGTCTGGGTTGATGCGTCATTTTTTTCAGTAGCTAGATTTTTAAGGATCTTTTCGATCGCGGCAAGAGACGTAGGGTCCATTATGGAGTTTGATTGTGTGAAGAAGACAAATTCAGAGAAGAATTATTTTTTAAATTTTAATCAATAACAATAAGGTTGGAATCAGATTCATATTTCCAGAAAGCTCCGGAGTTTGGGATAGGTCCTGTAATGGTTAAGTCAATAATCGCAGAGCATATAGACTTTTCCGGGTATTGTGGTTGGGTCATCTCAAAGTGCGCGGGATTTCGGCTGAATATCTGAGCGTCTTCTGGCCACACAATTTCCTCATATGCTTTGTCCATCTCTTCTTGTCTCGCTCTTTTCTTTCTCATCTTCTCTACAGTTATCAGTTGCTCATTAACGAACTTAAAGCAAGAATGACAGAGCAAATGATAATCGTCCGTTACATTTCTCTCTTCATGGATATCTTCTTCTTCATGATATCTATCACAGTGATCGCACTTGAACTTTCTCTGCTCATCAGGGAAAGTTCCCTCGGCTGGCTCTATGCCTTCCATAGGGTCGGATTGTGTGGACGCGGAGTCATCTGAGTAAGTGATTTCAGTTGTCGCGTCAGAGTCGAATTCTGACTCAGAATCTCGGAAATAGGAGTCAGGGTGGCCAAATTGACCACCTTCTACCATGACAGTTTCTTCTGCAGGTAAAGGAATGGCTGAGAGAGCCCTTCTCTTCCTAGGACTAGGTTCTCTGTTAGGGCCGTACAGACCATCCATTTTTTTCTTCATTGTCTTAACGGTTTTCTCTGTTGGCTCCTTAGCTAGACCGAATACACTGAAGTCATCTAGCTTAGGGTTCTTACCTGCATTGGCTCTCTTAGGCCTGATGTTTACGGTATTAATATCGTTAGATGCCATTGTACGGTTTTTTATCGTGTCAGTTTTCCGGATAAAATTTTTACGAGGAGGGGTGGGTTTTGCCTATGAGGTTCGATTATGAGAGACTGACGAAAACAGCGAAGAAAAAAATTTATTTTTTTAAAATTAAAAAATAAATCCATGGGAGAATTTGTCATGTTCTCATTATCAAACCCTATAATGTCATGTTACTCATTATTCTTCTTTCCACTATATTTGGTGTCGTACTTGGGGCTATGGTTGTGTTCTACTTCTTTGTCTACATCGAAGACCACACAACAATTCCCATTAGAAGAATTCGACGGGACAAAGGTATACTTCGGGGACCAAACCGGCGCACAACAAGAACATGGCCTATATCAGAATAATTTTGCGGAATATGAGGCAGCTGGTCTGACATTTTAGTGGCCTAGGAGATGGAGCTCCATAAGGACATCGGAAGCCTGGGTCTTTGGAATTTGTTTGTTGTGTATTAGTTGGACTAACATACGCTTAAAATCCTTAATTAAGTCTGGGTTATCATTCCCCGCTGCTATTATGCCTCGGGTCTTTTCAAATTCATGCTTTAGTTTCTCTTCTTCTGTCTTTCTCTTAGTGGGTACATTAAAACCATCTACCGCGGCATTGGCCGTTAGCTTATTCAAATAGTCTTTCTCATCGTCATTCAATTTTAAAACATCTTCATGAGACGGGGGTTTATTTTCCACCATTGATTTCAAAACGCCCGCCACCCCTTCTCCTACTATTTTGTGGGGACATCCCTTAATTTTCCAGCCACCCTTACTCCTTAGTGAAACTGTATTTCTGTCTAACAAACTCACATTAATTAAATGCTTCCCGAAGCGCCTGAATTCCTCCTTTCTTTTGGGGACTGATTTCTCCGATATGTACGCGTGCTTCTTTTCTTTGATACCTCTGCCGACTCCGGGGAAGGCGTTATTAAAACCTCGCATGTACTCGCCTGCAAGATAGTTGAATGGAGTGGTAATTGGATGGAATACAGGCTCTGTCTGCAAGGTATCTTTGTTCAACTGATAGTTCCTTAATTGTGGACCAATTTGAGTCATATCAAGAGGGGCTAGTCTGTCATCTCCTGTAATATCGTCATAGTAATAGTTTAGTTGTTGGGGAGGTTTCGGCCTATCTAGGTCTATTTCTTCATTGGCCCAACCTTCTTCAGTCTCCGTAGTGAGCGGTCCCTGTGACGAATCTGTTACTCCCTCAGGAACACCAGAGTCAACTTC
>Ga0181401_1000907_pt1 | contig 11966 bp, 25 predicted proteins | sample 24SPOviralmetaG_FD_130130 | JGI IMG/M metagenome (GOLD analysis project Ga0181401, IMG submission 130130) | Marine viral communities from the oligotrophic San Pedro Time Series (SPOT) site, San Pedro Channel, CA, USA - 24 SPOT_SRF_2011-07-20 | ecosystem: Environmental > Aquatic > Marine > Strait...
TGAAATTGCAATTGACTTAGAAACTAGAGATCCTGATTTAAAGAAACTGGGTTCAGGGGCCATTATAGGTAATGGTGAAGTTATAGGTATAGCTGTTGCTGTAAATGGATATAAAAATTATTTTCCAATAGCACATGGTGAAGGTCCTAACATGAACAGGGATAAAGTATTAAGATGGTTTAAAGATGTTTGTGAATCACCTGCTACAAAAATATTTCATAATGCAATGTATGATGTATGTTGGATTAGAAATCTTGGTATAAAAATAAATGGTTTAATTATAGATACTATGATTGCAGCCAGTCTTATAGATGAAAATAGATTTCAATATTCATTAAATTCTTTATCGTGGGTTTATTTAAAAAAAGGAAAGAATGAAACTTTGCTTACTAAAGCAGCTAAAGAAAGAGGACTAGATCCTAAAGCAGAAATGTGGAAGTTACCTGCAAGTGAAGTTGGTGGATATGCGGAAGAAGATGCGGCTCTAACTTTAGAACTTTGGAATACATTTAAAAAAATTATTATTGAAGAAGATTTACAAGATATATTTAATCTTGAGACTGATTTGTTTCCTTGTTTAGTTGATATGCGCCACCTAGGTGTTCGGGTAGATATCGAGAAAGCCAGTCAATTGAAAACAGTAATGGCAGTAAAAGAAGAAAACTTATTACAACAAATAAAAATAGAAACAGGAATAGATACTCAGATATGGGCTGCAAGATCAATTGCAGAAGTTTTTGAAAAACTGAAGCTACCTTATAGCCGAACTGAAAAGACAGACTCTCCTTCATTTACTAAAAATTTTATTTCTACACATAGTCATCCTGTAGTACGTATGATAGCAGAAGCTAGGAAAATTAACAAGGTCAGTACAACTTTTATTGACACCATTTTAAGTCATCAACACAAGGGTAGAATTCATGCAGATATAAATCAAATACGATCTGATGATGGAGGAACTGTAACTGGAAGATTTAGTTATTCTAATCCAAACTTACAACAGATTCCAGCGAGAGATCCTGATACAGGTCCATTAATTAGAAGTTTATTTATACCTGAAGAAGGTTGTAAGTGGGGTACATTTGATTATTCACAACAAGAACCAAGATTAGTAACACACTATGGAATGAGGTTTGATTATGAATCGGCTGAGACAATTGCAGATGCATATAATAATGATCCTAATACAGACTTCCATAAGTTAGTTGCTAAGTTAGCTAACATAGATAGAAAAGAAGCTAAGACAATTAATCTTGGTTTATTTTATGGTATGGGTAAAGCAAAACTAATGAATGAATTAAGTGTAACTAAAGAAAAAGCTGATGAATTATTTTCTCAATATCATAGTAATGTTCCATTTGTTAAACAATTAACTAATGGAGTTATGGCTGCTGCTCAACAAAGAGGTAAAATAAAAACTATACTTGGAAGACGTTGTAGATTTCCTAAGTACGAACCAATACTTAGAGGATCAGACTGGGGTACATTTGTACCTGCTCAAGACCACGACACTATGTTAGAATTAAAAGAAATGGGTCCATATATGAAAAATGAAGATGGAGAATTTATTAAAGATAAAGATGGTAATAAACAAAAAAACTATTGGTATAAAAATGGTCACAGAAGAGCTTTTACATACAAAGCATTAAACAAATTAATTCAAGGATCAGCTGCAGATATGACTAAAAAAGCAATGGTTGATTTATACAAAGAAGGACATCTAGCTCATATACAAATACATGATGAATTAGATTTTTCTATTGAATCTGAACAGCAGGCTGATAAAATAAAACAAATAATGGAACAGGCAGTAGAACTAAAAGTACCTAATAAAGTAGACTACGAGTCTGGACCTAATTGGGGAGAAATAAAATAATGTACTATGGCTTATTTAAATGCTAACATACCACCGATTTATTGTAAGGTAAGGAAGGAGTATCTTTATGATCTTAAAAAACATCAAGGAGAAAGTAGTGATTGTGTTATCTTTGGTCTGGTCTCTATTTCAGGCAGGGCTCTCTTATTTAATATTATGTTACCAAATGGTGCGTGCTTTTGGAGACTCCCTATCAGTGCGTTTTTCCAGAAGTCGTACAAACGGTCTGATGTGCCCGATATGCAATTGGATTCGCTTCAATTGTGGAACTGTTTTAGTTATTGGCCTAGTGTTCATTGTTTCGATTGGCTCGCTAATATTAATGGTAAGTATCTAGGAAAAGATAAAAAATTTTATAAAGGTCAATATCTTTTTACTATTGACTGGGCTCATCCAGAGACTAATATACTAAATACGGAACATTCTGAAATTCCGCAAGAGCACAAGTGTGCACACATAATTGCATTAGATAATGGTAATTATGCAGCGCAGCCAAACAATAGAATCATTTGGCATGTGAACAGTTACACTACCGAAAATGATTGGCCTGACTACAGTGTACAAAATACTATATGGGACTGTGAGGGTGGAGATTGGGTAACAGAAGATTCTGATAAAATGTTTTATGATATTGAGGAGAAAAAATGAGTTTAAATATATGTAAAGATTGTAACTTTGAAAAGAAAAAATGTCAGTGTGTTGTCGCTGTTGAGCCACCTAAAGTTAAAATGACTTGGTGGAGAAAAATAATTTATTATCTAATAGGTTAATCAATGGAGATAGCCAGGATGAATTACTACGCAACAGGTTTATTAATTATAATGTTAGTTACTTTAGCTTTATGTGGGGGACCACATGTCCAATAAACCATTAAACATCGGAGAAGATGCAAAAGTTGCAATGCCGATGAAGACGGTAGCTAGTTTGATTATTCTTGTTGGAATGGGTGTATTTGCATATACAGAGCTGACTGCAAGATTAGTATCGTTAGAGACATCACGTGAGCTGTTTGAGAATGATTTGTTAAAGAAAAGTCAACAAGTGCCCGTGGACCAAGAGCAACATTTTTTATTGGAAGATCTTTATAAGACTGTAGAGAAATTACAGTCTACTCAAGAAATGAATATGACAAACAAAGTAAATATAGAATTTCTTAACTCACAATTGGAAAAAGCTTTAAATGATATTGAAGAATTAAAAGATAAGGTAAGACAAAATGGAAACGGTCATTAGCACAGTAGTTGCACTTTGTATGTTTGTTGCAGGAGAATTAAAAGAACATAGAATTCAATCTGCAATGAGTGACTGCCTTAAGGGAAAGAGGGTTGCGGAACGTACAGCAAATGATAATATAAAATACAAATGCGGAAAAGTAAAAGTTGAACTCGAAGAAAATATCGACGGATCTAAGGCTATTAAAAAAATTATAGAATGAATCTTTCTCAAAATTTTTCCCTTCAGGAATTAATAAAATCAGATACGGCTATACGTAAAGGTATAGATAATAATCCTAACGCAGATCAGATTGAAAAGTTAAAATCATTATGTGAAAATGTATTGCAGCCAGTGCGAGATCATTTCGGCAGAGTGAAAGTTACTAGCGGCTATCGTAGCCCTGAGTTGTGTGTTGCCATCGGCAGTTCAGAAAAATCACAACATGCAAAAGCTGAGGCGGTTGATTTCGAATGTATAGGAGTCGACAACGCTGAAGTAGCTGATTGGGTAAATATGAACTGCGAAACAGATCAGCTGATTTTAGAATTCTACACTCCAGGAGAACCTAACTCCGGATGGATACATGCAAGTTACATACCATATCAACCAAGAAGACAGTTTATGCATGCTTTTAAAGAAGAGGGTAGAACTAAATACAAACCAATTATAGGAAAGGCAAAAGATTTAGTATGACAAATAAATTTAAAGTGTTTAATAAAATAGATACCGTGCATGGTATTTGTGAGGAATGTGAAGAGGATTCAATTTTAGTTGCAATTGTTTCAGATTTTTATAGATGTACTAATTGTGGACATGATACCAAACAACATATCAATGGACGTATTAGATATCTAAGGTTAGATGAAACTGATAAAAAATGGATAAGGGAGAACTACATAAAATGATAGATAAAAAAGAAAAGAAAATTTTAAAGAAACATAAAAAACACCATACTGAAAAGCATATGAAACAAATGAAAAAAGACATGAAAAAAGGAATGTCATTTTCGAAAAGCCATTCGAAAGCCATGAAAAAAGTTGGTAAATAGTGGCTAAGAAGTTTAAATCATTTGAAACAAGAGACAAGCCTAAAAAAAGAGGCAGCCGTCAACATAAAAAAAATTTAAACAAAAACGAGAAAAGACAGAAGCGTACACGTCGTTATAAGGGCCAAGGTAAAGGTTAAAATTAAGTTGGTTTTCCAACTTTTGGTTTTGGCGGTGGAACAGCAGAAATAGGTTCACAAGTGAATTTAGGAAATAATTTTAAAGATTCCACTTGGTCAGCTGCAAATGTTTTACCATCAAATAAAACACCGTAAGATTCACCTAAACCTTTTTGTACACAACCATAATGTGTGCCGTAAAATCTTTCGTAATGATGTTGATCAACAGGTACTTCTGCGCATTGCTGTGACACAATTGAACATATGTATACTGTTAGTAAAAATTTCATTGACTTCCTATTGAAATAATTTATAATTATCCTATATTTGTTATTATAAAAATAAAGTTAAAAAGGAGTTTATATCAATGACAGACATAAGTAAATATAAATCGGTTGCATTGTCTCATGACAGTTGCGACAAATTAGACAAAATCAGGAAAATAATTGTTCCTGAAGTTTCAGTGTCTCGTGCTAAAGCATTAGATATTATTATTAACGAGAAAGTAAGGAAATTAAATGGCAAGCTCTCATCTAGTAAGTAAAACTATATCATTAAATGAAAAAAAAGATCCAGTCAGAAATCTTTGGAGAAACGTTTTAATCCAAGCTATAGAAGATTTGTTAAAAAACAAAGAATTACAAGCAAAACGGGATGTTAAATTGTTTTCTAAAGAAGAAATTTGGTTTTATAGTGAAGATTTTAAGTTGATATGTGAATATGCTCAACTTGAAGCTGATATGGTTAAAAAAAGAACATTTGAATCTATAGAAAAAATAAGAAAAAAATATGACGAAAACAAAAATGACATGTCCAAGATGCCTGGGAAATGGTTATATAAAACTGATGAAATCAGTAGACGATCCAACAGAAATAATAGAACAATGTCCCTTGTGTAGCTCGGAAGGAGAAATAAATATGGATAAAAAAAATAAAATTTTTACAGAAAGATTAGTTTTAGAAAGTCTTTTAGTAAAACAATTAAACAAGGTAATTGAAAAATTAAACAAAGAAGTAGATATGTTAAGTAAACAAAAAGTTTATTTACAATCTAAATTAAAAGAAAAAACAAAAAAGGAGAATGAAGATGAGTAAAGAAGAAATAAGATATGAAGAACTTAATACACCTTTAGTAACTGATATGTTAAATATGTTTCAATATAGTTATGGGAGTCCTGATATAAGGGGTAAATTTGATAATTTATTAATGAATGGTGAAAAGAAAAAGGCAGCACCTATTTTTTCTGCATTGAATGCTTTTATAATAACTACAGCGCTTACAATGAGAATGCCTGGACAAGAAAAGATAATTTCAAACCTTACGAAAGAAGAGATGTTAATTAAAATACAAGAAACATTTGACGCTGTTGAAAGTTTTTTTAAGGACCCTGATTTAAAAAGTGATCTTATTAAAACAATAGAACTTTACATTGTTAATGGTAAATTTAAATCCGAACCTATGAAAGAAGCGTAAATGAGAAAAACAATTTTAGAAGCACTCGAGAAGAAATACGAATCTGACATAGCACAAGCTGATGCGACCATACAAATATATCTAAATAGTTCTGTAGGTATTGGTGAACACCCACAACACTTAGATGAAATTGATAAACAACTTGCTAAAATGGTTGAAGCTGAAGAAAAACAAAACGCACTTCAAAGTTTTAAATTATGAAGTGTTTTCATTGTGGCGATGATCTTAGGTGGAATAATGACTTTGATGCAGAAGACGATTATGAATATAATATAGTTAGTATGTATGAATGTATGAATGAAAAATGTAAGGCTTGGTATGAAATATATCATGATTTAAAAGAAAAAAAGACAGTTAATTAATGCAAAATTTAAAAAAAGGAGATCAAAATGATAAGAGGAGATAGTCAAGAATATGAATTACTTGAAAAATGGAGCAAAGACTTTGATTGCCAAGGTTATAAAACTTGTGAAATTGGAGTTAGGGAGGGATTGGGCTCCAAAATTATCATGGATAACGTTCGTAACAATTATATTCATGTGGGTGTTGATCCATATGCTAACCTTAAATATCAACATTATGATGATTCTCCGGAATATACTTGTGATTATACAGATCAAATGAGGGATACTCTTTTAAATGATTTATATAAATACAGAAATCAAGGTAGATTTACTCTATGCAACATGACTGATATAGATTTTATGAATGTATCAAAGCATCAGGAATCTAAGTTTGCTTTTGTTCATTTAGATGGTCCACACATGACTAAAGATGTTATTACTGAAGCTGTTTGGTTTGCAAATAGATCAGCACCACACACTAGATTTGTGTTTGATGATCATCCTAAATATGAAATGAGTTTAATTGCAAATGTCTTAACTTACTACGGATTTAAAACAATTGAAATGGGAGATAATAAATGTCTATTGGAAAAAAATAAGGTAATTAATGACAGATAACGAAATAAGAAAAATAAAATTTGCTCAAATTAATATGCCTTTACCTGCATCTGAAAAATTAAAAACTTTTTCTAAAAATTTTAAAAGAGGTGGTAAAGAATTAAAAAGAGGTAAAATTATAGAATCTATGGCGTGGCAGTACGGAACAATTAAAGAAAATAATAGAGCCATTGTTTGGAGAAATGGTCAATTTGAAGTTATAGAAATTAACAAAGGAAAATAATTATGATAATGAGAGAAGGTATAAGAGAAAATAAAGAAAATAATAAAATTATTATGAATAATGTTTTTGCAAATGAAGCTAAATATAATTTTGCGTATTTTGCTGGTTGGGCTGACGGTGATGGTAGTTTTCATCCTAAAAGTAATCCTATTACTTATGAACTTAAAATAAGAAATGAAGAACCTGTATATCAATTAAGTGATTTATATAGATCTTCTGTTCGTCTAGCTCCTACTGAAAAAAGAAAATGGTTAAATGAGTCGGATAGGAGAAAAATTACACAATTATATGGACATCGTTTTATTCATTTTTGTAAAAATGTAGCTCCTTTTTTAATAGAAAAACAATCTATTGCTTTAAAAGCATTAAAACTTAAAGGTATTACAGATTTTAAATGTAGTTATATGGAACACAATAAAGATCAATTTATTCAATACCTTGCAGGTTTTTTAGAAGCTGAAGGACATTTTATGTATAAGAAAAAAATTAGTCTTTATGGTTTTCAAGTATATAATTATAATGAAGATGTAATTAAATTTATTATACATAATTTAAAAAAATATTTAAATATAGATGTAGGGTTTAAGATTAAAAAAGTAACTAAAATGACTCAAGGTCCTAATGGTAAAGTTAGTGAAGTTGGAGGAAAATCTTATGTCAGGGGCCAAAATCAAACATATGGCATAAATGTATCCGGTAAAAAATCAAAACCTATATTAGAAGCTATTTTACCATACATGAGAATTGATTATAAAATAGAAGCTGCAAATAATATTATAAAACATGACTATAAAAACTAAAAATTTTAACTACCCAACATCAACTAGAGCTATGGTTGATGGTAAAAGAGTATATAGTATTAATGGTGAATCACTTCCATCAGTGACTACTATATTACAAGCAACTGAGCCTCCTGAAAAGAAGGCAATACTTGAGGCTTGGAAGAGAAGAGTCGGATCTGAAAACGCTGATAAGATAAGAGATACTGCAGCGGCAAGGGGTTCAATTTTACATAGAATCGTTGAAAACTATATAACTGATACAAAACATCTGGATTTAACTGACATGGGTCAGCAGGCTCATAAAATGGCTGATATTCTAATAGAGAGCGCCATAGACGACCGTTTAAGTGAAGTGTGGGGTGTAGAACCATATTTAGCTTATCAGGGCCTATTTGCCGGTCAAACAGACCTTATAGGCATACATGATGGTAAACTTACTGTATGTGATCATAAAAATGCTAATAAACCTAAAAAGAAAGAATGGCTCCATGATTCTTATAGAATACAACTTGCGGCATATGCTCTTGCTTTTGAAGATATGTTTGGTGAGCATATAACACGTGGTGTTAATTTCATTGTAACTAAAGATATGTACTACCAGGAATTTTCTTGGGAGGGAGAAGAGTTTAGAAAAGCTAAGTATGATTGGCTAAAAAGAGTAGATCAATACTATAAATTAAAGGATAATGGCTAAAATGTGGTTAAATAATGGCATCTTGTATCCGGGTTCAGGCTTCCGGGGTCATGTTCTTCATAAGAAACTTTTTTTATACATTTGTAAAAAATATTTTTTTAAAATTAGACTAGCTGGAACATGGAACATTTAGGTCAACAATATAGTAACTCATTGATATTACAGCATAAAATAGACCTAAAATGTTCTAGAGGCACTGGAACACAATGGAACAAAATGTTAAAAGGCCAATAAAGACTACCTTTTTTGAGTTTTTTGTTTTAGAACAATGTATAAAAAAAGTTCCTTAGGGAAATTAAAAATGGTAAACAAAGGAGACCTAAATATGAAAAAATCTAGAAGAATTAATACTTATGTAAGACCTAAAGTTGTTAAGGAAGAAATAAAGTTTCCTTACAAACGTGTACGGATCGACTGGATTGATATCATTTCCGAAGGCGGCTGGGGTAGTGTTAGAGAATTTAAAAACATGAAACTAGCAACACCAGTAAGTGAAGGGTGGTTATTTAGTAAAGACAAAGAAACTGTAAAAATATTTGCGGGTTATGATGTAGATGAAGAAGGTATTACTTTTTCAGAAAGATCGGTGTTTCCAACTTCCTGTGTAAAAAAATTAACTTATTTAGATTAGTTTAATGGGTCCTCTTTTATTTTCTTTGACTCTGATTTTACTTTTTCTTTTAACTCTTCAAACTCTACGCCTTCTAATATTGGAGAGTAGTCATCTATTATTTGTTTCATTCTGCTTTCTAGTTCTTCTGTCGATAGGTCTTCTAATTTACCTGTACGGATTATTTTCTGCTCAATATACAGTCCAGCAGCTTTACCTCTAGCAACTTCAGCATTAACTGCAGCTGACCAGGCTTTCTTATCTCTAGCTTCATCTCTAAGTTTACCTAATTCTGATATATGATTACCAAATGTAACTTCGTATTGTTTTTGCCATTCTTCTCTTAGCTCTCCAATATATTGTACTACAAGTGGGTACCTTTTTGGATTCTGTAATATACTAGCAGCCTGTCGAGCTGAGTCTTTTGCATAACCAGCTTCTATTGCGCATTGAGTTGCATTTTTTCTACCTTGTTCAGATATTAAAAGATTAGCAAATTTCATTTGTTGTTCAGTTAATTTTTTAGGTACACCCATTATATTTTATCCTTCAATGATTCTAAATACTCTTCATCTTCATACATTTTCTTTTCTTCCTCGTATCCTTCCATAGCCATTTCATGTAAAGTTTTTTCTTTTTTAAATATTTCATCAAATCTTTTTCTATATAAATCATTTGATACTCTTGATTTACCATCCCAATTTAATGCTTTTCCTTTTGCCTGCGTCATTTTGTCCTCCGTTATGGTATTGATATTTACCATAACAATGATAATATATCAACTGTTGTTAGGGCAAAATATAATAACCAATTGTATTCTGGTTTACCCTAATTCCTTTGAGTTGATTGATTGGTTGGCGTCTGGCTTACGAAACTGTTTACAGTGGAAACTGAGGCGCCAATTTAAATATTGAAATTATGAATGGCAAATTAATAAGACAAGTTTTAGATAAAATGTTAAAATCTCCTGTAGCACAAAATGCTCGTGTTCAGGTCTGTTTACCTGATGGTAAATATTACGATATTACTTCATTACAATTAATGGAAAATAAATTAATTGGTGTAAGAGAATCTCATAGACTTGTTTTCACAGTCCAAGCTGAAACTTGGAATATGGGTAAAGTAATTAATAAAATTGAGTAAAAATATCTTGACACTTTGTCGCATGGGTATACTAGACAACAATACTGTTAGTCTAAAAAATAATGAAACCCGAGACAAAATTTTATGCACAAGTTAAAAGAAATATTACAGAAATATCCTGGATTAGGATTGAAAACCTTGCTGTTCCTGGCACTCCCGATCTATTGGGTTATAATAATAATGGCGTCTTTTTCACTGTTGAGCTAAAATATACAAAAACAAACAAGATTACATTTTCTCCACATCAAATAGCCTTCCATGTGAAGCATCCACACAATACATTTATCCTAGTTTTTGATGCCTCTTGCAGGCTGCCAAAACTTTATGAGGGTAAAAGAATCCAGAAGCTTGTAGCCGGTGGCCTGAGCCTTGATCCAAAGATTCAGGGATTCCCAGATATAAAAAAATTTTTAAGAATGCTTGGCGCTTGATGCTTGAGCCTTGCTGCTTGACGCTTGATGCTTGTGCTTCACTTTGTCACTGTGACAATTTGTCGCAGCTTGTGGCTTGGCGCTTGATGCTTGTGGCTTGATGTTTGACGCTTGATCCTCAGCTTCAGGACCCAGGAGCTTCTGTTCTTTTTGAAATTTTTTCGCGCGCTTCCTGTACTCTTCATAATATTTTGGGTGTCTAAATACGTGCATAATTAATGTTTACCATATGAGACTACTTTTACCAGCGGATCCCAACATTGTCTACAGCTGCCGCATTTACCGTCTTGCGATGGTGCTGGACACGTGGCGCCAGTCTCTACAACCATTGAAGAGTTGGGCCAGCTGTCGTTGCGCTGCCCAATCATTGGAGGTGAAAACCTGATCACCAGGTTCGAAGGTTTTCTGTCTAGATGGTCCTTGATCCATGCTTCTCTAGTTGGCATCCAGTGTTTAACATCGGGTGTTAGCTCACATACTTCATAAATTTTGTTTAAGTGTTCGACGTCCTGCACGTCTCCGGCGTCATGCCATCTAAAAAATTTTTGTCTTAAAATTTGAGCGGCCATTGCACGAGTCCAGCCTTCAAGCTTGATCGCCGCCAGTCTTCGATATTGTGCGATTTTAATTGCTGGATATCTTGTGTAGTTACCCTTCAGGGCGTAGCAGGCGCTACATACTGAGTTCTTAACTTTCCTAAGCTTAGATCCTGTTTTGCATTCCCAGGCTGGCAAGCTGTAGCTAAGGCCAGGCATTTTTGACGTTCTTGTTAATGAGTCTGTAATTTTTCTTGCTTCTTTTACTAACATATTTTTATACCTTTCGTTGAAATCTATTTTTAACACGGATGCCAGGTGATTTGAATTTGACAAATTGACGCGCGGCATTTTGTCGCAGCTTGTTGCTTGATGCTTGAGGCTTGTTGCCTGCGGGCCATCCATCAGGGTGGCAGCTTTCTTGCGCTTTTGGACATTTTAAACTTTTAAAAAATATATTGCAATGGTCCAGGTAACCTTGCGGCAGCTGGTTATGCGGCCGCAAGAAATAATGGGTGAGATCGTTATTCCTTATCTTCATCCGGGAACCTTTTCGCCATCTTCTCCTGGTCCAGCTTCACCAGTCTCAGGATCTCTTCCAGGGCGTCTGCTATTCTTTCTAATGCAATTTTTGTTATTATATCATTATTCATATTTATTCCTTTCAATTGTATCCTATACTATCCTGACCCAGCTGTCAAGCGCTTGATGCTTGATGCTTGATGCTTGAGGCTTGGCGCTCTACTCTCTCCTTCTTTAGAATGATTTTTAGAATCATTCTAAACTGCATTTCATTATAACCAACTGCGCTCGATGATCAGTCGACTCAGCACAGCTGGCAAAACTCCACCTATAA
>Ga0181401_1000908_pt1 | contig 11953 bp, 25 predicted proteins | sample 24SPOviralmetaG_FD_130130 | JGI IMG/M metagenome (GOLD analysis project Ga0181401, IMG submission 130130) | Marine viral communities from the oligotrophic San Pedro Time Series (SPOT) site, San Pedro Channel, CA, USA - 24 SPOT_SRF_2011-07-20 | ecosystem: Environmental > Aquatic > Marine > Strait...
ACTACTCCAACGGCATACAATGACGGCAAGTTATTAAGCGTTAAACCAGTTCAAACAGAAGAAAGTTACAATGTTGATAGCACAGACTTCACAGTTGACGGAACAAGCGGAAACGTATATTACAAAGATACACTAAGTTTAGCTGGAACAAGTGGAGTTGCTACAATAACTTTTAATCACACCGTATTGCAAGGAACTAGAAGCCGAGTATATATTAGAAATGGTGCTGACAGTGGATATGTAACAACATATACAACTAGCGATTTTAGTCAAGGACAATCACTACCAAACTTAACAAAGCAAGGGGATATATCAGTTATAGTTACTTTTACAGACGGTTTAACTTTTGGTTTTTTAGCAGAAAATGGAAATGAAATACAAATACAAAATTTTAAAGCAGTTAAAATAATAGACGGTGACTTCGACTTCACAAGGAATTCAAGTGCTACAAGAGTAAACGAACAAGGTCTTGTTGAAGATGTAGCAAGTGGATTACCTAGAATAGATTATACAGACGGAGTAGGACATATATTATTAGAGCCGCAGTCAACTAATTTGGTTACTTATAGTGAAGATTTTACTTCTAATTCTAATTACGTCACTAATGCACCGAGTGGAATATTTGAAAGTGGATATTTAGCACCTGACGGAACTAACACCGCTACAAGAATAAATGGTTTTGATGGGTATTATTTACTTTTAAATAATTTAGGTTCGGCAGATGCTCGAAGTATGTACGTTAAAAGCGGTAATGGACAAACAGGAAATGTTAATTTATTAGACCGAAACAACCATACAAGTAGTTTGTTTGAGGTAACAGGTGAGTGGAAAAGAATTGAACTTGTCGGAGTTGATAGTGCTTTTTATATTGTAGACGGTAGAGGTGCAAACATCACTTTAGATGATATTATTATATGGGGTTTACAACAAGAAAATTTATCCTACGCAACTTCATACATTCCAACAAGCGGAAGCACTGCCACACGTTTAGGAGAAACACTAAATAATTCAGGTAGTTCAGATTTAATAAACTCAACAGAGGGTGTGCTGTATGCAGAGATAAGTGCTTTAGCTAATGACAATTCTACTAGAGTTATAGTGATATCAGACGGAACAAATGCCAACAGAGTTTTTATAGGTTATTGGACTGCAAGTAATGAGATTAGAGCCTTAGTCAAATCAGGAAATGTAACTCAAGTTTTTCAAGGTAGCAATTCATACGACATACTTGACCTTAATAAAATAGCCTTTAAGTTCAAAGAGAATGATTTCGCTCTTTGGATTAATGGTGTTGAAGTTTTCACAGACACAACTGGGATTACATTTCCGATAGGTACTTTAACTCAATTAGATTTTGATAGTAATAGCAGCGCTTATTTCTACGGAAAAGTCAAATGCGTTGCAGTATTTGAAGAAGCATTAACAGACGAGGAATTAACTTGTTTAACAACAATATAAAATAAATAAAATGTACATAGGAAAATACGAATTTAAAGACCAAGAAACTGCTGAAGCTAAAATAAAGGCTTTAGGCGTGGCAAAAGATGAAGACGATAACGAATACCCAACGCATAAGCATAGCATCGTTAAACTAGGCTATATCGTCTTAGAGCAAGGCGAATACGACAACGAAGGTAATGAAATTAAAGCACCTGTTTTAAGTAGTAAGTATCACTTAGACGTAGCTTGGCGATTAGAGGACACTTACAATGAAGACGGAGAGCTAATAAAAGCAAGTCACCCTTATGGTTGGAAGTCGGCTAGTGTAGACCTAGACAATAACGGAGTACACTCTTTTTATGGGGTTGACTATTTGAAACATAAATTCTAATGACAGTACAAGATTTAAAAATAGCAATATTAAACGCAGTCACTTTAGGGGTTAGCTTTACGCATATAGAAAACGGTTTAAAAATTATATTATTGCTTTTGTCAATAGGATATACTGCTCAGAAAATATACGAAACGCATAAAAAGAATGACTAAGAATTTTAGCATAAAAGAGTTTGAGTGCAAATGTGGCTGTGAAATGCCTGATGATGTTTTAGTAAATATTACTAAACTAGCTAATCAATTACAGTATGTTAGAAATTGCGTTGCTATGCCTATAACAATAAATAGTGCTTATAGATGTGAGGAGCATAATAAAGCGGTCGGTGGTTCTGTAAACTCTCAACACTTGTTAGGCAAAGCTGCTGATATTGTTATTCAAGGGCTTGACCCTGTTTTAGATACTTATGACTATTTAGATGACCTTATGTTATCAGGCGAAATACTTCAAGGCGGTTTGGGTATGTACTCTTCTTTTACGCATTATGATATAAGAAAAACAAAAGCACGTTGGAATGGGTAAGTATAAAAAAGAAAACGGAACTACAAGGGTAGGCGATGCTTTACGATGGTTGTTAAAGCAAGGCAAAGAAGTTGCACCAGAGCTTTTAAAAATAGCTGGTAACGTTACAGGAATAGAAGCTCTAGAGGTTTTAGCTAGTAAAATAAGTACAGACGATAAATTAAGCGAAGCAGATAAACAACTTTTATTAGAAGAACTAAACTTTGATAAAATAGAAATGCAAGAAACAACTAAGCGTTGGGTTTCTGACAACAATACAGAAAGTTACTTAACACGTAATATAAGACCCTTAACACTTGCTTTTTTAACCGCTACACTGTTTATTTATATTATATTAGATAGTTCATTAGAGGGCTTTAAAATAGACCCTAACTGGATTGATTTACTTTCTTCTTTATTACTTTTGGTTTATGGTGGTTATTTTGGAATGCGTTCTGCAGAGAAGATAACTAAGCATTGGAAAAATAAATAAGTTTTTACTTTTTTTTCTAAAATAAAATATATAACTTTGAATTTTTTATTAAAACTAGACATTTAGTTAAATGTTTTGTTGCCCTTAAAGGCAAAAAAAACAAATACAAAATAAATAGATATAAAAAGTTAAATAAAATATAAGACTTAGGGGAACTAATCAAATGGCAAAAAAAACAAAACGCAAAAAGTTAGTAGATAAGCTAGATAAGGTTTTTAGTATATATATAAGACGTAGGTTTGCCGTTAATGATATTGCTGAATGCTTCACTTGTGGTAAGCAAGACCATTGGAAAAAGCTACAAAACGGACACTTTCAAAGTCGCAAACATTATTCCACTAGGTGGCACGAACAAAACTGTCAAGTTCAGTGTTCTGGTTGCAATGTTTTCAGATATGGCGAACAATATAAATTTTCTAAAAACTTAGACAACACATATTATGACGGTTTAGCAGAAGAACTACATATTGAAGCTAATAAAACTGTTAAGCTAGATAATACAGATTTAGAAATGTTAATAGAAAAATATGAATTGTTAATTAAAGAACTAGATGTTTAATGTATATTTGTAGTGTATTGTTTTTGTTTTAAAATAGGCTAACCAGCCAAATTAAGCCACCTGTAAAAGGGTGGTTTTTTTGTTTATAATGTGTTTATATTTTTTTTATTGAATTATTTGTTTTATATTTGTCTTAATATTAATTAAAACAATACATTATGAATTTATTACAAAGATTAAAACCAGAGTACAAAGACAAGCTAGAAACAGGTAATACTAAGCACCCAGTTTTGACTGGTTGGGCTGTTGACCAATTAGAGCTTTATGAGTATGTAGCAGATATACCTTACGGTTTTGCATTAAACCTTAAATTTTTATTAGACGTGGATAGTCCTTACGAATTATTTAAAGAGATTTAATATGACTTATTCAGAAGATGTAAAAAGAAGTTCAAGTCCAGATACAATAGACTACTTAAATGCTAGAATAGAAGCATTAGAAAAAAGAGTAGAATTTTTAGAAGCACAAATAGAAATCAAAAACAATTAATATGAACAAAGAAAAATTAACAGAGTTATACAAAGTCTATAAACTTCAAAAAGACGATGTATTTAAACATCAACATTATTTAATCATAACCAGAAGTGGGATTGATAAAATACAGGCGGTTGCTAAAATACAAATCAATTATGAAGTAGTAAGATGCGAACCGAATTTTGCAGTATTTAAAGCCATAGCACATAAAGGTGCTACAACTATTGAAACCTTTGGTAGTGCCTTAAAAGGTGATAGCTATAAAGACAGTTCGACAAATAGTTGGTACGTTGCTGAGATGGCAGAGAAACGAGCAATGTCTAGGGCAGTGCTTAAATTAACAGGCTTTTACGAACAAGGAGTTTTTGGCGAAGATGAAAGCGAAAGTTTTAAAAATAATAATAAATAATAACAATTAAAAACAAGTAAAATTATGAGTGCAATTATCAACTATTCACTACGAGTGGATAAATTACCAAAGGAAAAATTTATTGCTGGAAAAGACGGTGCGGTTTACGTTAACCTTACAATGTCAGTAAATGACGAAACACGTTTCGGAAATAACGCATCGATTATGATTAGCCAAACACAAGAAGAACGTGAAGCTAAGAAACCGAGAACTTACATTGGCAACGGTCAAGTAGTTTGGACTGACGGTAACATTGTCAAGGCTGAACGTGAAGAAGCTAAGGAAGTGGTACAAGAAGCTGAAACAAGCGACTTACCATTTTAACAAACTATGGCGGTGTAATAACCGCCTTTTTTATTACCTTTACAAAACAATACAATAATATGACAGAAGAACAAACTACACATAATATGTTAATGGAGTTGATTGCAGAAGAATGCACTATCGACACATCAGCAGTTATGGAATATCCGCCAACAGCATTAAGTTTAGGGGAAAAAACTATACAAGCAAAAGGTGGCGAAATAACAATGCCTATCCCTATTGGAACTTATGGCAATTTTAGTTTCGTACAAGCACCCCCAAAAAGTAAAAAGACATTTTTTGTTAGTTTGCTAGCATCTGTTTATTTAAGTGGTGGCAATAACTTTGGGGGTAAAATAAAAGGGCATCGTGACGGACGTTGTTTAATGCACTTTGATACAGAGCAAGGACACTGGCACGCTCAACGAGTTTTTAAGCGTGTTCAAGATATGAGTAATACAAAAGAAGTTGGTTGTTACCATACATACGCATTGAGAACCGTAGGATATAAAGAACGAATACAATTTATAGAACACTGTTTAGAACAAAACAAAGATAAAAACGGTTTAGTTATTATAGATGGTATTGCTGATTTAGTTTCGGACGTTAATAATTTAGAAGAAAGTAATTTATGCGTTCAAAAAATAATGCAACTATCAGCAAAATATGATTGTCATATAGTAACGGTAATACATAGTAATTATGGAAGCGACAAGCCAACAGGGCACTTAGGTTCGTTCCTTGAAAAAAAGACAGAAACACAAATACAACTTGAAGTAAATACAGTAAATAAAGAATGGATAACAGTAAACTGCAAACGTTCTAGGGGTTACGCCTTTGAAACGTTTAGCTTTAGTATTAACGAGTTTGGATTGCCTTTTGTAGTTGGCGAAATATACGACCCTTTAGAATACTTTGTACCTAGAAAACTAACACCAAATAAATGACACCAATTTTAGAACTAGCTTATAAAAAGCATAATGATTGGAATAACATAGTAAAGAGTTTCGGCTGCAACCCCTCAATGAGCGAGGACGTTGTAATGGAAATGTATATCCAATTAGATGCTGATGTTAAAAAAGGTTTAGACCTTTACTATAAAGACCAAATAAACCATTACTATTGTTATAAAGTTTTAAGGGGTATTTATACAAATTTATACAAGTCAAGCCTAAGACAAAAGAAAATATATTTAGAAGATATAAATGAACTTAAACAAATTGAAGAAAGCGGAATTAATGAAAAAGAATGGGCAGAACAGCGTGACCACTTAGACAACATTTTAAACGATATGTACTGGTACGATAGAAAAATATTTGAAATAATAGGTAGCGGAATGAGTGTTGCTGAGTTAAGCAGAAATACACATATAAGGTATCACTCTCTTTACAATACATATACAAACGCAAAAAAACATATTAAAAACAAGTTATGAGATTAGGAGATTTAGTTTATTATATTACTTATTACACTGGCATTCATTGGATAGTAAAAAAGATTAGCAAAGCACTAGGTAAAGATTGCGGTTGCGACAAAAGAAGAAACGATTGGAACGACATAAATATAGAGCTATGAGAATAGATGACCAGGAAGCGTGGGTTGATTTTAAAGCAAATGTAACAACTAAGCTAACAAAAGACCAATACAGGTTGCTGTGCACCTTACACGCTAGGTATTTAAATCATAGATACCACGAGCCTTGCAGCTGCAAACCAAAACTATTAGTGATGTGGATAAAAGATATTGATAATATATATAACAAAATAAATGATAAATAAAATACATAACTGGGAAAAAGCAGTAGTAACACTTTTAAACCTAGACGGTTGGAACTTAAAACATACAGGTGACGGAATGGAAAGCTGGGACGCAATAGGCACAACTCCCAAAGGTCAAGAATGCGTTATCGAGATGAAGTTCAGAAATAAATACTATGACACCAAAATAATAGAAAAATTTAAGTACGACAAACTAATTGAAACTGGGAAGGTCGCTCTTTACTTAGTAAACGACCCTAAGGGCAATTATATGTTCTGGCTAAATAATTTAAAAGACTTACAAACAAAAGATATGTATTGTCCTGATACAACGCTCTGGACTAAAAAGAAAATATTAAAGCCTTGCTACCTATTAAAAGAAAAAGATGCTGCAATAATTAACTTAAATGAAGAACTAAAAAACGGTATATGGGATAGCTATTTTGATATAAAAGAAAAAATAAATAAAAAAAATAGTTAATAATTTGTTTATAACAAATATTTATTTGTATATTTGTAGTGTCAATAAGACATAACAATTAAAAACAATATTATGAAAGCAATTGAATTAACACAAGAGCAATTTAAAAGAAGTTTAAAAGCAAAAGTAGACCATCTTTGGGTTTATAACAAAAACATTAATAGCAAGAAAATTCACAGAAACGGAATATCTTTAAACAGATATAATGGTAAGCCACAATTCTGCATAGTGATAGATGATGATAAAAATATACTCGACCACGACCTAGAAAAACTCTTTGGTAAAGGGTGTTTTGTTAATGGAGGCGTTTCACCTGATGACCGTGAGCAGATGATTTATGGCGCTTATTACATTAAATTTTAAAATAAAAAACACAGGGGGTGTGAAAACCCCCAATAAAAACAAAACATTATGAAAAAGACAAAGACAGGACTACACATTGAAACTAGAAAAAACCGAATTGAGGTTTACACTAAAAAAGAGTTACAAGAAAAAGAACTTAAACAGCAAGAATATAGAAACCTTATAATAACAGGAAGCATTCTACTTTTAGGGATTTTAATTTTTACTTTTGGTTTAATTATAGGTTCTAAGATATAATGACACCACTACAAAAACAGTCTTATAATTTATGGTTTAACCACATAGCTAATTTAATTATGCAATGGAGTAAAGAGAAACCAGCCAATACAGACTTAAAAAACATAGTGCAAGGAATGACAGAAATAGGTCAATATGTAAACGGTTTAAACGTTGAGAATACAGTATTAACAAGACGTATAAGTTTAATACGAGAAGAAAAAAATAAGCAGTTAATACAGCTTAAAGAACAAATAGAAAAATTACAAAACGATTTAAAACAATACGAAATATGAGTTGGCTTGATAGTTATATAGACGAACCAGATACAAAGACAGAATGTGCTTGTTGCGGTGCTGAAACAAATGGCGATTATTATTGTTCAGTTGAATGCTTTAATTTAGATATAGAATGATATTACTAGTAGATGCAGATAGTTTAATCTTTGCGGCTTGTTACAAGAAACGAGAGAAACCAGAAGATGACAAATACTATCGAGATATAGAAGAGGCACAAGCGAAGTTTGATGAGCAATTTATGAGTATAGTCAATAAGCTAGAGGATATGTATCCAGTTGAAAAAGTAATAACGTTTAGCGGTAGTAAGGGAAACTTTAGGAAGCTAATTACAAGCGACTACAAAGCCAATAGAAAAAAGCAAGAGTTACCACCTTTATTAGATGAGATGCACCAATACGTTAAAGACCAATACGACAGCGTTTGGGGTTATGGAATTGAAACCGATGATATGGTTGCTAGGTACTGGTACGAACTATCAAACGAACTAGGACGTGACAATGTTATGATAGTAAGTATTGACAAGGATTATAAGCAGTTCCCTTGCCTGATGTACAACTATCACTACAAACACAAAGAGGTTTTAGATATAAGCGAAGACGAGGCATTATATAACTTTTATGAGCAAATGATAATTGGAGATACTGCCGACAACGTCAATTACTTTAAAGGCAAAGGAAAGAAGTATGCAGAAAAATACTTAGCTGATTGCGATACAAAGTATCAATACACAAAAAAGATGTATCAGTTATTTAAACAAGAATATAAAGGCAAAGCAAGACAAAAATTTACAGAGTGCTATCACTTATTAAAACTTAGAACAAATGATTAGATTTGTATATGACCTAGATATAGTTATTGAAGCAATGGAAAACCAAGACTATAAAGACGCTTTAAAAATGATTAAAGACATACAAGAAGATTTAAGAATACTAGCATTACTATAAAAATAAATAGTTAATTAATTGTTTATTGAAAACAAAAAACATATATTGCAAAAAATAATAATTAAAACAAAATGAAAATAAATTTAAAACATAACATTATAAATGACAAATATACTGAATATGTATATGAAGCGTTTGACATTCAAAACAAAGAAGAAAGTAATGTAACAATAGAAGCTAATTTAGAACATTTACCTAGTGATTGGAATATAGGCGTAGTTTATGGTGGTAGCGGTACAGGAAAAACTACTATATTAAAAAACTTTTTTAAAAAAGAAATGAACACATACAATTTTGATTTTAACAAGTCATTAATATCTAATTTTGATTGGTTAGAACCAAAAGATGCAACGTTTTTATTATCAGCAATGGGTTTAAGTAGTGTACCAACTTGGTTAAGACCGTTTCATACATTATCAAATGGAGAACAATACAGAGCTTCTTTGGCTTATATGGTTGGCAAAGCAAAAGAAAATGAAGTTATATTAATTGACGAATATACAAGCGTAGTAGATAGAGATGTAGCAAAAGCAATGAGCAACGCATTACAAAAATATATTAGACGAACAAACAAAAAAATAGTATTAGCATCTTGTCATTTTGATATTATGGATTGGTTGCAACCAGATTGGATTTATTCACCACAAAAAGGGCGTCTTGAGATAGCGTCTAGTCGAAGGCAACGACCAGAATTTGAACTTCAGATATTTCGATGTAGATATGAAGCTTGGAATATATTCAAGCAACATCATTATTTAACACAAGAATTAAATAAAGCTGCTAAATGTTTTTTAATGTTATTTAACGATAAGCCAATTGCTTTTATAGGTATATTACCTATGCCAAGTGGCACAATTCAAAACGCTTTCAGAGTTAGTCGTTTAGTTGTTTTACCTGACTTTCAAGGTTTAGGTATTGGAATTAAAATACTTAATATTTTTGGTTCGATGTATAAAAAAGACAATAAAACTCTTTATATTAAAACTTCAAATCCTTCATTATTTAAAGGTATGATGAGAAATAAATTCCACTGGAAATTAATAAACGAAAACAATAATATAGATGCAATTAAAAAAAATAATCAAAAATTAATAGATGAAGGCAAAGACAACGGAATAAAACTTAGAAAAGAAAGTGTTACAAAGAGCTATAAATACATTGGAGAAGAATACAAAGATAATATAGATATATTAGTTTTTAATGCAGAGGCTTACAAAGAAGTAGCGCAAAATCAAATATCAATGTTTTAAAATATAAAAAAAAATGAAATACAAAGAATACAAAAAAGATTATTACAATAATGAATTTAATTACTTAATAAGTAAAATGTGTGATAAGAAGCGAAGCATAATGGACATAGACTGTTTTATATCAAAAATAGGCTGCTCAAATTCTTTTATTATAGACCATAAAAAACATAATGATAATATAAGTATAAACACTTTAATTCAATTATCTAAATTTGTTGATGTAAAATTAAACGATAATACAAAAATGAAATGTTTTATATTAAGAAGCGATATAAATATTGATGAAGATAAGACAAAAACTTATTCAGTTGTATATGAGTTGAAAAACTTTAAAGACGTTGTAAATAAAAAAATAAAAAAAGAATATATAAGAGATTATTATACAATAAGAAATGACGAAGATTTAAGAGATTTATTTCAACCAGAAACATATAATAAAACTAAATTAAAATTAAAGCAAACATTATGAAACGAGCAACTTATTTACATTACGAAAACGGTAAAGGCTATGACGTTATAGACTTTATAAAAGATTATGAGCTAAACTTCAATAGGGGAAATATAATTAAGTATATTTGCAGAAGCGGAAAAAAAGACGATGAGTTAAAAGACTTAGAGAAAGCAGCAGATTATTTAAGGCGTGAAATAGAATACCTAAGAGAGCAACAACAACAATGGATAGAAAAAAACAAATAGAATACTATAAACAAATGGAACAAAAAGAACTAGAACACCAAGAACAAGTAAGAGGGGTTTATGATGAACCAATAAATGACAGGCACTTAGCTTATTTAAAATGCGTATTGATAAGCCAATTACTACTAGAAGCTAACGATGATTTAAAAGGCAGTAAAGCATTTAAACAAAACGTAAAGCTACAAGTAAATAAAACATCAAAGATACTAGAGCGAATATATCAAGAGGGGTTTAATACCGTATATCATAACAACCCTGAAATGTGTACCAACGTACTAAATAAAATAGACAGCTTAATGCACAAAATAAAAACAGCAAGTATTGATGAGCTGGTAATGATTGATGCACTAGTAGATAATTACTTTCAAAACAAAGAAGAACATAATAAAAACCAAATAGCAGAATTCACTAAAATAGATTAATTATGTACGTAAACATAGAAATAAAAAAAGCAGAAAGAAAAGATTATTATAAATTCAACATAAACGGAGTTAAACTAGGAGAATGGGAACGTTCAGACCTTAGACACTTAATAGAAGTTATAGACAATAAAATATAGACAAAATGAAAACACCAAAACAAATAGTACAATACGCAATAGACAACCCACATACAGAAGAATACATAGGCTCTGACTGTTGTAATGCAGAACCAAGCCAATTAAATGAAAACCTTTGTAGTGAGTGTTTAGAACACGCAGAATTTAACTAAAAACAAATATGAAATTAGAAACAATAAAAGAAGCAGTAAATAAAAAGTTCAATTTAGATGTAGCTAAAAATGTAAGACAAAGAAACTTTACAGACGCGAAGAAAGTGTTTAGTAAACTAGCATACGAAAGTGGGGCAACGTTTAGAGAAGTAGGCGAACAAATAAACAGGGGTCATTGCAATATATTACACCACGTTAATAGCGTTGATACTATAAGCGTAGAATATAAAAAGAAACACGATGAAATTATACAAGAACTAGATTTAATATTTTCAAAGCCATTCTTTAACCCAGAACAAGAAAAGATAAAAAAAGAAGTTAAGAAAAAAACAACAAACAAAACAATAAAAGAAATACAAGACGTTATAGACATCTTAACAGGCTGGGACATAGAAACAGTAGAAGAATTTAAACAAACACGACTAGACCCATTTAACGCATTAATAAAGACTAGAGTAAAGCGTAAGACAATACCAGAAATTAAAGGAGCTACACTAAACAAGAAAGTTAAAAACCCTGTACTATGCTAAAATAAAATAATTCTGTTTATATATTAATAGGATTGATTAAACAATTTATTTCAAATGGATAACAGAAAAAACAACGGTGGTGCTAGGCAAGGTGCTGGGCGTAAACCAAAAGCAATAGAACAAAAACTAATTGAAC
>Ga0181401_1000913_pt1 | contig 11891 bp, 4 predicted proteins | sample 24SPOviralmetaG_FD_130130 | JGI IMG/M metagenome (GOLD analysis project Ga0181401, IMG submission 130130) | Marine viral communities from the oligotrophic San Pedro Time Series (SPOT) site, San Pedro Channel, CA, USA - 24 SPOT_SRF_2011-07-20 | ecosystem: Environmental > Aquatic > Marine > Strait...
AGGGTTGGTAAAAATGAATCTATGTATAAGTATTTATCAGAAAACCATCCTGAGTTAGTTGAAGATGAATTTTTCAGACCTCATGATACTGCTGTAATTAGTATACCACAAAAAGCACCTAAAGGTTCTATACTAAGAGATGAATCACCATTTGATTTGCTTGAGCGCATAAAAAAGGTAGCTACTGAATGGGTTAAACCAGGCCACAGAAAAGGATCTAACACTCACAATGTGTCTGCAACAGTTAGTCTTAAACAAGAGGACTGGGATGCTGCTGGTAAATGGATGTGGGAAAATAGAGATCATTACAATGGTTTATCTGTGTTACCTTATGATGGTGGTACATATACTCAAGCACCTTTTGAAGATATAAGTAAAGTCAAGTACGATATGGCAATGACACATCTTAAAGATGTTGATTTAAGTAATATTGTAGAAGTAGAAGATGAAACAGATCTCTCAGGAGAATTAGCCTGTGCAGGCGGAGCATGTGAAATAACATGATAGCCTCAGCTATATACGGAGTTGTTGCTGCAATACTGATTCTTGCAATAACATTTATGGTAGTAATGCTAACTAGTCGGTTTGAAAAAGCCGGCTATGGCATTATGTATGGAAGTTTATTTATTAAGATGGTAGCTTTATCTGGTTTTACTTTAGCAGTTAAACCTTACTTAAGTGATGCTATAATATATGCAGCCATTGTTTTAATAAGTATAATGTTTTCTAATGTATACCTTATAATAAAAATAAAAGAATGAAAAAATTAGCAATAATAGGTGGTATAAGCCTAGCTAGCTTTGCAGCCGGCAATATGATACTACACAAACAAAAAATCAATTTAAATCCTAACACTTTAGCTATGGCTAGTGGTAGTTTTATAATTGCTTTTGGTATTACTTATAAATTCTAAATAAAACAAATGGCAGAAAAATTTAAACCTCATATGATGTATAAAGGTAAAAGCGCTATAAAAGCAGAAACCTATAAAAAACATCTTGAATTAAAGAAAAAAGGATATGGGCATAAAAAGCCTAAATAATAAAAGGGGAGGTCATTACGACTTCCCCTTTTTGGTTACAGGAACTTTGGGTATGGTGCCCAGTATTTTATTGTTCCTTATCTTTTAGAAAATCTAGACTTACTACTTTTCTTTTTATATTTAGATTTTTTAATTTTAATATTTCCTTTGTTAAAGCTACTTGATTCTTTAGCGTCAGGCATTATGTTCCACTCTGGCCAACCTAAAACCATAGCTACAGACTGCCATGTTTCAGTTTCTTGGTCCATAGCTGCGGATAAATTATTCACTTTGCTATACATTCTGTCTAGAGGTAGGTTAGTTGTGCCAGTAACAACCTTAGCCATAGACTCATAAGCTGGATTATCTAAGCTAAATCCTTTCTCAAAAACTTCTGCTCTTCGCTTCTTACTATCAAACGGATATGCTGCAGATTGAAATTTTCCTAACTTACTTTTTACAGCTGGTGAAAAATCTAGTAGTTTCTTATAAGAATCACTGTATTCAGGTCTATCTCTTTTAGATCTATCATATATATCTATACCTAAGTTTTTAAGAACCTGAACAGTAACACCTGCCATACCTAAACCTCTAAGAGATGAATCTAACATTCCATTAGCTGCTTTAATTAATTTACCTTCTTCTTTTTCATCAATTTTATCATCACCAAATCCTAAAGCAAATACACCTTGTTGTAAAGCATTAAATATCATATTCTGTAAAAAGCCGTAATAAACTATCTTACTTATATTAGTTTTTAAATCACCTCTACCGTTCACTATATCTTGAACAGCTCTTTTTTGTATTCTAGCATACTGCATTGGAGTATTAGCAAACTGTAATACCACTCTACCTAAATCACTTGCTTGCTGTTGAGATATTTTAGATGGATCAGAAGACTGTTGAGAAATTTCAGATACTTGTCTAAATTCTTTCATAGCTATTTCCTTAGCTTCTGCTTCTGTTTTACCTTCATTTTTAATTAAATCATTAATTCTATTACGATAAAATGTAGCACCACCAGATGCAATAGCAAAACTATCAGCAAACTTAGTTGGCGCATATCCTTTTTCAAGTATATAATTTAAACCAGCTTTAGCTTTGTTACCACTTGTTTTAGCAGCGTTAGCTATTTCAGATTCGTTTATATTTAGTTTAAGGCCATTACGTCTATCTTTTAAATAATCAGAATTAATTAACTCAACAAAGTCTCTCCAGTATTGAGGTTGATTAGCAAAAGCTTTACCAGCTTTTAATGGATTATTAAATCCCCAGTTTATAAAGTTAGCTGCTGATATAGTTTGAAGTATAGCTGATCTAGTATTAAAGAACATTATAGCTCCAGTAGAATTATTTATATAATCTAAAACTTTATTACTTAATTGATTACCTCCACCAAGTCTATTACTACCAGACTCCATTCGTCTTAAAGAGTTTTCAATAGCAGCTCTATATTTAGGTCCATATGCAGCTTCTAACTTGTTTAAATTTTCTTTAGAATATATAAGATCTTTGTTTTGTTTCCATGTTTGTAAATACTTACCTCGCTTTTTAGTGTTTAACACATCTATTAAATCCGTAGTTATAGTTCCAACAGCCCAATTTTCTTTAGGTGTAGAATAACCATCACCTTTAGTTATAGAAAGTATTTGATCTGCAAAAGCTTCTAGTTTTGGATTTTTTTCTACTATATCATTTAATTCTTTTAAATCAGTTTTAGATAATCCAGGTATTTTTTCACCCATTTTATTCCACAAGTGAACTCTTACAGCTTGCTCATTAGTAAACCCTGATTCTGTTTTCTTAGCAAGATCTTTAGGAACATCTAACTCTTTTTTAAGAGCTTTAAAATCTGCCATTAAGTTAACTCTATCAGTAGATAAGTTTTCCATCGCTTTAGTATAAGGATCAAATAAGTTTTCTTGATAAAACTTTAGATGAGCTTCACCTTTCTTACCCTTACCTAAGGTTGTATAAACTAAACCAAGCATGTCTTCAGCTGATGGTGGTATAAAAAATCTTTGTCTCTTAGCTTTAGCACCTCTTACTTGAGCTTTAACATCTGAAAATACTTTTTCTGCGCCAATACCTGTAGATTCTTGTATTAAGTTGTTAAAGTCTTTAGATAAATCTTTAGAAGCATACGCTTGTTGAGTTTTTGATTTAACATCTAAAACTTCTAATGCGTCTCTAACTGCTTTAACATTTTGAGGTGCATCATCTGCAAAGTAAAAATCATTATAACCTTCAGAAGCTTTGTCAACTAACCAATCAGCTTTAGCTTTTCCAGTAGAATTACCTAAACCTGTTATATTTTCTAAAGGTATATTAATACCCATTGCATCTAAAAACTCTTTAATAGCAGGTGCAGATTCTTTAGCTCTAGCTGTAAGTATAAACATGTCTCTATCACCAGCAGCTTCTTTCATTTTTTTCATCAACTCAAACAATGGTCCTTTTTTACCTTCAACAACCCTGTTAAAGTCTGTAAAATCCATAACCCAACCAGCATCAACTAACTCTTTTCCTTTTGTTGCAAACTCTTCAGCTGTTAAAACTTTTCTTTTACCATCTCTTTCAGCAAATACTTTACTATTAGTTCTAGCAACTGTGTCATCAAAATCAAACACCCTAGCTTTCTTAATAGTTTTACTACGTTCATTAGCTAGTCTAAAAGCTTTATCTCTTTTGTTAAGCTCATTAAGCATTTCGCTTTGAGTTAAATCTTTACTAGCCATAGAAGCTTCTTTAGTTACTTCTATGTTTTGTACTTTAGCTTGTGCTTTACCTTTTTCTAATTTAACATATTCATTAGCTAAACCTTCACCTCTTTTTCTAGATTCTTGTAAGGTTATTTCACCACTTAAATATTTTCTAGTTAATTCCGCTTGTTTATTTTGTGGTATTCCGTTAGATCCAAATAAATACTCACTGAATGATTTGTCAGCTGGTATATATTTATAGTTATCCATGTTAACTCCGGATTCAGTCATTCTAATAACAGCAGCAATACCTTTTTCTAATTTAACTTCTCCTGATAGTATTTTAGGAACTATTTCTTCCCAGAAAAAATCAGGCATTTTAGATTTAAAATCAACGTCTAATTTAAGGTCATCAACTCTAGTTAATCCGCCTTGCATTAACATTGATTCTATAAGAGGCTTAATATTTTTCATTTCACCTTTTATAGCAGCATCAAGTAACATTGTTCCTATATTGTTTTGTGGGGTTGAATGTTCTTCTCTTAATTTTTCACCTACTACTATTTCACCTTTTTTATTTGTGTGCATAAATAATATTGGTGATGAATATCTAAATATGGCATTTTGATTGTTTTGTGCATCTTTGACTAAGGCATCAAAAAACCAAGCATCATTAGGGTTTTCCTTTAAATGAGATTCTATTCTATTAAAAAACTCTAAAAAATTTTCAACTTGTTGAAATTGATTTTTAACATAGTTAGGATCTTTTAACTCTTTTAAAAATTTACGTCTAGCTAAACCACCTTTTTCAGTATATGGGTATCGCTTACCTAGCTGATCTACACCTTTTACTGGATCAACAAGTTTATCAAAAACTTTTTTAGTTGACAATAAACCTCTTTCAACGCCAGAAGTAGTGGAATCTCTTATAGCTCCATAAAATTCAGGGTTTTTTTCAATAAACTCATTTGTTACTCTTACAACACCTTCAAGTACTGTTTCTCCCTCAAACGCAGCAATTTCTTTTGGTAATTTTTGTTTGAAATCTCTAGTTCTGTAGGTTTTTCCAGTATCTTTAGCGTTTATATACTCTTCCTTTGCCTTTGTTTCAACTATTTCTTTTCTTGTATTACTAACTAAATCAGGAGTAAATAATGGTAAACCATTTTTATCCACGTTAACTTTAAACTTAGAAGCAGCTTTTAAATATTTAGCTTTTTTTGCAACCGCTGTTAAATCTATAGACGCCATTGTAGTTGACGGATCAACTTGCATTTTCTTGCTTATCTCAGCTATTTCACCAGTTTCTTTACCTATTCTTTTAAGGTTTTGTGGAGTAGCATCTCTAGTTAATCTATCAACTAAACCTTCTGCAAAAGCTGTTTTTCTAGTACCTCTTAATCCACTTTTAGCTCCAGTAGTAGGACTTATAGTTGGTGCTAATATATAATCTGATAATTGTTTTGGAGTAAAATCTTTAAACTCGTATATATTAACGCCTTGAGCTGTGTTCTCTACATACACTTTATCGTTAAGCATAGCTGCATCAATCTCAGCTTGCTTAGTTAAACGTCTAGGTGGTTTAGTAAATATTCTATTTTCAGGTTTGGTTTGACTTTCTAATCTAACAAAAAATCTAGGATCTAAAGTTTCCTTCATTTTTTCCGCCATTTTCTTAATAGAAAATTCATAGTTTTTACCTGCGCCTAAAGCTTTTTTAACTTTACTAGTTAACTTACCTCTCGATGCTTCTGTTATAAAGCTTTTAAATTCTTTTGTTTCAACACCTGGTATTTCTCCTTCAAATATTTCTAATAAACCTTTATCAATTTCATTTTTTAAGTCTTCAGTAAATATTTCTGGAAAGTCTCTAGTTACCTTAGACTTTGGAGTAACTTTAGCTTTTCTCTCTTCTGAAGCTATTAAAGCTTCTTCTGGCGTTGCCTCTTCTGATTTAATATCAAACTCTTTTTCTCCTTCAGCTCTTTCTTGCCCTAGTCTTTTTGATTGCCCTTTAAATTCACCTTTTTTCGCTTGTATAAGTATTTGATTAAATCTTCTTTTCAAATTCTTTTGCATATAAGCTCCAAAAGGTACTTCTTTTATTTTGCCATTTTGTTCTATTACAGGTTTATATGTGTCTATTAATTTAGCTAATTGCTCATTAAAACCAGATTTAAATTCGTTTTCTGAAACTCTTTTAGATTTTTCTAAAGCTAGTATTTTAGGATTATTAGCTGCTTTCTTAGCTGCAGCATTAACAGCACCTCTATTATTCTCTTCTAGCTTATCTTTAATTTCTTGTCTTAAAACAGGATCTTTTATATCTCTTACTCTATTTCCTACAGGTAGCTTGGCCTTATCTTTTATTTCTTTTTCTATGTTAAGATTAGCATCAGCTATTTCTTTATTAGATTTAGAAACTACAGCTTCTTTAGTTAAATCTTTAGAAGCCATTTCTTTTGACGCCGCTGCTCTATACTTGTTTTCTGGTAAAGTTCTTTCAGGAGCCATTTTAAAAGCCTCTATATTTACAGAGTTTAAAAAGCTAGTATTTTCATCTGACAAAGCAGCCATGAAAGTTTGAAACTTGTTTTGAATTTTAGTACCTTGTCTAGCACTTTGACCCATAGAAGCTAGTAAATCTATTAAATCATAAGCTGTTTGAGGCGGTTCAATATTATTAGCACCCATTTCTTTAAATACATCTTTAAAGTAATTTCTCATTTCAGCTAGCTTACCACTCATTATACGAGGGTTTTGATAATAAGCTCTTGGATTACTTAAGCCTTCAACCATAAAAGCTAAATATTCTTCCATTCTTTCTTCTGCACTTCTTTCTTTATAACCTTCTTCAACAAGTTTTTTTGTTTGTTTACCTGTTAGTTTTAATTCACCTACTTCTCCTGACATAAACAGATCAACATCTACATCTTTAAACATGTTATCAAACTTTTCAAGCATTCTAAACTTAGCTTCAGGATTATTTTTGTAATAAGTTTGTAAACCTAAATGTGTTATCTCATGCAAAGCTTTACCTGGCGTATAATATTTTAAATCAAAATACATCCTACTACCATCATTAGTTATTTCAGCAGTAGAGTTTTTACCACTTCTAAAATTTTCTCTAAATGAAGGATTTTTAGAAGAGTTTCCAAATAATATTTTAGGTGCTTGGTATTCTGGATCAAAAGATTTTAAAACCTTATTCACAGGGTCCATGTATCTTTTGTTAAAATTCTTTTCAAATACAGCTTGATCAACTTGCTTGGGATCTAACTCATTAGACATAGATTCGTTTAAAGCATATTGACTTAACATATTAAAGTCTGTAGAATATTGATTTAAGTTAGACTTTTCAGATTCAGTTAAATATTTTTCTTTTTCTTCAATAGATTTAAACTCTTTGTTTAGTACTTTTTCACCTTTTTCGTTAGTGATGTATTCACCTCTTTCAGCAGCAGCTTTATCATTTATATTACTAGCTTTAATCTCTATAGCGTCCATTAAGTCATACTTAGCTTTAGTACTCATAAAGTCTACTTTCTTTAAATGATGAATACCTAACATACTAAATTGCCCAAGGCTAACTATCATTCTTCTTTGAACTTCGTCTAAATCTCCATAAGCCTCATTCATAGACTGTCTAAATGTTTTTTCATTCATTAAGTCTTCATACACGGCTTCTGAAACTTTTGAAAACTCAGAAGCTCCCATACCAGAAACTCCACTAACCATAATCTTGTCAAAAACACCTTGCCATCTAGCTAGTGGACCTTTTAGCTTTATCATGTTTTTAGTAGCAGCTCCAAAAGTATAAAAAGCAGCACCACCAGTTGGTGGCATATCAAACAAAGTTTGCATTTTTACTTCTTCTATACCAGCGTTTAGTATATGTTGAAATATCTTACCCATTCTAGGAAAAGCTTTAGCTACTCCTGCGGGTCCTAACGCGCCACCAGTAGCTAAGTCTATTGCTGCTAGTTCAACTATCATAGGAACAAACTCTCCAGTTCCACTATATATAGCTTCACCTAAACTTTGATCTAAGTTTTCTTTTTGCGCATCATTGAGTTTTATTTGCATGTTGTTTTTAACAACATACTCAGAGTTGTTATAATCTTTTATAATTTTATCAGCTGCATTAATATCAGCTCTTGTAGATGTACCTGATAAACCACCTAAGAATCCCTCTACTTCTTGTCTATCTTGAGCAGTACCATCTCCCATTTCAGAAATAGCTCCAGCAGCAGATTGGATAAATGTTCCACCTCCGCCTAATAAATGGTCTAAAACACCAATTCCAGTATGTTCTTTATCATATACTGTTTTCATTTTAGCTAGATCTTTATTAAGATATGTAAAATCCATTAAAGCCTGCTCATTCATTAATTCAGAATAATACTGTCTTTCAAATTGCTTAAAATCTTTAATGTCTTTAGCGCTCATAAAGCCACCATCAGAAAAACTGAATCTACCTTCCTTAACATCAACGCCAAATTGATCAATAAAACCTTCGAAATCTTCAGTATGAAGACCAGCTTCTATTAAATCAGTGTAAGACATTGTTACACTTCCAGATTTAATATCTTTTACAGATAATTTACCACTTTGTAACAAAGATCTTATTACTTTATTTTCCGAAGTTTGAATTTTTCCTCCAATTCCACCAGTTATTATTTCTGCATCTTCTAATCTTATTTTAACTTTTTGATTTCTACCAACTTGTAATGTTCTTAATTTTTCTAAAGTAGCTTTATTAGTCTGATCTTTTAAAATTTCTTGAGGTGTAAGTGTAGATCTTTGAGAGTTTTTTAATATGTTCTCTGCGTTTGTAGTAGAGTTTTTGTAAACATTGTTTAATTTTTTTCTTTCTTCGTCACTTATAGCAGATCTATTATTAATCCAAAAGCCATTTATATCTCTTGATGCAGATTCTTTGTATTTTGTATTAAAAGTTTCTGTAAGAGCTTTTAACTTGGTTTCAAGATCTAGCTTTTGATTAACTAAGCTTTCATTTCCTGTAGAATCAGATGGAGATTTTAATCTTTCATTAACATATTTTAAATCTTCTTTAACTTTTTCAACTTCTTCATAAAAATCAGCTTCTACTTTTTCTTTTGTGGTTAAAGAATTTTTCCAATTTTCACTTCTAACTTCTTCTTGTGTGTTATCTAAACTTTTTATATTTGTATTTTGTTCTTTATACTTCTTATAACGCTCTTCAGGCTTTGACTCGTTTATAGCCTCTTGCTTTACCGTGCCCCAAATAGCAGTAAAACCATCTTCAAAAGGAGCGTATGGTATATTTAGTTTCTTAGATGCTGCAACATAATCTTGGTAGGTTTTTTCTTTTATATTCTCGTAATTAGTTTCAGGATCCATTTCAGCTAAACCTGGGAGCGTTGTGGATGTAGACCTATCAAAACCTTTTTGTTCTTTATTTAAAGTTTTTTCAATATTAATTAAATTTTCTACAGCTAAAGTTTTTATCATGTTTCTCATGTCAAAAACTTGCTCTGTACTAGCTGGTGAAGATATTTCTTCTTGATTTTCTCCAGTTCTAGTTCCATATGGGAAGTAAACTTTTTCTTGAGTAACAGCTTTAATATCTTTATATGTTCCTGTTTCAGCATTGTAACCTAAATCATCATTGTATTGAAATAACGCTTTTTGCTCAGGACTAGTTTTAACCCTAGCATCGTCTATAGCTTTTAATAAGCTGTTATAAGATCTCTGACCAAAAGCTTCTCTATCTTGATTGTACTCTCTACCTGGCAGTGATGAAAATCCAGATGTTGTATTCCAATCAGAATTTAAAGGTATTACAGTTTCGCCAGCTGAGGTAGTTACAGTTATTTCATCTCTCATACCACCGCTAGTATTAAAACTTATTAAATTGTTTTTAATATCCTCAGCATAAAAATCGTTAAGATTTTTTAATACATTATCTTCTTCAAATTTTCCTTGAATTTTATCTATAGAAACATGCTTTGGTGGATCTTCTTTAACGGTAGGTTCTTTAATCACATCTTGATTTACATTTGAAAAACCAATATCAACTTTAAAAGTTTCAAGGTCTGGAATATCAAAATTTTTACTAATCATGCTTTCTCTAAATCTTGAAAGTTTAGCTTCATCTTGCATGTCTACTTTAAAAGTTTCAAAATCTGGTAAATCAAAAGCTTTTGAAGCGTTTTGGTAAAGTCTATTTAATATTTCTTCGTCCATACAAGTTTTAATAAGCTTTATTCTTATTTTTAGTTTCAGATAATTCAGGCATTCTACGCGTTACATAATTAGCAGCTTTACTAGCATCGTTAGCATCTAATTGAGCATATATAGTGCCTTGATTTAATAAATCAACTAAACCTACAGGTGTGTTAGCTCCTTCAACAACTTGTCCTTCTGGATCTATAACGAAAAATTTACCTGAACCTGCTGATGGTTTAAATTTACCGTCAACTATTTCACCTTCTAAAGATTTGTAAGTAAATGCGCTACCTTCACCTAATAGCTTTGCTATTTTATCCGTAGCTGGTTTATTATTTATTTTATTAGGCTCAAACAATCCTTTTTCTCTCATTTTTCTAGCATGTTCTAAATTTCTATTTAAGTAAAAATCTATACCGCTTTCAAATTCAGCTTTGTTACTAGCATCTAATTGTTTTTCATATTCAAATTTCTTTCGTTGCTGTCTTAATTGTCTAGCTTGATACTCAGACATTGGAGCTCTAACCGATTCAGTTAATGAAGTTATTTCATTTTCTTTAGAATAAGTTTGCATTATTAGCTCCACCTTAGCATCTAAAGCTTTTTTAATTTGATCAGGAGTTCCTTTAAAAGGCTCGTTAGGATCTATATTATTTGAAAACTGAGACAAATATTGATATTCATCACCAGATATGCTAGTTAATAAGTTTGGGTCATTCATTAACTCTTCTCTAACTTGCTTGTTGGCCGCATCATATTCCTTACTTGTTTCAGTAGAAACTTTACCATTAGCTATTTGAGTTTGTATTTTTTTAGTAATACCAGAATATTTTTTAGCGTGTTTATTATATATGGCTTCGTACTCTTTGCTAGGATCACCTACATAACTAACCATACCTGATGCACCATTTTTCCTAGAATTCATATAGTTACTTATATTAACACTATAATCACTGTGTCCTAGAGTAAAACTACCATTTTCGTATTTTATTTTAGTACCATTGCCATTATTTAAACTTATGTTATCTAAAAAAGCCCTAGCTTTTGGATTACTAGTATTTGATATTTTAAATTGGCCAAGTCCACTATTTTTAACTTTCTGGTACTCCTTGCTTTCTTCATCAAATATAGCTAAGCCAGATTGCAGTTCTTTAACTCCACTTAGTAAATTTGATTGAGCTTTTAAATATTCAGTTTGATCTCTACCAATAGAATTATAACCAAGTTTATATATTCTATCTATTTCAATATTAACAGCATCACTTAAATCATCTTTAAAGTTTTGCTCATTGTCAGCACTTAAACTAGTTGATATTCTTTTTAACTCTGCATCTTGCAAAGCTAATTCATTTTTACTTTTTTCGATGTTAGCCATTTGTGTGTCAAATGCTGTAACAGCTCCTTGAATACTTTTTGATAAGTAATCAGCACTTCTATTTATTAAGTAAGGATTAAAACGTCTTGCCATAATTTATTGGTTTTGTAAATATTCTAATAAAGCTGTATTTTGATTATAAGTTCCAGAGTAAGAATTACCTAAACCAGCTTGTTTATACAAAGGTGATCTCTCTTGTAACGAAGGTAAACCTTGACCTAGTCCTTGGTAATACTGACTTAATGTTGTGGCTCCTGGAACTTTAGGACCTGATGCTACAATTCCTTGAGAAGTTGATAAACTAGGTGATTTATTAGGATCAACAGCAAATTGCATCATAGGATTAATTAGCATACCTTGACCACCGCTGCCAATGCTAAAATCACCAGGAGTAACAGAAAAATCCCCTTCAGCAAGGTTTAAAGTTTGAATATCTCCAGTAGAACTACTGGTTTCTGGTAATTTTGCTGGCACTATTCCACCAGCTAATGTTTCTGCTGCTGTGCCTAAAGAGCTCATGGCTGATTGTGTAGAATATATTTGTTGAGCTTTTAATAAGTCAGCTTGATCTTGAAGCATG
>Ga0181401_1000926_pt1 | contig 11792 bp, 10 predicted proteins | sample 24SPOviralmetaG_FD_130130 | JGI IMG/M metagenome (GOLD analysis project Ga0181401, IMG submission 130130) | Marine viral communities from the oligotrophic San Pedro Time Series (SPOT) site, San Pedro Channel, CA, USA - 24 SPOT_SRF_2011-07-20 | ecosystem: Environmental > Aquatic > Marine > Strait...
TTTATTGCTTGTTCTTTATATTGCTCAATAGTTTTTGTCCAAGTTTTATTGACAATATCTTTTTTAAATACAGATGTAGCACTATCAAAATATATTTCACCTAAATCGTGTATTCTTTCATCATAATTTGCAGGAATAATTAAATCAAACAAACCATATTCTTTTAGTTCATTATCAGATAGTGCAGGTGCATTCATTATTGTACCTGTTGGTGTTTGTAGTGTGTGTGGCACTGATTGATGTATCGTGATTATGCCTTGATTATTTATTGCTTTCATAATTATTTCTGTATTACTATATAATAATATTTTTTATTTTCTAAATACAAATCTCCTAATTCTTCAGTATTTTCATCTATATGAGGATCGACTATTGGGTAAAAACCCTCTTCTTCTAATATATAATTAGGTGAACTAGCAAAACCACGTGTGTATAAATTTACACCGTCCCAATAAGTTGGTAATTTACTAAATATTTTTATTTCACCATTTATATTATTTGCATACATATTAACTTCCTATTTTAGATATTGTATACCACGCTTCAGATGTTGATATAAATTTAATTTGTATTATATTTTTTGTTGAACTTGTATCATCATACGTTCCTGATATTTTATTAAAAGTACCTGTACTTCCATTTATGTTTCTAAGCGTTAAAGCATAAGAACTACCACCACCTGTTACGATTAGTGTTTTTACTTTACCAATAATTACATTTGTAAAATCAACATTTGCAGTATGGCCAACAGTCCAAGTAAATACATCATAAACATTTGTGTCTAAAGTTATTGTTGCAGCACTTGACACAGCTTGAGCGGTTGTATATTCAACTCCTAATTTATCATTTGTTATAGAATCATTAGCAATTTTTGCACTCGTTATATTAGCATCTACAACTGACGCTGTTACTACTGCACTTGCCGCTAATTGATCTGCACCTACTGCATCATCTGCAATCTTGGCTTGTGTTACTGCGTCTGCAGCTATCATTCCGCTTGCTACACTCCCTGTATCTCCAGTTGCTACAAACGTACCTGTTGCAGTTGGCAAGGTTAATACTGCTGAACTTGAAGCACTATGCGGAGCAGCTTTTATTGTTTGATAATGAGCATTCCCAGTTTCACAATACATTCTTATTTCAGCTACACTACCAGTACCTGTTCTCATTTGTAAACTTCCATCATTTATTGTTACACCACCCGATGATCCATTGCCACCTATTGTTAATGCACCTGATGTAGCAGTTAATGCTGCACCTAAAGCAACTGATGTTCCTCCAATAGTTACCGCATTATTTGTTAATGAAAACTCTGTTCCCGATAATGTAAGGCCACTTCCTGCTGTATAGGTAGTATTAGTGTCTGTAGCAGCGATCGTTAAGGTATCAGTTCCTGCGTTAGTAGTTAAAGTAACATTTGAACCTGCCGCTAACGTTAATGTATCAGTTGCAGAATCAGCCACTATACTGCTTTGACCTGAAACTGCGATAGTTTTAAAGCTATCAGTTTGTGTATCTGTGGCAGCTATTGTTATCGAACCATCTGCATTTGTTATCGTTACATTTGTACCAGCTGTTAATAAAGCATTTTCAAATATTGAATTTGAATTATCATATATTAATACGTTTCCTGCTGCTGGATTAGTTATTGTTGTATCGGTTAAATTGTTTAAACCTGCATTTAAACTAAATGTTGTACCGCCTAAAGCTAAACCTGTTCCGGCACTATAAGTTGTATTAGTATCAGTCGCTGCTATGGTTAAAGTATCAGTTCCGGCAGTTGTAGTTAATGTTACATTACTTCCCGCTGCCATAGTTAATGTATCGGTAGCACTATCTGCTACAATATTACTTTGTCCGCTTACCGCTATTGTTTTAAAACTGTCTGTTTGAGTATCAGTTGCTGCAATAGTAAATGTTGGATATGTACCTGAAACACTTATATTAGCACCTGCTGATAAAGCAACTGTCTGATCAGGAGCATTGTTAGTTATGGTAAAATTCGGATAAGTTCCTGAAGTAGTTATACCAGTGCCACCTGTTAGGGCAACAGTTTGATCTGGCAATGTATTTGCTATCGTAAGCGTTCCCCCTGCATCGTCATAGGTTTTCGATATACCTGTACCAGCTACTAATAATGTATTAACTTGGTCATCAACACGCTCAGCAGTATAATAAAGATTTGAGTTTTCAGTTATACCTGAAGTATTTAATGTAATTGCTTGTGAGCCATCGAAAGCAACGCCTGATATATTTCTTGCGGTTGCTAATGTAGTTGCAGTAGAAGCAGCGATATTTAAACCATCAACATATGCTTTGTTTATGTGAGCTCTAACTTCTGACTCGCTCGGACCTGTATAAGTAATAACACCATTTGCATTATTATAAGATAAAGAACCATCACCACCTGCATCTGTTACACTAATTAAGGTTCTAATATCTGAATCCGACGGTCCTGTATAAGTAAAAGCTCCCGATGAATTATCGTATGCAAAACTCCCTAGACCTCCACCATCTACTGCAGATAAATCTGTTAAACTAATCCCTGATCCTGTATTAGCAATTGTAAAGTTAGGATATGTTCCAGTAATATTAATTCCTGTTCCTCCTGTTAATGCTACTGTTTGATCGGGTGCTGAATTTGTAATTGTAAAATTAGGATATGTTCCTGATGATGTTATGCCTGTACCTGCAGAAATAGCTACTGTTTGATCCGGTGCACTATTCGCAATTGTTAAAGTTCCAGCACCATCATTATATGTTTTAGTAATTCCAGTTCCAGCTTGAATAAGTGTATTTGCTTGATCATCTACTCGTTCTGCAGTATAATATAAAAAACTAGCATTTTCTGTTATATTAGAAGTGTCTAGTGATATGCTTGATGTTCCATTAAAACTTACTCCGGCAATAGTTCTTGCAGTTTCTAAAGCAGTTGCGGTTGCAGCATTTCCTGTCGTTGAACCTGATGTTCCTGATACGTTTCCTGTTACATTACCTGTTACATTCCCGGTGATATTCCCTGTTACATTACCTGTGATTGTTCCAGATGCTGTTATTGTGCCAACTGAAATATTAGGTGTTCCTGTTAAATTTGATGCTAGTGATGCAGTTCCTGATACGTTTCCAGTTAATGGTCCACTAAAAGCATTAGCAGTTATTGTACCGGTAGCAGTTAAATCACCACCTGTGTTTAAACTAATTCCTGATGTATTACCAGCACCATCAGTTATTGACTGTAAGGCACTAGCTAAAGTTCCATTATCACCAACTTTAATTAACGAGGGATATGTAGTGCTTATCGAATTACCTGTTAGACTTGCCATTGTTTATTTTTTTTAGAATATACTTTTTTAATTTCAAAATATTTATTTTTTTTACTTTATATCGTTTCATAAAACCCAACCATTAAATAAATTATCTTTATCTGGGTAAACATCTTCATTTACGTTTGTATTATATTCAGGAAAATGTGTAGAATTAAAACTTAAATAATCTATCATTCTTCTTATATAATACTCAGAAAAATCTCTTTCTTTGTTTACTAAATAATCTACTTCATTTTTAGTTACACTTTCAGCGTTTTCGCTTATGTGTTTGAACACACCTGCATTTTTAATTTGATATGCTGCAAATGGTAAATAGTCCATCATAGCAAAATGTATTAATGCTGGTTGTACATAATTATTAACAAGAGTTAAATAATGCCCTGTTAAATTATTGTTTGTAATTTTTGATTCTAATGCTTCATATAATTTTGTGCCCAAAAAGTTTTGAATATGTATTTCTTGCGCAATCTTTATGTAAGGCAATAGCTTATCAACATCAACGTTTCCGTCAATTATTGTATTCTTTTTTAAAGTACTTGTTTTTATAAATAATACCTGCGCCATTTTTAAAATGCTTTACCTTTCGGTGTTTTAAACTTTTTCTTTTTTATAAAACCTCTTTTTGCCATATCTCTAGGTCTTTTTGCTACGTCTTTTTCATTTACTTCAGGTGTAAACCCTTCTCGCTTTGCTTCTGCAACACTAATTTTAGACCTCGGATTTTTTGCATCTGGTGTAACAGTTTTAGCCATATAAACTCTACGTTCCCAAAAATGACGACAAGATCCGCCACCTTTATACAACCAAATATCATAAGTATTAGCACCGCCCTCACCCCATCCAGGATTGACCGCCTTAGTACTCATTTGTAATATATCTTCTTTACGATAAATTTTATTAGCTTTTATCATTTCTTTACAAAACTCTCTAGTTTCATCATCATATTTTGCTGGTGCATATGCATACCTAACTTTGAATTTAAAACCTTTTTTATTTGTACCGTCTTGTGTGCTTTTAGCGTTTGACCTAGCAGTTCCTTGACTTACATCTTCTTCAGCTAAATTCAGTTTAGTATTTAATTCATCATCTTTATCATAATCAACAGGTGCAGACTCAATTACTTCCCAAGTATCTAAATCTTCAACTTCACCTAAATCGATAAATTCTTGTAACGCAGTTTTATCACTTGATAACTCTTTTTTATCTTCTAAATCAACTCCTGTTTCTTCTTCCCTAGTTTCTTCATCAACAATATTGCCTTCTAAATCTGTGAACTCTAATGGTTGTAAAGTTGTGAAATATACGTTTAATGATATATCGTTAAAAAATAAAATTTTATCTATAGCATCTAAAATATATTCTTGTTGAACTCTTATTACCATATTATCGAATAATACACTTGCTTGTTTTAACTCATCAGCATTATTACCTAAACCTGTATTATCTTTTATCCCTAATAACATAGGCGATACAACTCTGTGACCTACCATTATTTTTTTTGTAGACTCATCACTTAAGAATTGATATTGATTATGTGCATCAGATAATTGTACAGGGTCAATAGTTGCTGCACTTTCTGAATTATCATTAAATGCTAAAATAAATTTACCAGCATTACTGCTACCGCTAAACTTATCATATATTCTTCTTTCAATTAATTCCCTTGCTTCTTCATCTGGCGTTCCGTTATTAAAATTGATCAACATACTAGGTGCCATTCCGTTTTGAATATTATTAATGTGATAATTAGCCACTTCGGACTCTAATTCACAATAAGGAAGAGCTCCTTGATAAGTAACAGGGGTATAATAAAAATATCCTGCTCTATAAGGTTTGATACATAATATTTCAATAGCACTGTTTTCACTTTTACCAAAAGCTGGTATTCTTGTTAATTTATCTCTATTTGTATATTTTGACCAATCGTGAAAATAATAAAACGCTTTTACATCGCCTTTTTTGTCAGCTTTTTCTGCACGTAACGTTTGTACAGGAAAATGTTCTACTTTTACTATTTTACTTCTATCTAAATTATAATATACTTGAAAAGTTGCTTGACCTAATAAATAAAAGTCAGCACAAACTTTTTTCATATCATCTTTTTTAAATAACGTTACCATTTCAGCGTATTCCATAGGTTTTTTATCGCTGTTAGTAGCGTTTAAACCTTTACCATATATCATTTCAGTAATTCCGTTAATAATAGCATTGTTAGTTGGACTGCCTTGATATTGATCTATTAAATATTGATAATAATTATTGTCTTCACCATAAGCTACGAAATCATTTTGTTTGTCTTCCGTAATTTTTGGGGATGTATAAGTGCTTAAATTTACTATTCTAATATTGCTCATTAATTTATTATTATGTAGTCATCATTAGGATAACTTGTTGTTTGTGTGTATTCGCCATTATTAATTGAATAATAAGAATTATCTGATTGATCGATAGTTTGATCAGTACAAAATATTTTATCTAAATAAATAACGCTTTCTGATGATATTACTGCCTCCCAATTTGCAGTTGCTAGTTGCCATTGAGTTTGTAACGAATTCCATAAAGCTCCAGTTCCTTTTATAATAGTTAAATCATAAAACCTGCCTTCTACTAGTGCTGAACCAGCAACGCTAAATGAGGTGCTTATAGACGCTTTATCATTTGTTTTTGTAAGTGTTAAAGTATCAACAGTTTCAGTTGTGTTAGTGCTTGTATCTCTTAGCGTCATTTTTATTGATGCTGGATATTCTCTAGGTATAAATGATAGAGTTTGAGCGTTCGCACTGGTTGTCAATATCTTCATATATATATAATATAAAAATTCAAGTTTTTTATAAAATAAAAAAGGGAAGTTAAAAAACCCCCCTTTCTAAACACACAAAAAACAAAATTGTTATGCGGTTGGATCTATTTGAGTCGCATTAGCCAACGCAGTTACTACACTTCCAGTAATATATAATGGTGGTATAACTTCTGTTGCTGTAAACGTTAATGTAAATCCTGACATATCAGTAAAAGCTGCTCCTGACACTATCGTTCCCGCAGTGACTTCGGCTCCCTGATTGAAACCGACCATAAATAAATTTGGAGTTTCATTGTTATCTTCAATTACTATGTGTGGCCTAGCTGCTGCAATTTTTTTAATTTCTTCTTGCGTTAGCACGTCCAAGTGAGTAAAAGTAAGTTCTAGAGTTGTTTCATATACAGTTGTTCCTGTATCCCTTGAACTTATAATATTTGTTGTTAAAGAACTGTTTGCACCTTTTAAATCATATTTGTAAAAAGCTGGAGTTCCAGCTAAAGCAGATATATTTCCGTTTGATATTGTTGCCGCACCTAATGATCCAAATGCCGCCATATAAGCAGTTTTAATCCCACCAACTGATTGTTTACAAGGTAATTTTCGTCCTGTTGTTAATGCACAAGCCATAAGTTTATTTTTTTAAAAAAAAAGGTAGATAGTTTGTTGCCACCTACCTTTTATTGTTATACAATTATTTATTATGAATAAAGAACGATATCAGATCCGATACCATGCTGAATTCCTGCTGTAAACCTCATTACAACTCTAACGTTTTGACTTCCATCAATATCAGCCATATCAATTACTTTTACTTCGTTTTGATCTGACATAAGACCTGTACCAAAGAAAAGATTTGATTTTTGAGCTGCTACCATTGTGTCACTTGCTAGTCCTGATGCTAATACTAATTGGATACCATCAAAAGATACCGCATTACCCATATTGTACCATTGGTTACCTTCGTTATTTGTACCTGCAGCACCTAAACCATTAGCACCAAACCCACCTAAACTTCTAATGTAGTTTCTGTAAATATTGCTAGGAACGTAGATAACTAAATCTTCGTTACCATAAACTGCTGATGGAATAGCATCCATTACTTTACCAATTTCTGCTGCTACATTTGCTGAAGTACTTGCTTGACCTGCAACGTCTACTACATCGCCATCTGCTAGTAGTGTAGTTCTAAATCCATCGAATTCTCCTACAGTAGCATTTGTACCATTCCAAATGTTTTGTTCCATTTTTTGAGCTACTTTATCTGCAACGTGTGCAATTAAAAAGTCACTGAATTGTGGAGGTAAATTATCAAAAGCCGAATATCCCATTTGCACAGCCTCCCAATCTGATTGGAAATCTTGCTTACATAATTGTAAATTAACTTGGAATTCTTCAGGTTGTAATATTCTCTCTGTTAGAGTAAGTGTTGAAGTTGGATCAAAGTCACAGCTAGAATTTTTTACGATTCCGTCAGTTGCTACTTTTTTCATTACTTGTTTAAACTTAACATTAGGAACTACTGTAATATTTCCTTCAGCTAAAGTTTTACCACTTAATAACGCAGCGGAAATGTATTTTCCTGCAAATTCGCCAGCGTAAGTTGTTGTTAAATTATTAGTTGTTGCCATTTTAAAATTTATTATTTATTATTATTATAGTTCCCCTACTGTTATTGATGAAGCTGCATTACCATTACCTGATAAAAAATAGCTAGTTCCATCACTTGATATTTCAATGTGATCCCCTATGCTTTCAGCACCGTCTTCAAATGTTACTTGATCTACCGCATCAGCTTCGACTATTGCTCCGTTTACAATCACACCACCATTAAGAATATCTCTATTATCAGCAGGTGTTTGTACGACACAATCAGTTGAAAATGCAGCAGCCACGATAAACTTTGCATTCCATCCTGCTGTAGGAGCAGGTAACGTTACAGTATAACCTGTACCATTTATTAGGAATGTCTTTCCTGAATCTGCAGCAGCTAATGTTTTTGCAGCAGCTAACGTTTCTTGTTTAGAAAAAATTCTACTAACGTCATTTGAAATTGTTGTTGTTGTTGACATTTTAAATTATTTTAATTATTATTAGTTATTGCTTGTAATACTCTATTATAAGTAGTATTTTGATTAGAATTAACAGCATATTTAGCACCGAGCTTAGTTTCAGTTGCTTCTGGTGAATGTTTTATACCTTCTGCAGCTGGTTTTGATAACTCTTCTTGCTTAGCCATTTCTTCTTTTTCCTCTTTAGTATCCATCATTTTTTCAATGACTTCTTTTATTTGAGCCTTAACCTCTTCAACACTTTCTGCTAAAGCGATTAATTCTTCCTTAGAAGCATAACCCATTTCCTTTTTCTCTTCAGTTTCAGGATTTTCTTGAGTTTCTTCTAATTGAGCCTCTTGAGTTTCCTCAATGACTTCTTCTGAATTGGTGATTTTTTCTATCATTCCTTCTGTTTTAACGATTAATATTCTGTTATCTTCGAGTTCATACTCGCCTATCGGCATAGGTACTTTCTCGTCCTCTGTCTGAATAAATATTTCCTCACCAGCTTCAAATTTTTCGGCTGTTAAGATTGTACCATTTTCAAGAGTAAGTTCTTCCAAAGACACTGCTTCGGCTTTGACTTCAAGATTGCTAGGATCAACACCTAGTAAGGTCTTGACTTTTGATAATATTTCTGTAGCATTCATATGTATATAATAAATACTTGAAATATATTTATATTTTCAAATGGGATTTTTTTATACTCTGCCTATTCCTTGAGCTTGTAAGCTACCATCGCAGCATTTACTACTATATGTATTATCTTTACATAAACAACCTCTTCTAGAGCTCTTTGGTGATGATCTACTAGGTGTTTTAAAATAATTAGACTTCCTAGGCATTATTTACAAATACAATGTTCGCAATTACACATAATTTTTTTATCGTTTTATTGGAACGCAATTAGGTACTTTACGTCCGTTTTTCATTTTTGTCCCATATTGCTCATATCCTTTCCAACAAGGTTTTTTTAAATCCGTATCTTCAATAATATGTTCTTCACAGGGCATGTACCAAGTTTGATCTTCAAAGTCGTGAGTATGAAAACCATCACAACCTATATTTTTCGCCATTTGTTCAGCTTTTTCCTGAGTACTATAACCAAGGCGGTCGTCAATAATAGCATATTCTTCGTTTATTTTTTGTGAGTATAATTTTAATGATTTGATTTTACTTTCAGCCCAATTTTTAGCTGACTTACCACCCCATAATAAATAACTGATTGTACCACAAGCAGTTGTATCACTCGGGTCATAATATTCTTCAGCTCTTGACAAATAACTATACATTCTTTTTATAGTGCTAACGCTGACTTTTTCTTTTTGTGCTAATTGTTGAGCCCTTATTTTACCAACATCTGTGGCACATTTATTATTTTCTTTCTTATTTAACTCTATACCTCTTTTAGCGTTATTAGATACTGAGTCAGGATAATCGTTATAGCTTTCTAAAGATATATGAACACCATTTACAATGTCTTTTATATTAGATAGTAAATACTCAGCCTCTTCTGATTCAATACTAGATAAATTATCTTTTTTATAATCTGTTTTATCTTGAAAATAACCTTCGATCGAAAAACCTTTTACTCTGCCTGTTTCTACAAATTCTTCCCATATTTTATCTGAAGTTACTTTTACTGAACCTACCCAAGTTCCGACAGGATAGCTTAATCCATAAAAAGCTGATTTATCTTTTTCAGTATCTTCTACAATCCAGCTTTCTACTAAACTTAATCCTTTTAATTTCATTTGATGTTCTAACGTAGCTTGATTTTGATTGCCTTCCATCAAATATAGCTCACTTGCTTTTCTTACTGTGTCTTTTGAAAAGTATATATAATATTCACCATCTTCACTTGATCTTAAAATTGGTTTATTAGGGATAAGCAATGCACCCAATAATATTTTCTTTTTCTTATCTATTTCAGCTAATTTGTATTCAACCTTTTGCCCTAACGTTATAAAATCCTCTTCAATAGCTGGTCGTTCTACAATTGATATCGCTTCAATACCTGAATATTCTTGCTCTTCATCTAATATTAATTCTACTATCCTCATAATTATATAATAGTTTTATTTATGTTTTTTTTATATCCCGCTTTCATTTATTATATTTCTATCTAATTGTTGTGCAGTAGTTACCTCACCTGATACAACGTATGCTTTTACAGGCTCTCTGTTGTTTAGTGAATTAGCTATTTGATTTATCGGCGATGAACCAACTACATTAAAGTCAGGAACATTTTGTTCTATATTTTCTACTTGACCGCCAACTCCTGATATACTAGCTTCACCCTGTGAACCTGTAGCACCTGGAATCTTTGTAGCTACTATCTTTTTTACACTCGCTAATCCTGTAGCAATAACCCCTGCTGCACTTATCGCTCCGAATATACCTCCTTGTGCAAGTGCTTTAGTAGCACCTTGATATGTATTTATAATTGATGTAGCAACTGCAACTGCTTTTCCGGCAGCTGATTCTTCACCTAACAAACTACTCAAACCAGATAAGGCGTCTGAAACAATTTGTACCTTTGCTTCTTCTTCTTGTTTTTTGAGGCTTTTACTTATATTAGAGAATGTTTCTTGTGCCGCTAGTTTTTCTTTTTCAGCGTTTTCAAATTCAATAGTTCCGTCCTTAAATAATTTTTTAGTATTTTCAAATTGCTCTTCGGCTATTCTTTGTTGTTCTGCTGCTACTTGTTTTTCTAATTCTAAACGATCTAATATTCCATCTTCAATAGCAAGTTGTCCTTCTAGTTCTCTCAACGTTGCTTCACTATCAGCTTGACTGATTGAGTTAGTTAAATCTAATTTTTCACGCAATAATGATATTCTATTTGTTTCTTGTTCAGCTTGAATACCACCTATTCTTTCAGATATTTCTAATTCAGCTGCTTGTGCACGTATTAACTCAGCTTGTAAATCTATATTAGTTTTATTGTTAGCAAGTGCTGCTTCTGCAGCAGCTAATTGAACTTGTGCAAGTTCTTTTTCTTGCTTTATACCATCTTCTAATATTTTACCTAATTCATCATTAGCTTTAATTCTAGCATCGATATCAAGTGAAACATTGTCTCTTATTTTTCTTTGATCTTCTGCAGCTTTTAAATTAGCTATTCTTAATTTTTCTTGTTCTGCCGCAGCTAGTTTCGCAGCGTTTGCTAAATTGACTTCAGCTTTCGCACCCTCAATAGCATTGATAGTTACGTCTTTTAATGTTTTGACAACGTTTTTAGTTGTTTCTTTAACTTTATCAAATGTATCATCAACACCTGTTACAGTATCAATTAATTCTTTACCTGCATTTTTTGCTGCTTCTGCAGCACCTGCAAAATCTTTTTCAAATAATTTTTGTATTGCTTCGCCTAGAAAACCAATAGCATCTAATGCTGAATTAAAACGTTCTATTATATTATCTTTTATTGCATTACCGAGGTCTTTAATGCTACCTAATGGATCTTCAAATATTGATTTAAAAAACCCGATTACTTTATCAGAATTATCAACAACTAAGTCAATAAATTGTGTAAATATTGAAGTAACGCTTTTAAAAGCTATAGAAAACAAGTCTGCTATTCTTTGATTTTCTCCTAATATTTCTTTAAAA
>Ga0181401_1000927_pt1 | contig 11786 bp, 8 predicted proteins | sample 24SPOviralmetaG_FD_130130 | JGI IMG/M metagenome (GOLD analysis project Ga0181401, IMG submission 130130) | Marine viral communities from the oligotrophic San Pedro Time Series (SPOT) site, San Pedro Channel, CA, USA - 24 SPOT_SRF_2011-07-20 | ecosystem: Environmental > Aquatic > Marine > Strait...
AGAGTATATTCCAGCATCAGCCAGGCCACTTTGGCGCATCTTTGCGATTTTAGATTTTATCTTTCCTGCATAATCCCGAGCTTCTTCGTAATTTTCTTTTTTAAATATTTCAAACAAATGTTCAATTGATTGTGCTATAGCTTCTGCTTTTTTCTCTGTTGTCTTGATGTCTATTTCCGGATTTGACTTAACAGGGGCAGCCAACCATTTTTCTAGAGTCAGTGACCAAATTCCATTAGCTTCATGCGGTTCGGTATGGTGTTGAAAATAAATTTCCACTTCTTTGTTGGCGATAAGTATGTTGTGTTTTTTGTTCCAGTTGATTCTTATTTGATCCAACATTCTTTTTACTAAATCAAAGTTATCATCAATTTTTTCGAAGTCAAGCATGATATGTAGGTCAATGTCCGATAGTGAGTGCCAGTTATAAGAAGCAATCGACCCAGTTATGACTACATCCTCGACATCAACGCCTAAATCCAGGCCCTTTATAATTTCGTCTGCAATTTCCATCAGTTTTCTTGCAACAATCGCGTTAAGACTGTTGTTCTTCCAGAATTTTGGAAATAACTCGTCTTGTGGTTTAAGAAGCCCGCTATTAAACTCCTCTCCAAAATCCAAACCCTTATCTATTGTAATATTAATCATTTCTCATCTCCAAAGCACTTATTGCTATTTTTTGAAATTTTTGTGATGGATCTAGATCATTTTTATCGAAAAACCGGTATTCAGTGTGTTCATGACTAATCTTAACAGGCTGAGAATCATAATTGCAATAAAAAAAGTGCAAATTGTCGTCAACACTGATTAACTTAGGTTCGGAAACAGATAAGCCTGTTTCTTCCTCAACTTCTCTCTCCAAACCTACAATAAGTGATTCATTACCTTTAAGGTGGCCACCGGGAAGATCCCATTCACCAGCAAACTTATCCATGTAGTTTGATCTCTTCAGAAACAAGACTCTATCCTTGTTATCGATGATCACAGCCTTTGCTACGGTACTGGTGTCGTTATGCACGATGTTTATCCTTATTTTCATGGTCAACTATCCTAGGTTAACTAGTTTCAAGGCTCTATATTGTCCAATACTAGTTTTCCGGTGTCATAAATATGCATGACAGGTTTGAAATCGGATTCTTCAATCCTATCCATCAACTGGAACGCGTTTTGAATGTTAGATAATTCTACTGTAAGCACCTTACTATTCCATGCGTTTATTTCACTGACTAGAACTCCGCACTCTTGCAGTGTTTTAAAGTGATTACCTGCGTCCCAGATAACAAGAACTACACCGAAAGGGTGGAAGGTCTCGATCCAAATATCCATCATGTCTTCCATAGATAGTGAATATACTTGCTGGTAAAATTGTTTTGATTCTTCTTTTTTTCTCATTTTGAATGTTTATCCGCTATTGTTTGTGAGGCCCATGCGTCCGGTTTGAGGCGATAGTCAACGCCGAAGCCCTGTACATACCCCTTTAGCATGTCGGAGTATTTAGAGGTACCGTTATTGGTCCCAAATGGACTTACATCGAGGTGAAGCTCGATGTTTGACGGGTTGAAGTTGTATTCGTCCATCAACATGGCTGCAATCTCGACTGAACGTCTGGTTTCCTCGGTTATTCTAGAAACTAAATTTGAATATTGATTCTTTGGAACAAAATCTTTGAAAAAGAAATATCTGCCACCCATTTCTCCACCGTGAAGACAAAGTGCCGTGGCAAAGCATATTTTTTGCTTGGATATGAAAGAGTCGGAGCCAATAAATAATTTTGACCCTTTGAGAATGTACTCTCTAGAAAGATTAAGTAATTCGTAGAAGTCTATGTTATTATCACTTCCAGTCACCCAGCTCTTTTCAACGATGTGTTTCATAACAGCATCATATCACATATTACGCCTTTTCTTTACTTTGCTTTAATTTAGTAAGTATTTCAGTGCCCACAGACTGGTTTTGTCCGGCCAAGTCGAGTACATCCTCAAACAGTTCAAGATCTCTTATAAGAATCTTAGCTATCTCTATGGCTGTGCTTCTAGATTCATCACGAATGACTTCCATCGAAAGCGACTTCCACTCTTCCATATAATCCTCTTTAGGTTCTTGGTCATCTCTGATTGAAGACTCATATGGGTATCTAGAATAGCCCTGACCAGAATTTTCGTTTAAGACTTCTCTTACTAATTCTCTAATATCTAATTTACTCATCTCTTTTACCTCTTTAGTTATTTTTTTGTTATTATCGTATATTTGGGGTAACATGTCATCATCGGTGTCCCCAAGTTTTCTCACTAGGAAATCTGTAAAATCTTCTTTTAATTCTTCCCAATCCCCTCGCTGAGTACTTGACCCATTAAAGTGATTGTCGACTGCAGTGCTTGCTATAGATTCTCCAGCCAAATCTTTCACAACTTGAACAGATCTTTTTTCTTTTCTTTTTGATAGATCAGCTTCTGCTTCGTGATACGCGGCAAAATCCTTAATTAGTTTATCTGTATTTATAAATGATTCTTGTCTTGTGTTGGGTTTCAAGTATGAATTATAGCTTTTAGATACAATTTCGCTGAAGAAATTGTCAGAAGATTTAATTATAGTGGCAAGAGACGCTTCTTCTCTTATTTCTTTTGTCATGGGTTTCAATGCAAATTCATAACTACCATATGCCAAAGAACCATAAACAATCCAGTTTAAGCTTTTTAATAAATCTGAGCTTACAAACTCACCTAAGTCTTCAGCTCTTTGTTTGATACCATCCAAAGCAGCAACCACTGGGCCTTTTTCTGCACGGCATGCCCCGCTGGAACAAAACCATCTTCTTAAGCTTGGTGTCTTCCCGCCGGTATTCTTTTTAACAAATCTTGCTTCATCTTTTAATACTGCTTCTACATAAGAGAACTTCTTGTATAATTGCTCTTCAACGCGAGAATAATTTTTAAAAGCTTGTAAATATTCCTCACTGACCTTATACTCTGTCGAAACAGCCCTGATTGAGGCCCCAGATCTAATTTCCTGATGTGCTTTTAATAAATCGTCAGTGCCGACAGTTCTAGGCCGCAATTTCTGAGCGACTTTATCAAGTCTAGCCATTTCAATCATCTGAGGTTCAGAGGATTTTCCTACTTGTTTTAATACTTTTGTGGTTGCTTTGAAATACCCGTCTGCCAAGGCGGATTTACTCATGCTTCCACCGCGAGCTAAGATTTTTGAAATTCTTTTAAGATCTCTAAGTAGCCCGTTTTTCTTGATCGCTTGTTCACCTTGTTCGTTAAATACTCTTGTGCTCTGTCTTATTACATCTTCTGAAACGTCTCGTAATTCGCTTCTAATTTTCTGTGTATCTAAGAATAATTCATCACCTCTTATAAGATTGGAGTGTTGTTTCTTGAATGCTGCCGGTGCACCAGCGATGTTTATTTTAATGTTTTCTTTTTTCACACCAGCTAACTTGAAATATACATTATCACCTTCTGAAACGATCTTGATTTTGCCAGCCTTTTTTGGCAACATGTCGATAGAAGCTAAAGAGATAAAAGCCGAGGTGTTCGCGGCTTTTCTAGTGTCAATTACAGACTTTAAAGAATTCTGTACTGTCTTATTTGATGTTACAAATTTACCCCAGCCTGCTCTCGTTAGTTTTATTGCTCCTTTTTTCATAGCCCACGACGTGAACATTGCATATGCGAAACACGCAGCAGACCCGTACTTTTGCTCTTCTGGTTGTTTCTCTCCTGCCGCTGCCATAAGTTCCGATGCTTTTACGAGGTCATCCCCGGACCACTTTTGCATGTTAAGTCCATTTTCATTTGCTTTGATAGCTAGGTCTACCGCGTCTTTTACATTATCAAGGTCTGTGGAATTCTTATTCTTGTCGAATGTTTTATCTACAGCCATCTTGGTTGCAAAAAGAGCTGATGCATAACTGAGAGCAACGAAAGCGACCCCCAGACCCGCAGCCGCGATCATTGGTTTGGTCGCGACAGCAGTTACAATAGGTCTTTTTATTGGAAATAGAACAGATTTTAAAACTCCTCTTGCAAAAAACCGTGTCAGACCAGTACCAGTAAAGATTCCTGCTAAAAATGTGTAAGGACTACCAGCGTAACAATCACTATAAACTCCAATTGGGTTTTCCTGAATCATTTCTGTGAAATCTAACCAACCGTCCGAAAGATCTTCAATGATTGTGTTGTCATCATCCTTATCTAATGGAGACACTATATCTTTTGGTCTACTCAGAAGATCAAAATCCCCTAGATCAATTCCAGTAGGAATCTGATAGCATTGTTTGGTGAAGGGGTTATATCCATAGCCAGGCTGACAATCATATAGTTTTCCAAACTGCTCTAGCAGAAGACTTTCGTTAACATAATCTTTTAAATTTACAAGATTCTTTTTGTTCATTTTAAGCTTGATTCCTCATGATAATAAATAGATCGCTGCTGATAAGTTGTCCAAATTCCAAGATCTTCGAATTGACGACCCAGAGTCGATTAAGGAATCTAATCCCGCCTCAAAAAGAGAGATATAAGAATTAAGCCAGTCTAAATAAATTCTCTTATCGTCATCTGTAAGATTGTCCACCTCTATCTGGCCTTGCTCAAAAGACATCAGCCTGTCTCTTAGTGCTTCAAAAGTTTGCTTGTTTTTTGTAAAGATTCCCATAAGCTTAGCTTTCACTGCAGAATCTCCAAATGCGGCCGCTGACATCAACGGCCAATTTTGATCATTAATGCCCACCTTGTCGCCATATGGAGGGCCCATTTCAAATGATAAAGTAAATGTATCAACTGTGTTATACAATAAAAAACTTGTAGTTACACGAGTAACCATTCTAGGCCTGTGCAATAGTGCCATTATCTTATTAGCTAGCGCTTCGTCCTCTTTTCTTTGTGACTTGTAGAAACTAAAGAACAGCTCTCGGTTTGTTTGATGTACCATCTTGGTAAGTTCAGTAAACTTTTGATTTCGATACCCTGAAAGAGTAGAAGTATTGAGTTCGCTGGCATATTGACGAACTTCTCCGACTCTATTGGTCACAATAATTCTGTCTGAACCGTACAACTCCGACATTTTTATAATCAAATCTTCAAAATCATCTAGGCCTGAGATCTCGGTTGTTCTACTTTCCAGTTTCCTTACAAAGTCGGTATCAACGACAACTTTATTATTTTGTTTTTTTGATGTCTTCTCATCAGGATCTGCACTCAAGGGTTTCACCGCGGCGTCTGCTTCTGGCATTTTGCCGCTTGGGGTACCAAAGTCAGAATAATATGAACTTATGTCTTGTTGGCCATAAAGTTCGACCCAATGCTTATCTCCGTTTTTACCAAAGGCCCCGTGGCCACCGTGCTTTTTATACAAACTTAGATCGCCCTTAGGCAATCTTGAGAAGGTAGATCCATATATACTATTGACAGCTGCTCTATAAAAATTCTCACTAGGAAAGGCATTGCCGTCTTGAACACCCCACATCTTCATCAAAAACTTGGTGTCTTTGGTTTTTATATAATTTTTTCTGTGAATCAGATAACCACCAGCTGCAGGGCCTCCAGCATTATGGGCTAGCGCAGCCATGCCAATTCTGTCGACTTGCTTTAAATCTTTTGCGCCCCTGATCCACTCACTATAATTTTTTGATTGAAAACGAGCAAACATTAGCTCTTGTATTTGATATCCTTTTCTGGATTTCATGAAATTAAGGTATTCTTGCTTTGACAATACATCTTTTCTTTCTTGGTAACTGATATTACCTGAGGGTATGATACTGTCTGGAATATTATATTCAGATTTAACTCTTGATAATTCTGCCCGATAATAATTCTCCGACCCAATTTGATATTTTCCGAAATAACCACCAACATGATTGGTATATCTTGATTCTTTTCCTGCATCTCCACCAGATTCTAATTTAGCTACAGCTTTACAATATTTATCAAAATCTTCAGGAGTAAGTCCCATCTTAGCACTTTCTCTGTAGAAAGCTTTTCTTATTATGTCATCTAAAGGCGCGCCAGCAGCCTCTTCGGAGCCGAAATTTTGCTGTATGTTTTTAGCCGTTACACTTGTCCCTTTAATACCGGTAGGTTTTTCTTTGCCTGGGATAGGTCTTTCTTTGCCCGGAGTGTCTTGTATTTTTGTGTCAGTTTGTCCTGGGCTCTCCGAAGAGGCGCCCATGGTAGATCCTAATAATGCCTTGTATCCATCTACTGAAAAGTGAAATTGGTCTCCTCCAACATTACTCTCAGCATCGTTGTTAATTATAGTAACGCCTTGCAGGCCTGCTATTTTAGAGTTTAAGGCCCTGATACTCTTCTTATACCCTTCTGGATTCTTTAGTTTAGGCTTATCCCCGACCTTTACGTTTATAACCCTTATATCGCTTATTCCCTTTTTTTGCAAAAATTCAATAGTATTAACGATACCTGGCATAGCGGTTGTCGGACCATTGTATCCCATATGAATAATCGCTGTTTTAGGAATCTTACGAGTATCTTCGCTTACGGTTGGAAAATTCTCTTCAAAATATTTTACAACCAGATTATATATAGCACCCGTCTGAGCACCACTTTTTGTAACATGTTTGCTGTGGGAATTGTTGCCTGATAAATAATACACAAGATTGAATGCGTTACTATCACCTATTATTATGATGTCACTACTTGTGGTGTTAGCTTGTCCAGTGTCTGCTTTTACAGATTTAGCCACAGCAGTTCGACTATCGACAATACTCGGAGGAGCGAGGCTGTTTTGAGCGCTAGAATTGATATTAGATTTGTTTTGTCCTAGAAAGTTCTCCACCTTATCTAATTTTTCGCTTTCTTTCTTCGCTTCTTGAATATCTTTCTTCGCACATTCTATATCATTAAGAACTGCACTAAAAGCATTTTGTTTTAAAAGTATGTTTTGCTTTGCAAGGTCGTATTTACTTGTATCAGTTTCGCTTTCTTTTAATAAACGTTGGATCTCTTGTATAGATTTTTCGAAAGTCTCAGTATCTGTCTTGCTGATATTTTTAGTCCACGTACTTTTGGCTGCTAATTTGTAATTTACCTTTCTGTATGTTATAATTTCTCTATGTATCAATCTTAGGCATTCACCTATCCTAAACCTAAGAAGCTCCAAAGCCTCAAGCCTTGCTCCTTTATAAAGCTTTTTCTTCTGGGCTTCCCTTGCCTGCAACTCTGCAGCGTCTTTTTTATATAGATCTTCGTTCTCTTCCTTGCTGTTGGCCATTCTTCCGAGAGTTGTCAGCATTGCCCCCGTAGTTCGTTTGAAAACTCTAAACTTATCAGCAAAATTACCTAGGTTGTTGAAGTTTTCTGGACTGTACTCACTCGTTTTTAAAATGCTTTCATATGTTTTTAATGCTTCCTCTAGCCGCGGCAGTTGAACCTCCAACGTTTCACCGTATTTCTCTCCCTGAGCAAGTACGTCGGTTACAAATAATGCGAATTTTGCTGGCCCCGAAGCTAATGCCCTACCAGTACCGGTCATTGCTGTTTTGAACCACAGCTTCGTTCCCACGGATGCCAGGCCCAAGGCCCTAGCGGCGGCGAGTGCTATACCTCCCACCGCTATCAGTGATGCCCACGAGGATGCCACATCCGCAAACGAAACAAGGGCTTCATACACATCTGTTTGTTGCTCTGACCACACGGCAAATGCTGAAGCTGAACTTAAGGCTGGCAAATTGCTAGTTGTAGCTAGTCTGCACATTTGTTGAAAGCTTTTGACTTGTTCTTTTTTATGGTTCTTTCCCCACCACAATGCATAGGATGTTTTACATATTGATTCTTCGAGCCATGGGATTAGGTAATCTGTTAATTCTCCAACAGAGAGACTGTTGACTTTATCACCATCTTGGTCGACGCCATTATTGTACTGCCCGGCTAAGGTCTCCAATTCAGCACTGACCCAATCATTATTCGGCCTGAAAGTTGTTGAATATTTTGGCCGCACATATGGAAACCTAAATATTTTACTGTAGTCTGGATTTTCGTCAGATATACCATATTTGTCAAAAATTTCTCTAAAAATTTTGTTTTGAATAAAATCTTTGTATATAGCTCCGGCTCTCTTTGCCTTTTTTGATAGCAATGCTTCGGCCATCGATTTTGCTGCTTCATCTCTGGCGTCATAGATGGCTTCAAGGATCGTGTTATTCCAAACTAATCCACCAGTAGCTTCGCCGCCTTCGCTAGCCTTCATTTTTAAGAAAGGTAACAAGAAAGATTCAAAAGGACCTATTCCCTCAACACTACTCGCAGCATAGGTCAAATGACTCTTGGTCCTTGATTCTTCAGACCACATTCCGTGGCCAACTAAATCGACTATGTGCCAAAGCTGATCCCGAGAGCTTTTCATGCCAAAAAACATATCTACTAACATTTCTTTTACCATCGGCCCGGTCATGCCATTGTCTTTTGGAGCGCAATTGGAAGCCTGCTCTTTTAGGAGTGCTTTCACTTGCTGTTCTAATAGTTTTTTATCATAAATTTGCATAATGTGGATCCATCTTAAGATTATACACTATAACTAGTGTCTTTTGTAGGGGTTTCGAGTCAAAAGATCGATTGCCACTTGGAAAAATCAAGGTCATATTCTTTAGATTCTAAACTCATATCGGGTTTGAATAATTTACCGATGGTCTTCTTGTAGTTTTTCTTTTCGTAATACAATAACTGTTGAATAGCTATATTAACGATGTCTTTTGCGTCTTCTTCTCCAAGGCCTTGATCCATGTCTCCAAAACCGACCTTAGCGAGTAACCGATTATTAAAATTACCCAGTATTTGCGTAGCCTGTAATACTTGATTCATTCTTTCCGCTCTCGGTTTTATATCTGGCATAATCTTCTTTACTATTGAGTCCATTCCAGTGACCGCAGTAGCCTCAATACCTGTCAATTCAGAAAGTTTCACTTCTAAGAGTTTTCGAATTGCGGCATAAGCCTGAAGTATATGTGGATACTTTTTCTCTTTCATCATTCTCTCAAGAATATCAGAGATATCACCACCGGTGGTCGGCTTTTCCTTTTTGTCATCAGTTGGGGCAGCCTTTCCTTTTTTCATGAGAGCATATGTTAGAGGTCCAACGACTCCGTCGACACCATCTTTATTAGGACCTGTTGATCCCAGTTTGGCGCCTTTTTTAATTGCATCTCTCTGAAAAGCTTTTACGGCATTCATAGTCTCAGGCCCGCAACGACCATCAGCACCATGCTTTGGAAGTTTATAACCTAATTTAATTAACAACTGTTGTATTTCTACGGTCGCTTCACGAGCCGTTTTCTTAAGAGTTTTCGCTGCAACCCTGTTGAACACTCCACAGTTGCCACCACCCACAGGCCCTGGTGTAGGCCCTGGTGTAGGTCCTGGTGTAGGTCCTGGTGTTGGGTTTGGTCCTGGTGTTGGATCGTCATCAGCATTTGCGATGGCAACAGCTATTGCTGCTATTACTGCTGCACTAGTTACAGCTATTCCTGCGGTAAGAAGATACTTTCTCAATGCAACATAGTCTGCCTTTGGCGCAGGCGGTATAGGAGTTTTAGAGACAAACTCACCGTACTTCTTAGCTGCAGCCTTTTGTGCTTTTTTGGATTTGCTAATAAACCTGTTATTCTCTCTAATTAAATCTCTCACTTTTTGAAGTTGATTTGTCGGTACATTTGCTTTTTTCAGAGCTTCTAATTTAACTTTAAGCGCCTTGTTTAGAGTTTGCGCTTCCTTTATTTGGGCTCCGACTTTTTTTAACCTTTTTAATAAAGAGCTAGGTGTTGTCCTGCGTGTAACTTTTAAGCTTACTTTGACTGCTTTTATACTTGCTGTTATAGAAGCTTTGGCGCTGAATGACAATTTGTCAATCTCTTTCAAGGTAGCTTTAACGGCGGCGTTCTTAGTTCCTTTAGCAGAAACCTTTGCCGCAAGCCTCCAAAAATCAGAACTTCTAACACTGAGTCTCATAAGAGACCTTACGGCCCTAGATTCAGTTAAGATCTGAAGGTTTGAGACTCCTTCGTTTAATGTGTTGTTTGTTCTTGGTATAATCGATATTTTAATAGTCATTTTTTAACTCCAAAGTTTTTTCCATTTTGATAACTGATCTTTGACTTCTCTTAATCCAAACTTGCCTGGCAGAGCATTTGGGTCATCTAATGATTTTCCGTCAGGCCCAACTGCACCGCCGCTAGGACCACTAAATTCGGATCGACCTGACGTATCTGGGGTCAAAAGGCCTTTTTTTATGTAATCATTTATAGCCTTCATGGTCATTGGTCCAACAATACCATCAGCACCGGTTGAGCCGAGATCTAACCCTACATCTTCAGCATCTCTTTGAAACCTTTTTACAGCATCAATTGTTTTTGGACCGCATCGACCATCAATTCCATATTTTCTAAATTCATTATTAACCACATTCCCTGCATCCGGTTTCCCAAAGGGTGTGCTAGCACCTATTTTGGCGACCGAATAGCCCATATTAACCATGGTTTCTTGTATCTCTTTTACAGCTTGCTTAGTTGGGCGCCCTGTTACTTTGCGCGCAGCACGATTGAAACGATTGCAGGAGCCACCCGAACCACCTCCAGATGGTGTTGGCGTAGGCCCAGGTGTTGGAGCAGGTACAGGTCCAGGAGAAGGTATAGAGCCGCGGCAAAGTGCTTGAATCAACAGCTTGACAACATAGGCTACGGTTAAGCTTGGAATTGCTTGTGATAAAAGTTTGGTTACTATTCTTTTTGCTACAGTTGCATATCCGCGACCAGAAGATCGGCTTTGTTCAGTTATATCTATATCTTCGTCTTCAGGCGTAACCACTTCAGGTCCAATCGGGCCAATACCTGGGATTTGATATATATCATCGATCATAGGTACAGGCATACTTTCTAGTGTGTTCAAAATTTCCTCGACTTTGATTATTGGATCGATCCCTCTAGGCCTAGGCACCGCCGTATTCATCGGTGGCATTTCATTAGTAATCATCCCAATCAATTCATTAACGTCAGGAATTATTTCATTTTCGATCCATGAAATCCTCAGTATGCCCGGTATGTCAATAGAATTAATTTTGGAACAAATTATATTTACTATGTCTGCAAGTTGCAAAGGGGTTTCCTCGGGCTTAATGTATGTCGGTTTTTTTAACTTGGGTCCGACAGATGGATCGACGATTCCGGGAGGATACATAGGGATAGGTGAAGTCTCAGAAACAATTTTTCTTATTTCTTCTTTAATGATTTTTTCTAATTGTGATTTGGTGAATTTGTTCGACATTCCAGGGTCTCCTTGCAAAAATATAACGTTTGTCCCTATAAATAGTTTTATTTAGCGTAAAGAGTGGTCTCTTTTTGATTCTCGAAGTCGAATAAGCAAATTCTTCTTTAATTTGAGCAATCTTTCGAAGCGAACTTGAGAATCTGCGTCGATATAAAGAACTTGCGGCTTTTTGTACTCACCGTTGATCAACAAATCGTCAAAATCGTAAAATTTTGTCTTTGTGTCTTTAGCAAAAGCAAAAATTGGGAACAAAAGCAAGAAAATTATTGTTTTTTTCATCCATTGGGGCCTCCGTGACAGTCGCATGGGTCACATTGGCAGGTTTCGCACAATTCTACAGTGTTGTGCATCTCATAAACGTAAGGATAAACATTTTTTACGTATTCATCGATCAAAAGTTTAGAAATTTCGTCTTTCAACTCTTCATAATGGTCTGGTTCGATAGAATTCTTCATCTCTCCAAGGTTTCTCCATGCTTCTTGAACAGTGAGACGTTCCTTTTCCAAATCTATG
>Ga0181401_1000929_pt1 | contig 11784 bp, 17 predicted proteins | sample 24SPOviralmetaG_FD_130130 | JGI IMG/M metagenome (GOLD analysis project Ga0181401, IMG submission 130130) | Marine viral communities from the oligotrophic San Pedro Time Series (SPOT) site, San Pedro Channel, CA, USA - 24 SPOT_SRF_2011-07-20 | ecosystem: Environmental > Aquatic > Marine > Strait...
AGCTACGATCGCAGGCTCGCCAGAAGCGTCTGTCCACCATTCGTACAGCGTCTAGAGCGCATGTTGGCTGGAATGCTTAGCCGAAAGCCCGTAAGGCTTAATGATACATCGGATCAGATTCGAGAGCAGCTATTTGATATCGATCTGTTAGGCAATGATCTGAACGTGTGGACGTATGAAACAGCTCGTAAGATGGTCCGATATGGGCATGTTGGAGTTCTTGTAGATGCACCAGCAGCTGGTACATTAGGCAGGCCATACTGGGTGACATATACACCAAGAGATATTCTGGGTTGGCGGTCTGATCTTGCTAATGGCATGCAAAGGCTGACCATGCTAAGACTAGCAGAGAAAATCACTCAGTCTGACGGCGAGTTTGGAGAGAAAGTGGTTGATCAGATCCGGGTGCTGACACCAGGTGAGTTCAAGATCTACCGTCGCGATGCTAAAGCAGACTTTAAGTTAGTAGATGAAGGCACCACCAGCACATCAGAGATCCCATTCAGTGTCGCGTATGCCAACCGTCTAGGATATCTTGAGTCACGGCCACCATTGGAGGATATTGCAGAGCTCAATCTCAAGTCTTATCAAGTGCAGTCAGACCTAGACAACCAACTGCATATTTCTGCAGTGCCAATGTTGGCGTTCTTTGGGTTCCCATCAGCCGCTGAGGAGGTGTCTGCCGGACCTGGCGAGGCTATCGCATTCCCAGCCGAAGGTAGAGCAGAATATATCGAACCGGCAGGTCAGAGCTTTGATGCACAATTTGAGCGATTGAGGCAGATTGAACAACAGATCAATGCGCTAGGTTTGGCCGCTGTGCTCGGCCAGAAGCTATCAGCTGAGACGGCTGCATCTAAACAGATTGATCGTAGTCAGGGTGATTCAACCATGCTGGCAATTGCGCAGCAGATGCAAGACATGATTGACGGCTGCCTAAGATTCCATGCAGAATATCTTGGAGACACACAACCTGGCAGCTCATACGTCAACCGAGATTTCCTAGGACAGAAGCTTGATGCGCAGGATGTATCATCGCTGCTGCAGCTATACACAGCTGGAACTATTACGCAAAAAACTCTATTAGACCGCCTATCTGAAGGCGAGATACTAGGCGATCAATTCGAAGTAGAAGCTGAATTAGAAGCCACACAGATCGACGGGTTATCTGATGGCATCGTCACCACTAAAGCGGATCCAGCGCCGAATTTGACCATTATGCCTGAGTGATAGCAAGTGAGCACACCGTCTGCGCTATTCCGAAACGCACTAGATCTCAACAGATATAGCAACAATGTGTCGCGCCGATTGATCGAATCTTACAACCAGATCATTCTGGAAACGGTAAGAGAACTTGATATGCTCGGTGTCGATAATGATAGCTATCGCGCAGTGAGACTGCGGGCGATTCTTGCTCAACTCTCTGATTCGCTAAACGGATGGACTGGGCAGAGCATCAGTGTCTTAGCCGAAGAGCTCACTGGTCTAGCTGAAATTCAGAGTTCAGTAGCAGTGGAGAATCTGCGCCGAGTGTTGCCAAGTGGGTCAGAGTCGATGGTTAATACCGTTGCCGTAAGCCCAGAATTTGCAAGATCTGTGGTGACGATTGACCCCATGCAAACGAACATCGCCGTGCTCAGTGATGAGCTACGTGCAGTACCGTCAACATTCAATCTGACGGCTAGGCAAGGAGCTGTCATTACGTTGCCTGGTGGTGGTACAGTCCAGAAAAGCTTTAGAGGGCTGACAGAAAAGAGTGCTGCTCAGTTTGCGCAGATTGTGCGAAATGGCATGCTGACTGGCGAGACCACAGACCAAATAGCAAAAAGGCTGAAGGGTAATCTGTCTTTTGGCCAGAGAGCATCGGCACGGCAGTATATTCAAGCTGGCGGTCAAGTAACCGGCCTTGCCAATCGCCAGACTATGGCGTTGGTGCGTACTGTGACAAATCAGGTGTCAACTGCAGCGAGTCAGGCCGTATACTCTGCCAATCGCAGAATTGCGCCGCAGTATCGGTATAGTGCAACCTTGGACAGTCGTACATCTGCAATCTGTAGAGATCTAGATGGGCAGGTGTTTGATGAGGGCAAGGGTCCATTGCCTCCACAGCATTTCAACTGCCGATCTGCGATCGTGCCAGTGGTTGACTTTAAAGGCTTAGGGCTTGAACCACCCCCAGAGGGTATGAGGGCGAGCGCGTCTGGCCTGGTGCCAGCAGACACTACCTATCCTGAGTGGATCTATGGCATGAGGAATACTCCAGAAGGCAAATCTGAAATACAGGCTGCCTTCAAATCGAAATCGCCATATTTCCTTTATCTTGCGAACAAATTTGGACCAAAACAAGCGCTGAGTAAATTCGTCAGGGATGATGGGTCTGAGGTAACATTGAAACAGTTGCGCAAGCTCTACCCAAATGTCTAAGTTGCATAGCAAATTTCAGTTCACAGCTCAGGCAGAAGAAGCAACACCAGCATCTTGCCCACCCAAAAAGCCCGCAGCTAAAAAGGCTGCATCTAAGAAGACAGAAGCTAAGGAAGAATCCTGATGCCTAGCTATTCCGGCCCAAAGAAGCCTCCTCAGACAAAGATGAGCAGCAACAAAAAGAAAAAGAAACCGACTAAGAGATGACAGTTGAGCGTGCCGGTGAGCGTTTCGATGACTACAACCAGCCGAAACGCACACCCTCTCATTCGTCTAAATCGCATGCTGTGCTCGCAAAAGTTGGAAAGACCGTCAAGTTGATCCGATTTGGTCAACAGGGCATAAGTGGCTCGCCCAAGAAAAAGGGCGAGTCAAAAGCCGATCAAACTAGGCGCCAATCATTTAAGGCACGGCATGCACGTAATATTGCGAAAGGCAGGCTATCTGCTGCATATTGGTCGAATAAGATAAAGTGGTAAGGCAATAAACCCTGCGGGTTCTATGTCCGAAGAACAGATCCAAGAGGCAGCGCCGACTGGTGAAACTCAAGAAATTGATGGGCTTAAGAATAGCGTGAGTGCGCTCGAGAGAAAAAACAGTGAATTGATCGCAGAGCTGCGTACTGCGCGTGCGAAGACGCCAAAGCTGCCCAATGGAGTCGATATCGAGCAGCTCCTGGAATTCAAGCGCAAAACGGAGCAGGCAGAACTCGAATCACAGGGCAAATACACCGAAGCACGCCAGACGCTAGAGCAGCAGTTCCGTGACGCAACAGCAGAAAAGGATCAGAGGATTTCTGAGCTTGAGGCACGTGTGCGCGAGCTTGAATTGATCACGCCTGCGATCAGCGCTCTTGCGGATGTTGTGCATGACCCAGACATGATTCTTAAAACCAAATTGTCGAGCAGCCAGATCGAGCGCGAGTCTGATGGTTCAGTGGTGGTAGTTGACGGTTACCAACGAACGCCAGTTGCTGAATGGGCTAGACAGCTGCCAACCTGGATGCAAAAAGCACCCAAGCCCCAGGGTGGCGGTGCACCGGTTGGCCGAGCTGCTGGTGAGATCCCCCCAGGCACTAAGAATCCGTTCGAGCAGGGATCAAATTTCAATCTAACTGAACAATCCAGGCTGTTTAGGACAGATCGTGCCCTATATGACCGATTAAAAGCTGCCGCAGTGCGCTAAAGTATGGAATGAGTGTTTGTTCGGTTGCGCTGATCAAACCAGGGCCGCGCCCATTGCATCGTAAACCATTCTTGAGGATTAATCGTGGCGACTCTTCGCTCCGACATCATCATTCCCGAGGTATTTACGCCTTATGTCATCGAGCAGACCACACAACGCGACGCCTTCTTGGCTAGCGGTGTGGTTCAGCCGATGGCTGAGCTAAATGCTGCCGAGGGTGGTGATTTTATTAAAGTGCCTTTCTACAAGGCAAACCTGACTGGCGATTTCGAGGTTCTGACTGACAGTTCTTCACTGACTCCAGGCAAGATCACTGCAGATCAACAGATCGGCGTAATCTTGCACCGTGGCCGCGCTTTTGAATCACGTGATTTAGCTGCTCTGGCTGCTGGGTCCGATCCAATGGCCGCTATTGGCAGCAAGATCGCTGATTATGTAGCACACCAGCGTCAAAAAGACTTGGTAAGCTGCCTATCTGGTGCGTTTGGCAGCCTAAATTCCAACAGCAGCAGTTCAGCTCTTTTCGATCTTTGCATCGACTCTGAGTCTGGCGACACTCCAACATCACTAAGCCCACGCACTGTGGCTAAGGCTCGTGCGCTGTTAGGTGATCAAGGAGATAAGCTATCAGCAGTAGCTATCCACAGCAACGTATATTACGATCTCGTTGAGCGCAACGCGATTCAATACGTATCCACTGATGATGCACGCGGCACATCTACCACCCAATCTGGTGGTGATCTGACCAATGCATTTGGTAATCCAGAAGTCCCAACATTTATGGGCTTACGGGTGATTGTCTCAGATGACGTACAGTCTGTAGGGTCTGGATCCAGTACTGAGTACGGCTCGTTCTTCTTCACATCCGGTGCCGTTGCATCTGGTGAGCAGATGGCGATGTCAACAGAGGTGGATAGGGACATCCTCGCGAAGTCCGATGCAATGTCGATCGATCTTCATTATGTCTACCATCCGGTGGGCCTTAAGTGGGGCTCGGCTACTGCCAACCCAACACGCGCACAGCTAGAGACTGTGGGCAACTGGTCCAAAGTGTACGAAACCAAGAACGTTGGAATCGTACGGGCCACCAACGTCAGCCATCAGGATTGAGGTAACTAACAATGGCATCAATCTTTGAGGCGACTGCTGGCAGCCTCGTCGGTCCTACCGGCGGCGGTACTGTCACCCAGGCCACTAGCAAGGCCACTGCTGTGACTCTCAATGCAGAGTCCGGTCAGATCACCCTCGATGATGCCGCACTCGCGGCGGCAGCTGAGGTGACTTTTCAAGTCAACAATGACAAGATCACAGCCACCGATGTGGTGGTGGTCAATCACGGTTCGGCTGGCACTGCTGGGTCTTACCTAGTACAAGCCAACTCGATCGCAGCTGGATCATTTAAGGTCACAGTTGCAAACGTGTCCGCCGGTTCACTCGGTGAGGCAATCGTGGTCAATTATGTAGCTCTGAAGGGCGCAAGCTCCTGATGGGTCTATTCGCTTTTAGGCGGATGCAGACACGAGAGGCTGCTGCGAAAGCGGCGGCCTCCGTTCCTGTAAAAAAGAAAAACAAGCCATCAAAACCAAAGCACCATGGCGATATCGATCAACGCAACAGCGGGCGAGGCAACCGCCAACAGCTACCTGACGCTGACTGATGCACAGGCGATCATTGATGGCCTAATCGAGGATGACGATATTACGGCGTGGGCTTCCGCCACCACAGATCAAAAGAATAGGGCTCTCTATACTGCAGCACAGCGGATCGACCGCGAACGCTTCTTAGGTGCACGAGCAACAGACACTCAGGCGATGCAGTGGCCAAGAACAGGCGTGCGTAAGCCGGACACCTACATCAACACCTACGCTGTTGGATTCCCGTTCCGTATTACGACAGATTACTTTACAGACACTGAAATTCCAGATCAGGTCAAGAAAGCTCAAGCTGTCCTGGCTGCATACCTAAACAACAATAAAGATGGTCTGGGCCTAAGTGGGCTTGAGGATTACAAAGCTGTGACCGTTGGCAGCATTAGCGTGACTCCAGATAAAACTGGTGCTGTCGGTGCTGATCGCATTCCGCCGATTGTTGAGCGCTACTTCACAGGGCTTAGAATAAGTGGGCCAGGTAACATTGCTGTTAAGCGGAGCTGATCATGGGCTATACCTATCCCGGTGCAGAATTTATTGACGACACAGCTGCCCACACCGGTCGTTTTGGCAAAGTGGTGGCCTTAGAAGATTCTGTGATTGCTACCTTGGTTGCTGAGGATATCACAGGCAACACGCTGTCATCCATTGCTTTAAGTGGCTCAGCCGAGATCTGTGGTGTCATCACCAGTGTGACTCTGACCAGTGGCACCGTAATCGCATATCGGCTCTAGTCATGTCAAAAGGATTCGGACTGGGCGATCTAGGAATCGATTATACCGTTGGTGCTGAGGTCATTACTGACACTGCGGCCCATACTGGTCGGTTTAAACATATCGATTTCTACGAAAATTCGCATATCACGTCTTTGGTCACAGAAAACTACACTGGCAATTCTCTGGACGGTGAGACGATCCCAGCGGGTTTTCACGTCGTCGGGGTTTTCACTAGTATCCAGCTCCAGAATGGAGCATGTATTGCTTATCGCATCTAATGGGTCTTGCTAGTTCACTGCGTAAAGTCGCCAACAAAACGGTGCAAAAGCTAGGTGGTGATATCACCTACCGGCGGATTGTGGCCAGCAGTTACGACACTTCGTCTGGGGCCATCAGCGAGTCAATCACTTCGTCCATCATCAAAGGCGTAATCGAGGATGTGAATACGTCTGAGGTCAGTGATTTGATTAAAAGCACAGACAAGCGATTGACGATTGCTGCGGCTGCATTAAATTCTGCCCCAAGCACCAGGGATGAAGTACAGATAGCAGGCAGCATTCATCAGATCATTCAGATTCAGTCCATTGAGCAAGATAATCAGAATATTTCACACATCCTGATCCTGAGGTCTTAAGCATGCGCACTATACGTTTTGATCAGATTGATGAATACGTGCGGCAGAATGTCATTGATCTAGTGGCTGCAACTGCGCTAGAAGCAGAGAGGCGACTCAAAGAAGCCAGCCCAATCGATACCGGTACTTTTAAACGTAACTGGCAGAACGATGTTGGCATCAAAAAATATTCTGCGTCTATTTCCAATAATTTGCCTTATGCCGAGCGGTTAGCGAATGGGTGGTCTAAGCAAGCGCCATCAGGCTGGGTACAAACGATATCAAAGGATATGCAGCTTTATGCTGAAAGACAAGCACGCAGCATCGAGGCTTCTGACTGATGGCAAGCACTTTTAATGATGTCAGGGGTGCCATTGAAGGCCGGGTTGCTACCGAGATGGCATTGTCGCCAAGCTATCAAGTAAGTTATCAGAACGTACCTTTCACGGCACCAAGCGATACACCTTGGGTCAGCGTAGCAATCAGATTTGGCGATAATGCGTACGCAACTCTGATGGCTCCAGCCGCAGGCAAAAACCGGCAAGTCGGCACAGTCGTCATTGATGTATACACGCAAGTGGGAATTGGGGCTGGCAGCAATTTTACGATTGCAGAACGTTTAAAGAATCTGTTCGACAGGCAAACCGTAAGTGGCATTATTTTTGATGCTGCCTCTGGGCCTGCACAGGTTCTGCCGTCTTCACCTGAAGGGCATTACCAGACGCAGATTACAATAACTTTTGAAGCTTATCTAGAATAAGCGTAAAGCCTACTGCCGCTAACACGCCATGGCCACCACGTTATCCGGTACGTCCGGCGCTCTTTACTACAAGCCTGCTGGCACTGACAGCACGTTTAAAGCCGCAAACGTCACTAACGCCAGCAACACTATTGCTGTTGGCGCTTTTTTAAATTTCAAAGTTAATGACAAGGTTTCATTTGGGACTGGTACAGGCGGCACTCTGCCTGGTGGTTTAGCTGCGGGCACCCCTGTCTTTGTCCGGTCCTATACAGCTTCAACCGGCGCAGCAACTTTTGCCGCAACTGCAGGCGGCTCTGAGCTGGCCCTTAGTAATGACGGCACTGATGGCACCACGCCTTTTACCATCAAATACTCTGATTTTGATGCGGTTGGAGATGTTCGAGAATGGAGTTTTGAGATTACAAGAGACGAGTACGACGTCACAACAATTGGGCAGACTCTTGGCCAGTTTGCGCCTTTCAAAACTTATATAACTGGTTTTGCTGATGGTTCAGGCAATGCTACTATCTACACAACAGATGATGACACCACGATCGCCTCTCGTTTGGTCGAAGACGTAATTCAGCGTCAACAATCTGGTGTTCAGTTTAAGCTCTACATTGATCGTGTTGTAAATTCTGGGACTGTCGATGAATCAGCAAGCCGATCGATCTCCCTGGAGGCCGTGCTGACGTCTGCCAGTTTCTCAGTTACGCCCGATGACGCGCAATCAATCGAGGTTGCATTCCGACCGTCTGCTGTACCTACTTTCGATTTCAGCAAATCTGCATAATATGCATTAATTGGAACGGCCTCTGATCTTGCATCAGGGGCTATTCCATGTTTATTATTAATAAAGTCATAGTATCAGAATGTCGCCATCCGTCAGTAACCGCGCACTTGATCGCCTCAAAAAGGCAGCCAATCTTGTGCCGATCCAGAGGATCGTGACTCTAAGCAACGGTGATGAATTCGAATTCTGGAGCACCCCGTTGACGATGGCCGAACGTGAGAAGGCGCAAAAAGCTGCTAAGAGTGATGACATCAATTTGCTGGCGCTGCAGTTGTTGGTAGCCAAGGCCTTAGATGCAGATGGCCAACGAATGTTCACTGCTGGTGAGATCGCTGAATTAAAGAATGATGTGCGTGATGAGGATCTGCAAGCAATGATGGTGGCTTTGATCACTGGTGAGGGTAACGTCACCGAGCAAGAAGCAAAAAATTAGCAAGCTGTGTCGGTTCAGATTACCCGTTAAGGTTGATGATGCGCATCTGCCGCGATCTTGGGTACACTCTCTCCGAATTGACACAGCGGCTAAGCCTTGAAGAGTTCCAGCTATGGGCTCTGCTGTATGAGGTTGAAGAGAAGGAAAGAATAGAAGCCGAGAGAAAACAGAAGCGCCGCTAAAATGCGTTTAGAACTTGGCTGCGTTCTTTGGCTGTCGTTGCTGCCGTACAAGTAAGGGTAGACGCCGCCAACGCGCAAAAGACTCTTGATGGCCTGCAGAGCTCAGCCAACAAACTACAGGGTAGCTTCGGCGGTGTCGAGCAAAAAACTGAAAAGGTAAAGGGCGCATTCGGGCGTCTTAAGTCTGCCGGTGGTTCACTGCAAGGCGTCCTCGCCAGCCTAGGCACTGCGGCTCTTGTGAAGGGATTTGTTGGTGCTGGCATTGAAGCAGACAGGACTGGCAAGCGACTGAGACTATTGAGTGCGGAGTATGGAGAGACTGCAAGGCTGCAGGAGTTCGCAGCATCCTCAGCCGAAAAATTCACGCTTGGTACGACTCAAGCAGCGAATGGTGTCACAGACTTGTATGGCCGGTTGCGGCCAATGGGCATCTCACTGAATGATATTGAGACAACCTTTAACGGCGTCAACGTTGCTGCTGCCAAGATGAATTTGTCTACGGCTGATACTGAGGGGGTGATGCTGCAATTGAGTCAGGCTCTGGGATCTGGCACATTACAGGGTGATGAATTTAGAAGCATTATGGAAAGGCTGCCTGCGATTGGTCAGGCTGTCGCAGATTCGATGGGCGTACAGGTTGGGCAACTCAAAAAACTCGGTTCTGATGGCAAACTTACAACCGAAGTTATCATCAAAGCGCTGCAAGATCTGGCTGGGCAAGAGCCACCAAAAGCAGATGCTTTTAAGGCATTCCAAAAAGCAATGGCTGATTTGTCAACAACGATAGGCAAAGAGTTGCTGCCTGCTGTGACTCCAATCGTTCAAGCTCTCGCTGGATTAGTCACCCAATTTGGTAAATTGCCTGGTCCCGTCAAGACATTCGTGGCGGGCATCCTTGGGCTTGGTGCGGCATTCGTCATACTTGCACCTGCAATCGCTGCTGTTGGCCCTGCTTTAACTGCAATAGCAAAGTTAAAAATAGGCGCGACTATTGCGGGCTGGTTGCCAGTTGTTGTGAAGTTTGGAGCAGTAGTAAAAGCATTTGGAATTGCTGTGGCTGGTGTGCTTTCTGGCCCGGTAGGCATTGTTTTACTTCTTGTAGCCGCTGGGGCCGCTATTTATGCTTTCAGAGATCAAATAGCAGAAGCGCTTAAACCAATTGGTGATTTTTTCGTAGCAGCATTTAATATCGTAGGCAATGTTTTAAAGAAAGCTGCGCAGTTTTATATGGACTACTATGTAAAGCCTGTGCTGGGATTTGGGCAAAAATTGTTCGATGGGTTTGTTGGCTTATTTACTAAAATTGCAGATGTTGTAAAAGCTCCATTCTTAGCGGTTGTTAACTTCATTAAAGGGATTTTTAACAATGTTCTTTCAACAATCGGCAAAGGCGTTAACGGTGCTATTGGTATTGTCAATCGTTTAATCTCTGCATTTAACCGATTGCCAGCGCCAAATATTCCACTAATTCCGCAAATGACTGTCCCGCAGTTTGCGAAGGGTGGCGTTGTTAATGGGCCAACGCTCGCAATGGTCGGTGAAGGTGGCGAACCTGAATACATCATCCCGCAAAGCAAGGCTGCTGGATTTGCTAGCAATTACTTATCAGGCAGCCGTGGGAATGCTGCTATTCCAGGGTTTGCGGATGGTGGATTTGTTGGGGCTATCAATATTCAGACCGGGCCTGTAATGCAGCAAGATAATGAGACGTATCTAACAATGGGCCAATTTGAAGAAGGCATGCGAGAACTAACAGAATCGCTTTCGCGTGGTGGTCGTAGTTATGGCTCACGTCAGTTCCAGGGAGTTTCGTAATGAGTTTTAGGGGCCAGGCTCAATACTTAAGGATCTACGCTTCAGGTGGAGCGGACTATCAGTTGTGGCAAAATTTTTATGTAAATCAGACTGTCACAGTATCAGCCAAGGCATATACCTTTTTCCCTTTTGCTTGTGACGGCATTACAGAAACCTCTGCGTTTGGTGGGCGATCAATACAAGTAAAACTTCCTGCAACTTCTTTAGCTGTCAACGCACTCCAAGATGCGTCAAGGTTGAAGTATTTATGCGAATTGAGCGTATATGAGTTTGACACTCGCTTAGGTATTGCCAGCCCACAGTCAGGACAAACTTTAATTGCAAGTTTTTTGGGTTATGTCTCTAGGATGAATGGTTCATTCACTGCGCTTAGAGTGGAGCTTGGTTCTACGCTTGCGCCCATTGGAGCGCAGATCCCGCCACTAACCGCAAGTAACGAATTAGTTGGAGTCCCCCTCCAGATATGACACTCGAATTTACCGAACCTCTATTTCTACTGTCAGCGCAGACTGGTTTATCTGTAGCTGAGCTGCAAGCGCAAGCAGCAGAAGGAAACCCAGACGTTTCAGGCCCTCAAGCAGTTTTAAAAACTGGCGAGCCTATCCCTATTGCTTTTTGTCGTCGAAGAGCACTTAATGGAGTGCAAACAGGTGGAGCAATGATCGCTCCAAAAGCAAGTGAAGGTAGTTTTTCTAACAATGTAGTCGCTAATAAAATAAAAACTGGTGGTACGTGGACTGACGTAACAGTAACACAAGAAATTTATGTAAAGCTGCTACTTGTTGTTAGCCAAGGCCAAATTGGTGCAATTCAAATTAGAGATATGTTCTATGGTAATTGCCGCCGTGGAACGTATAACCAAGGGCATGATGCGCGTGCAGGCAGTTGGCCGCCTGGCAACACAATTGATGATTACATAGAAGCAGATGTTGCTCAAGATTCAGGCGGGTTTTACCCGTTACCATCTAATCCAATTACAGACAAAGTGTACAGGCTGGGCAACAGTCTTTACAGTGTAGTTACTATAAGTGCTGCAGGTGCCACACGGTCTTATATTCTGAACTACTTAGAACATAAGATGCCTACATTCTGTGGAACGTCTGGTAGTTACAGCGGTTTAACGACACTAAGCTTTGAAATAACTCTTGCCGGAAGCACGGATTGGAACAAACAGATCAGTGCGTTTATAAGAAAAGGTCTTCATGTAACAAGGATAATTGGCGGTGGCACAG
>Ga0181401_1000935_pt1 | contig 11731 bp, 21 predicted proteins | sample 24SPOviralmetaG_FD_130130 | JGI IMG/M metagenome (GOLD analysis project Ga0181401, IMG submission 130130) | Marine viral communities from the oligotrophic San Pedro Time Series (SPOT) site, San Pedro Channel, CA, USA - 24 SPOT_SRF_2011-07-20 | ecosystem: Environmental > Aquatic > Marine > Strait...
AAAACCAACCGAAGAAGAAGTAGTTCAGAAAGTTGCTGAATTACAATACCAAGAAGAAGTCAACGAATATCAGAGACAACGTGCTGCTGAGTATCCTTCTTATCCAGATCAGTTTGATAAGATTTACCATAGTGGTGTAGCTGCATGGAAGACACAGATTAAAACAATTAAAGATAAGTATCCAAAACAAACTATGGATGCTACTGAACTTCAAACCAGACAAGATAAATCAATCTTTGATCTACAAAAAGAAAGATATATCAAAGCAACAGAAAGATTATCACAATATATCCTATCAGTAGGACGTGAAGAGATTACTGAGGAAGTCATTGTCTCTACTGAAGAAGTCTGGAATGAAGAGACAGAAGAATATGATACTGTGAATACTACAGAAACAGTTATCACTCAGACTGCTATTGAACCTCTAGAAGAAACAGTAGAAGTTACTACTTATAATGAAGAGACTGAAGAATCTACAACTTCTACAGTTAGAAACCCTCTTATTGTCAAAGATGAAGAGGAACGTGCTGCAGCACAGGTCGTTGTTGACGCAACACCGCAGCAAGTAAAAGATAGTGCATAAATAACTAAAAAAGCACCGAAGTAATGGCTGATCGTTTTCCGTTAGTAGTAAATAGTACGACAAATCAGATCACTGAGGTGATGACTGGTGATGATCTGCTATTTGATAATACAGAACTAAAGACATCAACGGGCAATCTTGTATTGAATCCTGCTGCAGATCTTGACATTCAAAAAAATATTGTAAACACTGTAGGTACTCAGGTCAAAATTGATGATGACCTTGAGATTACTCAGAAATTATCAATTGGTACTACAATAGGTGCTGGTACTGATATTAGAATTGGTAGAACGTGGAACAATAGTGCTGTCACGTTCATGGGTATCGATATCGATATCACACCAACACAGTATTCTGGTGCATCTAGATTAGTTAGATTTAGAAATACTGGTGTTGATAAATTTACAATTGATAAAGACGGCAACACACAAAATTTTGGTACATTAGGTGTATCTGGTGCTACTACACTTAATTCTACTTTAAATGCTGGTGGTGCTGTTGATTTTGATAGTACATTAAATGTAGACGGAAATACAACTTTAGTCGGAACTCTGGGTGTAACTGGTAATACTACACTCACAACACTTACAACTAGTGGTGCTGCTACTGTTACTGGTGCAGCAACATTTAGTTCTGGTATTGATGCAAACTCTACTCTGAATGTTCAGGGTATTTCAACATTCCAGGCTAACATTGTTCCTTCTACTGATGAAGGTGCTGGTCTTGGTACTACTGCCTTACCATGGGCAGCTGCTCACATTGGTGAGATTGAGATTGCAAATGGTACGACAGGTAATGATGACAATACAATCAGTACTGCATCAGGTAATCTTTTCTTATCCACTGCAAATGGTAACGGTGGTGTAATTGATATCACTGGTACTATCACTGCTACCAGCAATGGAGTTAATAATAACCTTAGATTAGTCAGTACAGATACTGGAGCTTCAGCTGCACCAGATCTGGCATTGTATAGAAATAGTGCTTCCCCTGCAAATAATGATGCTATTGGTAATGTTCGTTTCTATGCTAACAATTCTAATGGTAGTGAAATTAGTTTTGCTAGAATTTATGGTGAATCTTCCAATGTAACTGTTGGTTCAGAAACTGCTAAGATTTACATTGACACCATGCTCAATGGTACTAGCACTAATGCAATGAACATTAGTGCTACTGGTGTTGAGATCAGTGGTAACTTAACGGTTCAAGGTACACAAACTATTCTGAATACTGCCACATTGCAAGTTGAAGATAATACAATTGAACTTAGAAAAGGTAATAATTTAACTGGTGCTGATGGTGGTATCAAAGTTAATAGAACTACAGATGGTAGTGGCGTTGTTCAGACATATAATCAATTAACATGGGATGAAAGTGCAGGAAGATGGGGAACAACTAGTAATGGTACATCATTTGACTATCTTGTAACTGCTGATACTACTAGTGACCTGACTGGAACAGTAACATTTTCAAGTCTTCTAGAAAGTTCTACATTAAATACTAGTAATGCTCCTGCTGCAGCATTTAATTTTTATGCAATAGACCAGAACGTTTCTTGGAATACACTTGCAACAACACAAGATGTATCAATTAATTTCAGAGGTAGTGCGCCAAAATCACTAAACAATCATATGGATATAGGTGATGTTCTAACTGCCACTATGGTTTTGACTAATGGTGCTACTGCATATAAAGTTGATGCTTTAACAATTGACGGTTCTGCTCCTACAGTAATTAGATGGGCGGGGGGTGTTAGTTTCCCTCCTGGTGCTGCTAATTCGGTTGATACTTATGTATTTACTATTGTTAAAACGGCAGCAAGTACTTTTACAGTTCTAGCTTCGCAGTCCAACTTTACCTGATAAGGATTAAATAATGCCATTTCAAAGTACTTTAGGTTCAAATACTGTAAAAGGTTACAGATATAATGAACAGGTTGGTGGAGATCTTCATTGGGATGATGTAATTTTGCTATTACAACCTCAATCTGCAGATACAGCTCCTGTTGATTACAGTCCAACGAATAAAACTCTTAGTAGTACTAGGGGCACTACGCCCATTATGACATCTGGTGCATTTACTGATCCTTACGGTGGTAGTTCAGTAACGATTAATTTTCAACCAACAAATACTCATGTGCTCACAGTTGATCAGATTGCTGATGAAGTTGCAGCATCAAGTGATCCTGATACATGGACAGCAGAAGGTTGGTTTAATGTTGATACTGGAAGTCTAGCATCAAACAATACTCAGATGACGTTGTTTGGGTTTCATGGTAATACTTTTAGTCCAGACAACAATCCACATGTTGATAACTTTGCTGTATTTTGGGTTGGTAGAAACTCTTATACATCTCAATCTCAAGCATTCTATAAAATCAACCAAAACGGTTCTAATCTGAGTGAAGATCCACAAAGTTTAGGTGTTGCACTAGTATTTGATCAGTGGTATCATGTTGCTCTTGTGAATAATGGTGGTACTTTAAGTTATTACATCAATGGTACAAGAGTAAGACATGAAACTGGATATACTCTACCAACAGTAAGAAATGATGATAGTTTCCAGATTGGTGCAGACCAAGATGCTACGGCGACTAATGATTACTTAAACGGTCAATGTTCTGAATTTAGATTTACTAAGAATATTGCACGATATACTGGTACTGTATTTACTCCACCAACTAAGAAATTTCCTGGTTTCGGACTTGCAAGTCTTCCTGGATCTTTTGCTGGCATCCCTGCAACTACAGAAACAGAAGCACGTACATATCTCAACACAGTAAATGGTGCAAACTCAGCACAACTAATGTGGTTTCAACATCCACAAGTTAATGGTGGTAGTGCATATAGATGTCCTGCAATGATTGATGACACCAGTAATGCTTTGGGTGGATATGTTTTTGCATTATGTGGTAAACTTGGTGCTGCAAATCAAAATAGTCAAATTTCAACTGCAACTGGAAAACCAGTATGGATGTGGCATAATAATCCTGGTGGTACTGTAGTGAATGATTGGGGTACAGATACACATACACATAGACCTACATCTGAAATTAATACTGGTACGTTCAATACTAGTATGAGGACTAGAAACTGGCCAGAACTTGCAGGTAGATATAAAAGATTGTACTTTCACTCAGTTGATACTGTAGGTACTGGTGATATACTTTATTTGGGTACTAGAGGTACAACTCTCCATGGACCTGCAATATCATGGGGTGAACTTATGGAACAAGTACCTACTTATGCATTGAATAATGCTGATGGTGGTGACAGTCATAAGTTCCCAAATGAAGTTGGTGTTGCAGTTGCTGCATTGTCTAGGATTAATAATGCGTCAAGTTCAGTAAGTTCTACAGTATTTGATCATTTATATCTTGGTGGAAATGATAATGAATCAGTACCTGTAGCTACTAATGATGGTGCCATGATTATTGGAAGAAGTAGTCTTGTACAACAAACTACACCATTCTTTGCAAATCCTACATCACCCACAATTTTTGCTCTTGGTGCTAAAAGAAGTAGTTTTAATACAACAACAGGTTGGGCTGAAACAACTGATAGTCCTCCAGTATTACCAGATGATCAAGCAGTATTAGATACTGTTGGTAATAACACTCATGGTGGAGTATCACAAGAGGTCTGTAATGGTAGGGTGGCATATGATAGATCTTGCTCTGTATTATTCTACACTAGATTTCAAGGTGGTGATGGATCAACATCACAACAAGCATTTGATGGATCTCCTGGTGACTTAGATAAGATATGGTATGGTGGTTCGATTCCTGATGGGCTATATTATTTTAGATCTACTAATACGAATTTAGGTATTATTAGATTGTATATTGAAAACGGATATGCAAAAATTCCTACAGGAACATCTTCTATTGCTGGCAGTTCTATTACATCTGCAACACTAACAAACTCCAATTATCACACCAAATATGTAAACAACGCGACAATTTCTAGTCAAACTGGTGATGCATCAACTTCAGATATGGAATTTGATGCATCAAATAGATTCGGTAACTTATCTCCCAATAATACTTCAACTCTAGTAAATAGATCAGTTGGTTATATTATATTTGACATTGGTATTACATTTAGGAGAATATTTGTAAACCTTACAGTACAATCTCCAACATCAACTGGAACTGGTGCGACTAATTCTGACTGGCAAAACACTGCTGATATTAATGCTTGGAGTGCTGGAACACTCAATTACGTTAATGGTTATAAAGACTTCCCATTTGCTGTAGTTCCTTATAATGATACAAATCTTTTAAAAACCTTAAATGGTAATACAGTAAACAATGCTTCTAGTATTGCTTCTGGTGGTTGGGGAACTGGTGAACAGGGTGATATTACCAGACAGTGGACAAGTGTAGTCACTGATTGTGGACAAGCAGCACAAAGAACTGAATTTGGTTTTGGTTTCGCTGGTTTTGGTGATGAGGAATATAGATTTAACGAGGGTTTCTGGTATTTGAGGTGATTGCCACTTGACTAAATACAGATGAACACTTATAATAGTTTCGTCTATTGTTTTTAAATTATGACACCTGAACAGATCGTAGAAGACTTTACTAAACAACGTGACGCTTGCGTTGAGAACATCAAGAAAGCAGAAGAAGAACTGCTAAAAAACAAAGAATTATACCTGAAACTACAGGGTGCTATCGAAGGTATCGCTCTGTACTCTGGAAATCTAGAAGAAGAACCAACTGAGACCACTGAGACTGAAGTGGTTAGCGAGGATGTCGAAGACGCTTGACATACCGCTAGCGGTATGGTATATTAGCTGAGTAGTCAAAAAGGACACCATGTTTGTTCGCGTTAAAAACGGTCAGGTTGAACTACGTGACCGTAATGGTTGTTACCAAACTTTTGCCAGTGGTAAGAGTATCAACCATGCTGTGATACAAGGTGATGAAGTTGTTTGTACTTCATCAGATGGTAGAACATTTATTTACGAATTTAATTCTAGTGGTAAGTCCGTATATGGTCCTACCCATGTAGTCTCGTAAATTATTATATGGACGGAATAAAACATTCCTTCATGATAAATAAACATACACTGGAATACTAAATGGATCGCGATGCTGCTGAACGAATAAAGAATGAACTCCTTCGTAAAATGAAGGATATGAGTAACACCATCGCTGATTCATACGGTGATTTTTCACAAGGTAAACCAGTATTTTGTGATGCGTCTATTGTACAAGCTAGAATGGCATACTGTAATGCTTGCGAGCATTATAATAACCAGACTACACAATGTGGAAAATGTGGATGTTTCATGAGTGCAAAAGCACGATTAAAACAAGGAACATGTCCAATAGGAAAATGGGGAAAGGACACTTAAAATGGATAACAGCAAACCAAAACTACTAGAATCAGAAGTAATTGAAACTATTCTTCTTGATCGAAGTGATAGACTTCAGGAACTAATTGATGAAGGTAGATTTGATGACGCTGTAAGTATCGGTGAGGAGTTTGATGAATGGCTGACAGATGTGATGAACTGAAAGAGGAAATCGATTCCCTCAAGGAACTCGTAACTTATCAGTCGATAATGATTAACAAACTCATATTGATTATGAATCTTGCAGACACAGATCTCAAGAATCACTTACATATTTTGGAATGACCCTTGACATATAACCAATTTTACTCTATACTTACTGAGTTCACAAGAGGTTTTCCTCCAATGCTTGACCCAACACTTCAAAACAAAAGATCAATCATTGATGAGATTCGCGAGGATCTTGCTTTGGATGATTACTATCGTCGTTTGGAAAACCACCAAAAAAATCTTGATTATGAATACTATGATGATCTCATGGTTACTAATGAATCTTAATTTGACTTTGCTGAGTAAATTTTAACAGAAACATGGCTCGAACCTATCGGAAGTACAACAACTCTCGTAGTTACAATTCTCGTCTAAAACAAAATATGCAGGAACAAGAACGATACTTTGATCCTGATCTTGAATATCAATTAGAAGGACTCAAACTATCTGGTAAAAAACGCTGGAAAAAGAATCTTTCTGTTGACTTTGACGAACACGAGTAAACTTTAAACTTATTATGAATCTCACTGAATACACACTCCCTGAAAAAATGTCTTCTGCTATTGGGTCATTAATTTTTGATGATCCCAATCAACAAATTGGTGTAACATTTAGGGGTCGTGATACTAGTTACATGTATAATGTAAATGGTGATTACGATATGGCAAAGGATGACCTTTTGATTGAACTTGAGGGTGCCTTAATTGACAAAGAGAAATACTCTGTCGGCAAATACTTCAACCGAATGCGATCTAAAAATCGTTTAGTTGAAATCTGACCTGCGCGTGGGTTAGTTACATAAACGCTCAACTTGAGCAACTATACTTATGGACCATTTGATGAACTAATGTAATTGATAAGGCACTCTAATGACCCAACCTCTTGACAGGGGTTGGGTTTTCTGTTATATTGACATTGTTAAGACATCTCACATGACTATCAATCCATTCAATCGTTTGTTCTCTAGCATTGAAGACAACTCCAAAGAGATTTGTATTGCTCAGTTGACTTTGATGGAAAGACAATTCATTAAACTAGAGAAGACTAACCCTGAAGATGCAAGGGCATTGGCACAAGAATATGCCGAGTGGTTGGATGATACTGAAGAAGACATGGGTTTCATGTATATGGCAAACTTATCCGAACTATTGAACTGATAAAATACACTAATCGACCAGCCTCTTGACTAGGGGCTGGTTTTGTCGTATATTGGCTACATCAAGACAGGTGATCAATGCAACTTCGTCCCCACCAGCAACGTGCTCTCGATGCAATGGACATTGCCGATAAGGGACAGATCATTGTTCCTACTGGTGGTGGTAAAACTGTTGTCATGATGCAACATTGTTTGCGTCATCTTCGTGAGTCCAGTAAATCACAAACTGTTGTGATTGTTGCTCCTCGTATTCTGTTGTCTAATCAACTCTATGATGAGTTCTTTACCACTCTCAATGGTAAAGTTTTTGCTGAGACAATTCATGTTCACAGTGGTGAAGTTGTTGGATTGAGTACAACTAAAGTACAAACAATTCAATGTCATGATGCAGTATGTAAGACTGCAAATCTTCATCAGTTGATCTTCACCACATATCACAGTCTGCACAAAATTGTAGATGCAGGTATCAATGTTGATATTATGTATTGTGATGAGGCACATAATTCAGTTCAACGTAACTTCTTTGTTCCTGTTGCTGCAATGAGTCTGAGCGCGAAGTATTCTTACTTCTTTACTGCAACTCGTCGTGTTGCCAACAGTCATGATCGTGGGATGAACAATCGTTTGGTGTTTGGTGACATCATCGAGAATGTTCCTGCACCAGAACTGATCAACAACGGTTCAATCCTACCTCCTTCCATAGTCCCCTACAAGACCGATATTGTACGCACCAAGTATAGTGCCGCAACAATCGATTCAAACACAGTACAGGACATCATAGGACGCTTAGACGAAGAGAACGCTGCAAAGATTCTAGTTGCCGCACCTAACACCCGTGTTTTGTGGAATATGCTTTCACAAACAGATCTTATCACATCACTTGAACTCCTAGGATACAATGTCCTCCACATCACATCAAAACATGGTGCATATGTCAACCGTACTAAAGTCGGTAGGGAAGAGTTCTTCAATACGTTATCCTCTTGGGGAAAAGATGCAACCAAAAAGTTTGTGGTCTTCCACTATTCTATTCTGTCGGAAGGTATCAACGTTCCTGGTCTCACTCATACAATCTTGCTACGAAACCTTAATATCGTTGAAATGGCACAAACTATTGGACGTGTTATCCGTGTGGACAAACAAGATGCCCAAGATATTGCTAACGGTGTTCTTACTCCTGGCGTGTGTCAATTTTATCGTAAACCCTGCGGCTATGTTACTGTCCCTGTTCATTCTAACTATGGTGACAAAACTGTCAAAAGACTACAAAATCTGATGGACATGATCTTTGTTGATGGTAAATCTGTAGAATCGCTAGTACGATAAGGACTGCTAATCAACCAGCCACTTGACCTACGGGTCTGGCTGGTGTATATTAGCCATGTTGAGACAAACACCACTCCACTTTCCTACATAATGGCAACTCGCGCTCTGATTGGACTTCAACTAGATGATGGTTCTATTGTTTCTGCTTATCACCATTGGGACGGTTATCCTGCTTGGTTGGGCAAAATACTCACAGTGGAATATAATACGAAGGAGAAAGTAGCAGAACTGATTGACGGTGGTGATATGTCATCTGCATACACTAATTGTGGTTGGAACAATGAAACCCGTCCTGAAAGTGGTCCGATGTATTATTCTGAGCGCGGTGAGGATTGTCCTCCTAAACTCTACAAAGATTTGAACGAGATGTCAATTGCTGCTGATAATGTAGGTGCAGAGTATGTGTATCACTTTGAAGATGGTACATGGAAGTGTCACGCACTGTGTCTATCTGGTCAGACTGATACAATCATGGAAATGCAACTAAATACCGTTAATTGAATATAAAATATGAATTTATACTGTGACATTACACTATCTAATGATGAGTTGACCGCACTTGTGTCTGCCATCCAATTGACAGATGGAGAAAAACGCATTGCAATTGAAAAACAATGCGGTAGTGTGAAACTGGCGGGTCTGCAAACAAAACTAGCAGAACAAATCCAATCCAACATCAAGTTCCTAGAACAAATTCAACATGAAGAAACAACTCAAGCAACTGAAGAAAACAATTGAACTAGCGGAGAATGATCCTTCATGTAGGTATACGACTGAGGAGATCAGATACATGAAAACTAGATACCGTCAATTGCGGAACTATATCAGGACTGCAACTAAAATGCAACAAAATGGGTTTGGATTTGACATACCTGCCGAGTTTGTGGGTAATGAATCAGAAAACTAAACTCACAGCTGCATTAAATCAAGTGGACAATATCATAGATCTACTTGAGGATAATGAGTGGAAGGGTTACATGTACAATCACTTGTCCCCAGTTAAATACGAATTAGAACGTCAACTTTCAAACTTGTCTAATGAAACCAACTAACGCATACAACGACTACGCATTTGAACAGATTGAGGCATTTCTATCTGATCTAATCAACTCTGATGAAGTTGATTCTGCGGACATTGCAACAGAGATCAACAAAATGACTGCGGAATTGGAAGAATACCATGCCAAAAAGTTGAATAAGATCCGCAAACTTCGCGCATCGATGTTCAACGCCACGTTAAATCTTACCACACCAGACACTAGAGAGGTATTATATGAGGAGATTACAAAATCTGGTGGTATCGATCTGATCTGATAAGGAACCCTTATCGACCAGCCACTTGACCTGTGGCTGGTTTTCGTGTATATTAGCCATGTTGAGACAAACACCCCCATGCAACTCACAAACTCCGTCTGCGTCGTTGATTTCTTTCCTGAGGCATTCATTGCTGAGGCAGATGAGATCAAAGGTGTGAAAGTTGTTGTCAAACGTTTCATCAAACGTGTACACTTCACTGGCGTTAACAAAGGTTCTTACAGTGTAATCAGTGCTCTTAACTTCAAACATGAGGTTGCAGAACGTATTGCTGGAGGTGCTGAGGTGACTAACTACAACACCGATCAAATGCCTCGCTCTGAGTATGCTCCCATGGCATGTGTGGGGTGATTCCCCTCACTAACTGTAAACTCTTATCTAACATCATGGTCTTCGATCTTCCAGTCTACAAGAAACAACTTCCACAAATCTGGATGGAGGATGGTAAGTTCATCATCGAATCAGACTCGTTCCGTTATGTCATTGAAGACGATCTGAAACTGTTGTTTAAGTTATGCCGACGATTCAAGTCTGATGCAATCAAACAAACCTATGAGTAAATTAAATATCCTGCAATACTCCCTAGCATTTGGTATCACGATCTTTGTAATGTCATCTTATTTGATGTTCCTTGCTCATCGTGACTCTAAAATGATGAACTACTATGATTCAACCATTGAAAGAACTGCCAACTGATTTCCCTCATCAACCACCAGAAGGTTTCACATACTATGTTAAAGAGCATAAGACCAACGTCGTTGGCATTTGGATTAGGAATCATGCTAGGTATAGTTACACTAATGAGCCTATCGTCTCAATCTGGGGATTCTACAACACAAAAAAGCAATGTTACATTGCCCCAATTAACCACAAACGTCCAGGTAAACCAGTAGATTTAAACAATACTACGGCATACTCTGCTATGCCATTACTCAAACCATTTGTATCAACTGATTAGAAGATGGAAAAGACAAAATATATTGGTGTTGTAGTTGCATCTCTCGCAATAATTTTAACTCAAGCATGGTTTACGACTGTGGTTTTTGGGTGGTTTGCTGTACAGGTTAACATATGGCAAGCGCTTGGAATGATCATATTAATGAAATCTATCACTTCTATGACCTCTAATAAGTAATACTTATCTAAAATCGTCTGTAAGCCCCTTGACTTTGCCCTCGCCTTATCGTATATTGGCTATGTTGAAAGGAACGCACTCATGACGCTCACGATGCAACAGTACAGCGATCAACAAGACGCACAACACACCATTCAATTAAATATCGTGAAATATGGGTTGATGTTGTGTGATGCGCTCCAATACAACTACCAAACCAAATCTATTGGTATGGCAAACTATGCTTTCGATCTAGATTCTTCTGGTCGTAAGTATCACAAAATCTTTATGAATATCAATGGCAAACGTGATTCAATTCACTGTTTCATTGATAAGAAGACTGGTGAGATGTACAAACCTGCATCAGTCAAAGCACCTGCTAAAGGTGTACGGTTCAATCTGTTAATCATCAAGGAACGAGAATTTGTTCTCGCTAATTGTGATTGGGCGGGTGGTTATCTCTACCGCAACGCCTACTATACTGGTTGACAATACAGACTAAGTTCTGTATAATTGTCCTAGGTCATGACATTAAACTGACCACAATTCCCTCCATAACCTTGTGTAGACCATGGAACGAAACATCAAGAACCAAATTGCCCCATCCCCACGACAATACGATGCGTATTTGTATGAGTGGACTGTGATTGAAAACGGAAAAAAA
>Ga0181401_1000937_pt1 | contig 11710 bp, 12 predicted proteins | sample 24SPOviralmetaG_FD_130130 | JGI IMG/M metagenome (GOLD analysis project Ga0181401, IMG submission 130130) | Marine viral communities from the oligotrophic San Pedro Time Series (SPOT) site, San Pedro Channel, CA, USA - 24 SPOT_SRF_2011-07-20 | ecosystem: Environmental > Aquatic > Marine > Strait...
AACAGTGCTACCTGGAACTAGAATTATCTTTAATCAAGCAAGTGGCGACAAGTTTAATCATCAAGATATGGACTATCTTTGGTTAGAAGAACATGAAGTAATCGGAGTTCTGTCTTAACAGACGTTTATGCAGAGTGGACTTGAGTCAAAGTCATATAAGGTTTAAGAACGTCAATCCACTCGTCATAATCAAAATCTAAAACCATAATAGAACGCATTCCGTCTGTATTATTAAAACCATAATGCGTTTGGTAACAGTCAAAAGCAAACGGCTCTTTAACTTTCCAACGATGTATTTTACCATCTACTGAAAACCCAACATCTCCTTCAGGAACTTCTGTTGGTATATGAACTATTATCTTGCGTCCCCAATCCAAATGATTGTGTTCGGGTGTTTTGCTATTAGGATGTAACAGTAACCAACCTGTGGCTCTGTGTGAAGGACCATGCCTAACCATTTCAGTAGTCATAGGCATTTGTTTTTGAAACGGTGCAAGTTCTTTATAGTTCCACCAAAGTGTAATTGCTCTCCATTCAGGTGTATGTTTAGGTGTTTCACTAAAGTCATACAAAGGAATAGTTCTTTTAACCGTATCATATTCTTTCATAATAATATTCCAATTTTTGAGAATGTTTGGAATAAAATTTTGTTTATCTGCCATAAACATATTTAAGTACATATATACCTTATAAATAATATTATGGCACTAACACACAATACAGAAGTAAGATCTTTACAAATTATCACACATTTAGCCAGCGTTGCAGGACTTGTATGGTTGTTTTATTCAGGAGAGTGGAGTTACCTTTGGGTGACATTGGCTTTCTATTGGACCACAGGTGTCTTAGGAATTAATATAGGATATCATAGATTAATCAGTCATAGAAGTTTTAAAACAAACATATGGATTGAACGTTTCTTAGGATTAGTTGGCACTATTACAAATGTTGGATCACCATTGGCGTGGGTAGCACTTCATAGAAGCCATCATAAAAATGCTGAAACAGAAAAAGATCCACACTCGCCCTATATACTAGGTAATCTACGAGCATGGTTTGGTTATTGGAATGTAGTTAGACTTGAAGTAAAACATGTAAAAGATTTATGGCGTGATAATTTTTACAAGGTTACACACAGACATTATCTAGCAATTCATATTATATATTGTGCATTATTAATGTTGATTGATCCTATGTGGGGAATCTTTGCATACGCTCTTCCAGCAGTGCTTGTGTTACACAGTACAAGTTCGATTATTGTTATAGCACATAGACACGGATATAAAACATATAAAGTTAACGATGAAAGTCGTAACAGTTGGATTGCAAGTTTAATTACTTTAGGTGAAGGATGGCACAACAATCATCATGCTCATCCAGGACGATGGAAGCAAGGAGAGCGTTGGTGGGAATTAGATCCTCCAGCATGGATTATTAGGTTAATCAAACAATGAAACAATTTGAAATAGTTGACACTAGCAGAATAGCAAGTTATGTATGGATAGCATTAGGACATCTTGCTTTGTTATATTTGGTCGTTACATGGCAATGGCAATTACTATTAGTAGCACTTGGTATTAACTATGTTATTAGTCAAATAGGAATTAGTCTTACATTTCATAGAGCACTTGCACATCAAAGTGTAAAACTTCCTTTATGGTTAGAAGTGTTAGGTAGTATCATCGGAGGATTTGCTATGCAAGGAAGTCCATTGAGTTGGGCAGTAGTTCATAGAACACATCATGCTCATACGGCTACTGAAAAAGATCCGCATAGTCCTAAACACTTGGGTAGTTGGTATGTAACAATATTTGGTTATGCATTTAGCAAAAGTATTCCTAAGTATAGTATTAAATTAATGCGTACTTGGCATGCTACTTTCCACAAGTATTATTATCCTGTTTACGGAGCAATACTAATTGGAAGTTTACTTGTACTACCTTTTGAAACTGCTCTTGCAATTTTTTGGGCACCAATAGCAATAGTGTTTCAATTTGAAAACTTTGTAAACACTTGGCTACACAGTTGGAATAAAGATGTTCCTGTAAACAATCATTGGGTACAGTTATTTGTGTTAGGTGAAGCATATCATCAAAACCATCATGATGATAGCAAACGTTTAAGATTTGGAAAATATGATCTAGTAGGTTGGATTGCTGAAAGATTGTTTGTTAAGACATGAAAGTAATATGAAAAAATTTATACTGATTGAAAATCAAGTAACAAAACTAACTCCCTTCAAACATTTTCATGATTTAATTAATTTACAAGTTAATAAAGATAATGTAGGCGGGATAGGATTTGATGATATACATTCGTTTGATCAACGATTAAGTTTGTTTCAACACAATGAATTCAAAGCACCGTTTTATTTAGAACTAGATGGAATAAAATGTTGGATAAAATCTTGGCAAGGTGATCGTACTAAAGTTCCTTTTGAAGAAGTTATTGCAAAACTACACGAAAAAGATACTAATAGAAGTTGGGTAGCCTGTTGTTGGCCTAATGCTAATAAAGATAATCGAATTGATCAAATACAATATGTTTATCGCAAAAAAAGTGATATGAAATTATACGATATGTTTAGTGATCAATTGATTGCTAACGGCGAGTCTATTATTAGCAACACATTATTTTTGATACATGCTGAATGGCCAGGTGCTCCACTGTACCATGTGATGTTAAATGACAATTTAGTGTTTAGTGGTATACAATCTGTAAACAACGAAAACTTTTATGTTGATACTGTATCATATCACGATGGCATTTTTAGCGAGTATGTATTCAAACCCAGAGCATCTAAGTGTTTTATCCAAGATGGAGTAATAGTAAGTCCAGGTAAGAAGTTTAGAATTAACTTTTTTGGAAGATCTTGTCTTTATCTTAACAATTCTAAGTTTCCTTTTGATACTTTAAAGTTAAAAATATCATCTAATTTAAAACACACTAAAATAGATACTGGTATTTTTGAATTTGATCTAGAAGAAAAACAAACAGGATATCTATATGCCCGTGTAGTAGCCGATTACGGCGCTGATGTAGATGCAAGTACCCAAATGAGACAAGCATATACAGTACATAGGTCTGATAAATAACTATGGAGGGATGAATATGGCTCAAGATACAAGAAATTCAAGCGATGCACAGTCTATAAGTTATACAACTGGACAAATCGATACATTATTAAATAGTTTTGAAGAAGGTGATATTATTACTAAAGCCGCAGTTGATACTCTGCTAGATTATTATGCAGACATTCACGATCACGATCATGATGTTACTGATTTTGTAACAAAAGATACATTTGGAAATACTGCAGGCGATCAATCTAGTTCAACAACCGGTGAAAATACCCAGGATGCGGCCTTAAACTCAATTCCACCTGATCCAGGTTCTGCTTCTACAATAACTGCATCTAAGCATAATGAAATTAGAAATGCCGTAAACAGTTTACGAGGTCACGTTCATGTATGGGATGACAATTAAGACTAGTAAATAAATACGCTTATAATAAGGAGTAATAATGGCAAACGAAAATACAGGTGGACCAAGCAAAACACCAGGCTCTGCAGGGTCAAAATCAAGTGGTGAAGAAATTTCTGCAGATACTTTTCGCCAAATGCTTACAATTCTAAAAGATATGCGTAATCATACTCACGAGTATTTTGATGATTATAGTACAGCATGTCAATGCCAGTGCCAATGTAATAGAGGTACTGTGTAATGGCAAATTGGTTAATTGATATTGCAAATCAAAAGCGTGGTTTAAGTTTCTTACGTCATGCAGATGCAATTAAAAATCATTCTATTGGTTTAGTTGACGGTACCCCAAAAGTTTTTGCAGGTATTGATCAACCTTTTAGATCTCATAGTGCAGTAGATCCTCGCAATGCAAAATTATTTAATACTGAAAGCGGATTTGGAATTGGACTTTCAAATGAAACTACAGAGATTATTAGATCTTTAGAATTAGATACTATTAAGAATTACTTAGACACTCATCCTGAATGTCCTACTATTGCTCTTGCATATGTTTTTGCTGATAGAAATGAAAATGTTACTGTTAGACATGCAGTTGAAAATTCAAAATACATCACTACAAAATATGATACTGATGCAAGTGTAACTAATGTTATTGATATCGAAACAGGAAATACACTGTGGAACACTCCAACACAAAATGATGTTGTTTTATATTTCTTTGCAGGAAAAATTAATGGTGTTCCTGATACATATTATTTGGTTTTAAATTCACTAAGAACAGAAATGTTTGAAACTTTAAATGACTCAAGCAGTCATAAATTTGAATTGCTTGATATGGGTGTAGGATCATTAAGAGATTATCTTATTAGACCAACATTTGAAAATGCTACTCTTGAATCAGAAGATATTGTACTTGCAAGTGATAGTGTTTTCTATATGGATCCTTATTCAAAGAACGCATTTTATGAAGAAAAAGGTATTGACGTTTCACAAATTAGGTTTAGTGTTAAAACATCTTGCTCATGGGAGCAAGTAAATTCAAGCAGATATAAATTCAACTTAGGTGATAAAGAGTCAGCAGTAATTGTTTTTGAAATTACTGGTAATCTTTTAGACCAAGATCCTGAATTAAAAATACAAAGAACTTTTAAGGTATATAAGGTGTAAACATGGCACATTGGTTAATAGATACAAGTAATAACAAAAAAGGGTTGTTTTATACAAAACACCAAGACATTGCAAACAATGGTAAATTAATTGAAGGCGATGATGGTAATGTTATTCCTGTTTTAGGCCAAGAAAAAATGTTTCAATTCCATAGTGCAGTTGATCCTAGAAACATAAAATTAACTAGTGATGAAGTAGACGGAAAAACAAACTACTTTATAGGATTAACAAACTCTAGCGGAGCATCTTTTAAAGTTCCGTTTGAATTAGATACTATTCAAACTTATTTAGATAGCGACTCTGCTAAAACATCTCCAATCGTTTTTGTTTCTTATGTATTTGATAACGCTGACGAAAGTGTTGAAACAAAATTTGCTATAGAAAATCACAAATATCTTGCAAAGATAAGCAAAGACAAACCTGATGTAATTGATATTAAAACAGGTAATCCTGTATGGTCATCTCCAGATTCAAAACATATTGTAAACTATATGTTTGCAGGAAAACTTTCAGGTATTCCTGACACTTATTATATTTGTCTTAACAGTTTTAGAACAGAGGTTTACAAAGACCTTGCTTCTAACGAAAACCACACTATTGAAATACTAGACAACAGTGTTGGTGCTATTAAAAATATGATTTTAAAACCTATTGTTTCAAACGGAACTATTGTAGATAATGATATCTTAATTGCTCCTAAACAACAATTTAGTTTGAATCTATTTTCAAACAAAGGATACATTGGTCAAAGAAGTTTAACAGCCAGTAATGTAGAAATAAATGTTAAAACTAATTTAACTTACACAAAGCATGACGATGGTATATTAGAGTTCGACTTTGGTGATAAACATACAGGCTATGTAAGTTTACACATTACAAGCAACAGTCTATTAGATCAAGATCCGGATCTAGCACTACGTAGAACATTTACTGTTCATCGAGGATAATTATTCCTCCAGTAACACATATTATAAATATCTAGTACATAAACTTAGATAGGAAAAAAACGTATGGCTTTTACAACTAACTCGAAGCAGTTTAACTTTAAAAATAATCTCAATGATCTTCAAAAGAAGCGTCATAAAGATCACATTGCTACAGTTACAGTAGATGCTGATGGTAAGTTTGAAACACACAGTGACTTAATCATTACTCCTCAAGGTAGAGATAAAATTAACAAGCGTGTAAGTGTACTTCCAGATTCAGACGAAACAGTAGTTAAAATGACTGAAGCAACTTACTTGTTTAAAGATTTACAGCAAATGAATTTAATTTTAACTAATGCTTGTAATCTTGCATGTACTTACTGTTACGAACAACACAACAGAGACTTTGGTCGATTTACAAATGAAAGTCTACTAGAAGCGTATAACTTCTTGTTAAATTCAAGCGATCATGAAAAAAAGATATTTCAATTCTTTGGCGGCGAACCGTTAATTCATAAAGATTTAATTTTAGATTTTCTACGTGATAACAAAGAATATTTAGAAGCCAACTCAAAAGGTTGGACTAAACAATATGTTAGTTGTGTGACAAACGGGTTGTTAATTACACAAGACTTTATGGACGAGTATTTTGATTACGACTTTACATTTATGCTTGTTAGTCTTGATACAATACGTGCAGAGGTTGACCATAGAGAAATAGGTCAAAAGAAAATTGATGCACTAATTAAAACACTACACAAAATTCCACAAAAAGCAAAAGACACACAACGTATTACAATGCGTTGTACACTTGCTAAAGAAAATGCTCCTTACTTTAAAGAGTTTGTAAAAGCAGTATATGATGCTGGTGTAAGGAACATTGTTGTACACCCATTAATCTTAGATAGTTCAAGAGGATTTATTGCTTGGACTGATAATGAATGGAACACATTACACCAAGACATCCTGTGGGTTTTAGATTATTACTTTGATCTTGCTATACACTTTTCAGAAGGTGTTGGACAAAAGGGTGAAAACAACTGTATGGTAGGTAGTGACATGGTTGCTATTGACGCATCAGGTGACTACTCAGGTTGTTACTTCTTTACGAATCAAAAAGCAGGACCTGCAGGTAAAACAATCTTAGGTAATGTATTTGAAGATAGACTTTACTTAGATAGATACAAAGGCTTTCAACAATCATTTAGTGCAATGGTAGAGACAGAAGAACAGTGTAGAACTTGTGACTACAAAAATGCTTGTTACCAATGTCCAGCAGGAAATATGGACACAGGTACACGTTTGTTCCGTCCAGATGATATGTGTCAAAAGATTGTTAAACTATATGTTGACCTACAAGAAGATGTTCATCTTAAAATGTTTAAGAAAAAGTTTGATGATATTACAGAAGCATGTAATAATGAAGGTGAAGAAAAGATCTTTATAAGAGCACCTGTACATTTAATGTTTAAAATGTTTAGTAATTATCACGCAAGTAGAGATGATACAGAATGGGGTTGGAAAGAAGTACCAAGTCATGAGCAATTATTGTATGCTTGGGTGGCAATGATCGAAGATGGTTACAAACAAGATAAACCAAACTTTGAAAACTTTATGGCCGATCTTAAAAAGTATATAACCAAAGATAGAATGACTGTAAAAGATCTATACGAATGGATGTGCGAAAAAGCAGGCATACCAATTCAATTATCTAAAGAAGTTACAGACTTAAACTTTGTTGCAAGAGTGTCTTATTTGGTGTTTTTACACTTCCTAATTCTTCATAATGAAAAAGTTTTACGTGGAGCAAACGTAGAATCAGTAAGAGATAAGTTGCTCAAATCAAAATAAGATGTTATAATACTAATATGAATGATCTTGATAGATTAAAACATATCTCGGTATACCTTGGCAACACTTGTAATTTTGATTGCACCTACTGTGACAGAGAGTATATCGCTAAAGATATAGGCGGACAAACACTTAAACATAAGTGGGTACCTCTTGTGAAAAACTTTTTTGATCGTATTGTACCTCAATGCAACGATTTAAAGTTTATTACTTTACACGGAGGTGAACCATTTCTGTTCCTTTCTAGAATGGATCAATTATTTGATTCATTATATGATAATCATATTAAAGACACAGATAGATACTTTGGTATTACTACCAACGGAAGTAAGATTGCTGAAAGCAAAGACTTTATGAAGAAATGGGGTAGCAAACTAAAGTTAACAATATCTTATGATTTTATGTTTCAAAAAGAAAATAGAGAACTTTTTGATGTAAAGGCTATGTCAGATGCTATACACGACAATGGTGCAACAATGCAGTGGCAATATGTTGTTCCAATAAACGATAAACGTGCATTTAGTATGGATGCTATTACAGATATAGTTAGAACATGCCAAGCAACTGGTTGTAGCACAGTCAATCTTATTCCTTTAAGACATCGTCGCGGTGCAAGAAAGTTTGATGTCCTTATAGATGAAATTCCATTACCAGAGTTTTTTGATAACTTCTTGCAGTTTATTACAATACTTTATGCTAAGAACATCAATGTATATGTTGACGGTATCTACGGTCCTGTTAGTAGTATAGATAAGTTTTATTATGACAATCATAGTAAAGTAATACTATCTCCAGATGGTTATATGTATCCTGAATATGATTTTTTAGAATACAAACGAAAAGAGTTTCAAGTAGGACAATGGTCCGATGGAACAATAGACTTTGATCCTAAGTTTTATAGACAGCGTGATGAAAAAGATCTAATCAGAGAAGAGTGTTTTAGTTGTCCTAGTAAAGATAGTTGTGGACTTAAATATCTTTACAAAATGTTTAACGAAAAACCTAAAGGAAGTTGTGTACAATTCTATCCAATGATAGATGCAAGTGTTGGTTATGCTTACAAACTACAACAAAAAAGTTCAGTTTTTGAGTGGGTTGGAATAGAGTAGTATGGATAGAATAGTAGACACTCCCGCACCAAATAGAGATAGTTTCATAGAGTATTTTTATGAAAACGATGCTCTAATTAATATACACAATGAAGTTATCTTTAGTGTACTAGGTAGATATAATTGTTTTGCTGGTTGTAAAGTATGTTATACTGAAAAGAACTTTAAAGAAGCATTGCCTTACTTTAAGAATTTTATACCTAAAGAGATTGACACAGACATACAACAACAATGGACTAACGTATTTGAACATTTTAAACACATCAGTAATATTGATGATTTATTTTGGATGAAGCATGAGCAAACTCATTTGTATGATTGGTACAAACAAAACAGTCATAGGTTTATTTGGGGGAGTATGACTGATAATAATTTTATTAGAACACAACCATTGTTTGTTAATGAACTGTCTGCAGATACAAAAATACAAGAGATTAGTTTTAGTACAGGTTGGTTAGATAAAGTTAACAAAACAGAAATATTTGCTATGCTCAAAGAACTTAACGAGCGTAACGGAATACAAAAAATAAAGTTTATTATAACAACACAGGACAACAACAGTCTTGACTTATTAAGCAAGTGGATTGAAGATAACGGAATAGGTTATACTTGTTCACATCATGACTTTAATGCAGTTACAAAGAAACTAGACACTGAGATTCCACAAGCAGAACACGTTGCAAGTTTTGATAGTGATGTATTCTATGTATGTAGAGAAAGTAATTATCTACAATACAATGGATTCTTTCTTACACTTCAAGAAAGTATTGATGTAAACAACAGACCCTATCATCAATTTAAAGAGTTTGATGCAACTAAACACCTAAGTGATATGATACAAGGTAAAGTAGATTTGTATACTAAATGGATAAACAACAACCAGAACGTATTAGATATACAAGCAAACAAAGATCATTTTGATTATTTTAAATGGGTTTCAAATAATGTTAAAGTTAATCACAACTATAACTTTATACCAATTGATCTTCTAAACGCACAACACAAATATTATCATCAACTAACTAAAGTTGGATGGCAAATAACAGATTATGGATTATTAAAAACAGGAACAAGTAATGTTGTTCCATTACTAGAGGTAAGCAATGACAGTTGAAATACCAATAAAGTTTATTACTCCACATAAAATTGAAGATACACATCTTTTAGATGACGGAGATAATACAGGAAGTGTTAGTAGTATAATAGATGGATCTCACAAAGAAATAGAGGACGGTCCACTTACTGTATTCCGTATGAAAAAAACAGGTCAAAGTATTATCTACAGTAATTTTACTAATGGTATATATGATATCAATATGAATAGTTTAAGTGAAGTTACTCCACAAGACGATGTATGGGCAGAAGTACAGACCCATGTCAAAAAGAGAACAAAGAGTAACAAACCACAATGGCTTAGAATATTGTTTGGCCACGCTTGTAACTATAGTTGTTCATACTGTTTACAAAAAGACATTGGTAACCCAGATGAACGTGGTAAGATATGGACACTAGATAGTTTTATCGATACAGTTAAAACTAAACTGGACCTAAGCCAAACAACAAAAATTGATCTATGGGGTGGCGAAACTATGCTGTATTGGAAAAGCATTACACCTATTATAGACGAGTTTGATAGACCGGGTATGCAATGGTACTTTGCTACAAATGGTACACCACTCAGACAGAAACATGTTGACTATATTCAAAAGATGAAAGGTATTGGCTTGTTTGGTATTAGTCATGACGGCCCTGGGCATGTAGCACTACGTGGTAAGGAGTTCTTATGGGATCCTATTACAATAGATGTACTTAAGAACATGCAAAAAAATAGACAAAAGATACGATTTAGTTTTAACCCTGTTGTTAGTGCAACCAACTATGACTTGTTTGAAATTAACAATTTCTTTAGAGATTATATGTTAGAAGTAGGACTTGATCCTAATCTTAGTAGCATAAGTTACACGCTAGGTAGAGTTCATGCAGATGAAGATCACGAAGGCAGTGTAAGCATGGACCATGTAATACGTGGAGATGATCTTAAAAAGTTTAAAGATATATTAGATAGATTTATACAGTGCAACATAGAACAAGCACAAGGTATTAAAGATCACGGATTACTTAGAAGCAATATATTTCACACAGGTCCAACTAGTGTGCTTGGATATGGAGATACATTTAAAAAACAAATACTTCCGAGCATAAGTACAGTGTGCGGAGTAGATGACGATCAAGTATTAAGTGTAGATGTTGCAGGTAACGTGAGAACTTGCCCACATGTAGACGACAGTTTTATAAGTGGTACACTTAACAAATTAGAAGATGTAGTAATTAAAAAAGTAGACTACAGTCGTTATGATAAGCATTGTAAGGTATGTCCTGTGTACAGATTGTGTAAATCAAACTGTCCTATTAATGTACCAGACTATGTGTTCCTTACAAATTGTGCAGTTGAAAAAGTATGGAACAAAGCAATACAACGCGGTGCATTTAAGTCAATATTTGACAGTGAAATTGAATTAGTAGAAAGTGGATTAGATGAAACTACCATTAAAAAATATAGAAGTTAAACAGTTAGAACTAACAACACATCCTTTACTCAGTACCAATGTGATTCAAACACAGCAGGACTTAAGAATCTTTATGGAACATCATGTGTTTCCAGTATGGGACTTTATGAGCCTTGCCAAAGCATTACAACATCGTATCTGTCCAAGTGGTGATGTATGGTTACCTACAAAGCACACAAGAGATGAAAGTGCTAGACTTATTAACGAAATTATTTGGGGTGAAGAGTCTGACAAAGACTTAGGTGGCGGAAGCATATCACATTTTGATTTGTACTTACAGGCAATGGCTGAAGTAGGTGCAAACACTAAACCTATTTTAAGATTCATTGACAATGTAGAACAACAAGGCATTGACTACGCAATAGAAAATACAAAAGGTATACCCGATTGTACTAGAGATTTTATGCGTACAACATTTGACTTTATTGCTACAGGAAAGAAACATGTAATTGCTAGTGCATTTACATATGGGAGAGAAGCAGTTATACCTGGAATGTTTCAAGGTATATTACAGCAACTTAATATTAATTCATACGAGGCAAAGAAGTTTCATTACTATCTACAAAGACATATTGAACTAGATGGTGACGAACACGGACCTATGGCT
>Ga0181401_1000942_pt1 | contig 11693 bp, 16 predicted proteins | sample 24SPOviralmetaG_FD_130130 | JGI IMG/M metagenome (GOLD analysis project Ga0181401, IMG submission 130130) | Marine viral communities from the oligotrophic San Pedro Time Series (SPOT) site, San Pedro Channel, CA, USA - 24 SPOT_SRF_2011-07-20 | ecosystem: Environmental > Aquatic > Marine > Strait...
CCTTGAACTGCACTCATTCCTAGACTTTGTGCTAATTTAAAAACATCTGCTGTTTTTCCATGACAAAAATAAACTTTACCTAATGGAGTATCTAAAGTTATATCCTCATGCCATTTCCAACCATTTCCAACTTGTAAGTAATCATTATAATTTTTTATATATGCTTTTGGTATTCCATGTTTAAATGCTCGTCTATAAACAAGACTTCCATGATTAGAGTCTAACAAATCCATTTTAGGAAACATTTTTTCTAGTTCTTTAATTTTAGGTAATGCTAATCTTAATTCATCTCCAGCACTAGGCATATCGCTATCTTTGTCATGGAATGACATACCAGCGTGATCTACCTCATCTCCCAAATGAATTACCCTATCAAATTTTTTATATTTTTTAGTAAGTGCTTTTAAGAATGGAATTAAAAATTTATTTTCGTAGGGTATGTGGGTATCAGAAATAATAAGAACACTTTTGTAAATCATACAAGTTTTACTTGTATAACTATTTAGTCAAAATGTAAAGTATCTGAGTTAAGAACAATAAAGCAACTGCACCAACTCCACCAACAATCCAAAAAAGTAATTTATCAAATTTAGTATTTATTTTTTCTACATCTTCATGGAGATGTTTAATGTGATTTGATTTTAAATTGTCTATTGATTTTTTTAATCCTGTAATATGGCCATATAAAGCTACAATATGTTCTCCTGTAGTTCTAGGCTTCTTAGTCATTAGCTTTGATCTACTTTCTCTAGGATTAATTCAAATCCAGCAGAAATAGATGTTGTGGCATCTGCTTTAGCTTGTATTTCTATATCAGTTTTAGGTGGGATTATGACAGGTATTATATAAGGTATTCTAAGAGGAGAACCAAAGCTAGTTTGAAATGCTTTTACATTCATAACATTTCCAGCATCTATTTCTCTAGTCATAAATTTAAACTCAACTTCTTTTTGTTTAGACATACCAGAATCAAATTGAACTAAATAACCTCTTACTTTTCTTGGTGTTGTATATATAGCCATCAATGTCTGACCATAAGTTGCAGTAATTTTAGCAACTGTAGTTGATGAAACTGTTATTGTAATATCTCCAACATTAGCTGTGCCTGTGTTAGCAGTTTTCATTAATGCTCTAAATACTCTTATAAAAGATGTTGACCCAGCACTACCACCAATAGTTAATGTTTCAGAAGCTAGATCATAATTAGAATTTAAACCTTGTATCTCTACTGTTCCTGTATTATCAGATGAAGTATCAGATGAAGTTGCAGTAGCAGTTCCAGAAGATGATGGATAAGTATAAGTTGAACCATTATCCCATATTGTTTCAAAAGATGTTCCTACAGCAGAATTATAACCGAACTTTTGTACTCCTGAAAAATTATTAATTATGCCTTTTTGAATTGCTATTCCTAAAGGGAGAGATGTATTTTGAAATAAACTCATTTCTTTTTCTTTCTTAAATCAAGATCGTGTTTTCTACTACCTCGTATAAAACTATTTACTCTACCCATTGACCAACTAGCCATAGAAGTCTTTGGTCTACTTCCACTACCTAAAAATGCACCCTGACCTCTACGATATACTTTTTTTAATTGGCCAAGTGTAATGTTTTTTCTAGTTTTAGCTTTTGCTCTAAGTGTTGAGATAACTTGTGCAGATAGTGGTTTTCTTCTAACAGCCATTATTTGTATCTCGCTTTAAACATTGATTTTGGTATTCTTTGACCTTTTTTATAAGCATCTGACATGGCCTTAATAAGACTCGCTCTAGCTGATCTTTTGCCACCTTTAAGACCTGATAAATATTTTTTAGGAATTTTTGTTTTTTTATCTTTTGGTACTCTACGTCTTTTCATTTTCCTACACTCCTCATAGCTTTAGTGTGTGCAGAAGAAAAAGTAGCACCTTTTTTCATAGCATTGGCCATTGATCGCATATGCTTTAGTGAGTGGTGTCTAGCATGACTTTTCATAGTCTTTTGCTGACTAGGTTTTAACCCTTTTATTATATTTGTGATAGATGCTACTTTAACCATTTACTTCTTCTTTTTTTTATTCTTTTTCTTTTTTTTCTTCTTAGGTTTCATACTATATCCGTAAGCCATTATTTCCTCGCTTTCTTCTTCTTCTTCTTTTTATTCATAATAGCTTTTTGTAAAGCTGGTGGTAGTTTCTTTTGTTTTTTTGTAAGCATTTTAACTCCTAGTTTGCAAATTTACCTTTTGACCATTTTGCATCTGGTAATCCATTTGTATAAGATTTGCCATCAAATGTTAAGACTTGTTTTCTATTATTTTTTTCAGAGTTATAGGAAACATGACACCACCCAGATGATGGTTCTCCCGTATAGTACTCGAGCAAAAGCTGGTCAAAATTACAATGATTAGAAATCCAAAGTGCAATTTCAAGATTAGATACACCAGCTATTTCAAAATCAACTGCGTTTCCTGTAGTGTGTTGTGATGTTTTTTTTGAACCTATTGCCTCGCATAATTCCTCTGATCTATAGCCAGATGTAATTGTAACAGGTTTATCAAACTTTGCTCTTACAGGCTCTAGTATTTCATAACAAAGATCGCCTAAGTTTTTAATCTCTCCACTACCAGCTTTATTTTTAATACCTTTTCGAGTTGCAGTTTGGCTCTTTTCAAACTCCTCTAATGTGAAGTGTTTAGAAAGTTGCATGGTAACTATTTTTCAGCTTGTTTTTCTTCTGTTTTTTCAGGTGTTGCAGTTTTAAATTTACCTACATAAACATCTGCTAAAATTTCTAAATCTTGAACTTGGGATAAAAGATTATTTTTGGATTGTTGTATGGTTGCAAGTTTTCCTACTATTGCAACTTGTTCTTCTGACATTTCTTCTTTTTTATACTCTTTACCATCAATAGTTATATCTGACATTACCACTCCTTAGTTTTTGATACAGTTTCAGGGTTTTTTTGTGTTTCTATTTGTGCATCAAGATTAGCTTTCATTTCTTCTTCTGTTTGTTCTTGATTTTCAAGAACACAATTTTCGCAATGCTCCTTAGTCATACTGTCAAAGTTCATACCTTCTGGACCTGCACAAGAGCCATACATAGATGCAGAGTAATCTCCATCTACTGCTGTAAGTCTATAATGGATAACCTTAACTTTGTTATCTGCGTCTGTCTCAAAGTTTGGGAAAGACCATTCGTATGTTATTGCCATTATGCGTTCTCCAATTCTGTTACTTTAGCTTCTAGTGTTTCAATTCTTTCCATAGCTTCTTGCAAAGCCTTAACTGACTTCATGTATAAAATTGAATATTTTACTGATTTGTAATTTTTTAATTTTACATCTCCAATATTTTTACCTTCTGGCAAAACATCATCTTCAGTATAAAGTTCATCTTGATTATTTTCTACAAGACCATTCATTCCTGATGCTTCAAGGTCTTGTGCTATAACTCCTAATTGTTTTTCATTAGGTTTTGATTTAAAATTATAATTTTTAATTTGTAATGACTTAATATCGTTCCATTGAGAACTAGCATCAACTTCATTTTCTTTTAAAACTCTATCAGATATTGCACCATAACTATTATTTGTGTTTTGTGCATTACCATTGCCTAATGTTCTAAATTCTCCAGATGAGCCAAAAGCCCAAAATACTAATGCACTAGAAGTATTACGACAAAATATATGGTAACTTCCATTAGATATTTGCGCTCCATTATCTCCTGAACTTGGCTCTGATGTATTAGATACAAGTACAGCTCCACCAGAAGTGATACGAAGTCTTTCACTAGCTGAACCAGGAGCACCAGTTAAAATTCTTATAGCTGTATTAGCATCAAAATCTTCTGAAATAGCATCAATAGCACCACCTGTTCCAGTATTGCCACTATCTGATGAATTAAATTGAATAGCACCAAACTTTTGATTAGCTGTTGTTCCTGTATCTGTGTCAGTAAATCTTAATACGTTTGAAGCACCACCAGAATTTTGACCAGCTAATTCAATTTTTGTATCGGGCGATGAAGTTCCGATTCCAAAATTTCCAGAACTGTCAAACCTAGCAACTTCACTTCCATTAACTCCAAAATCTAAGTGATTACCATTGTGAGCATAATTAACATAACCAACACAATTATTTCCACTATCTCCAAAACATATTGCTCCATTAGATGATGCTCCAGATAGAATACTCATTCCACTATTTGAAGAACCATCTATTATAACTTGATTATGACCAGTGTTTGCAGTTGCACCACTGCCCCCTTTTTCAATAATTATACCACCAGCAGAACCATCATTTCTAACAAAAACTGCTGGTACATTAGAACCTGCTCCATCTTGAAGTATTCTTGCAAGAGGAACAGTTTGACCAATATTAGAATATACATAAAGACCATTGTCATCTACATCTCCAGTATGGTCTATATAAACTTTTGCTGTTGTAACATTTGTAGTTCCTATTCCAATATTCTCATTACTGCCAATAGTCATTGCTAAAGCATCAGCATTGTCGTCAATACCTTTAGAGGTAAAAGCACCTGTTGTAGTTATATTTCCTGATGTATTTATAACAACATCATTTGCTAAAGCTGTATCTATAAAATTAACTGTATTTGCTGAAGTATCTATTTGTGCAAATTGAATATTATCTGTTCCATCATGTATGTATAAAACCCATGTAGTTGCAGTTGTGTCTATCCAAAATTGACCAGCATATAATGTAGTAGGTGCTGATGTTCCTGTATTATTTGTTGCGATTGCTTGTAGAACATTATTAAGATCAGACCTTGTTGCTGGAAAGCCTTGATTAGCTATTGTATAATCGTGTTGTGCCATATTTGATATATACCTTTATATTTAAAAATTTACAATATTATTATTTTTGTGTACCTATTCCATTTGCTTGATAATCAAATGTTCTATCAACTGTACTACCAGAACTATTGAAAAATTCAACTGTAAATCCTGTTCTAGTTTTTGATGTAACTGTGAAAAAATCTCCTGTAGCCATGTTTTGCCCAATTACAGTTAGTGATGGAACTTGATAAAAAGCATTAGTAAATGTAACTGATTTTCCAGCAGTATCAGTTCCTGATGATACATTAGAATCGTCTTGAATAACTGTTGGTAAAACAAATTTTAAAGATAGATTGTTTATTTTAGGAGTTGCACTTGTATCACTTGAAGTTAATAGTGCTTTAAATTTAACTGCTCTTGCAACATAATCTCCTGACTTAAAGTTTTGAAAACTACCAAAATTTACATTGTCATCTGATAAAGATATTTGTAATTGGACATTAGTTGAGATAGCTTGACTTGTTCCACCATCAAATAATCCTTGTTTAGAATCAAATAATCCTGATTGAGAATCAAAGTTATCTATATAGTCTAAGTGATCTACATTTAATTGATTTAATAATACTTTAAATTTAAACTTATTACTAAAATCAAACCCTGTATTAAAAGCATAACTACCTGAAGATTTTACACTTCCAAACCCACCATCAAATAATCCTGTAGCATCATCAAAGTTTCCTGTGGCACTATCAAAGTTTATTGAAGTATCTAATACCAAACTATTATCTACAACCACACAATCTGTTTTAGTTCCATCAAATGCTGTTTCTTCTGTAATTGTTTGAACAGCTTTAAAGCCCTCAAAAACTTGATCTGAAATAACAACTGAATCTGCGTTGGCTGATCTAATATTAAATTTATCTACAGCTTTAATAAAGTATTTTCCACTTCCTACAAATGGAGTTACAACTGAAGTTGCTGGTCTTGCAATTCTTGGAACAAGAATTGTTGTATTTGAATAAAGTGTTTCTGTAGTATCTGAAGTAAATCTTATCTCATAAAAATCTAAATCTAAGTTTGATACTGCATCAAATGTGTGATGAAGTTTATCTCCAACAACATCTATTGAATAATTAGTTACATCATTAGGTGGGTCAAAAGCAGTTATAATTTCATGTTGTGTTGTTGTAAATGCACTTTTAGCACCAAAAGAATTTATTGCTCTACACCTTACATCATAAATTACACCCTCTTTAACAGGGTATTTTTCTATAATTTTATTTGAACCTCTACGCATTAACCTAAATGAACTTGTAGTAGATTCTTTGTATTCAACTTCAAAATCATTAACGAATGAATCTGTGCTTGTAATATTAACTATTAATTTAGAAACTACTGAACCATCAAATAGTTCAAATAATTCATCTGATAAGGATATTGCTGGTGCTTGTACTGAATATGGATTAGGAAGATTAGTAGCTGGTATAGTTGATGCTTGAGTTTTAGTTGCAAAAGTATAATGACTAGCTTGATATTCTACTAAAGATAATGCTACTGTTAAATCTTCATTAAAAGTAATTCCAAGAACTCTAAAAGGTTTAGCAGAAAATCCTAATGAACTGTGCGTGATATTTACTATATCTCCAATGGCCAAATCATAACCATTAAAGTCAACATTAATTCCTAAAGTTAATGCCTCTCTACTTCTTCTAAGTATTACCTCTGCCATTTCTTCTGCTTGATATTGTGATGTTAAGGTTGAGAATGTAAATCTACCCTCAAGTAAAAAACCACCATCAGCACTTTTCATAGTTGCGTGTTTATCTGCACTTGGTAATCCTGTTTCATTTATTGGTGGAAACTGTGCTTCATCTACTTGGTAATTACGATCAGGATTAACAAAGCCAACTATAACTCTATTGTATCTATCATTCTTTGTTGGTGTTGATAATGAATAACCACCTATAATATTATCTTCTGTTAATGTAATAGATGCACTGCCTGTTGTTTCGATAACTAAATTATATTTACCAGCATTATATGGGAGATAACCTCTACAACCTTTTAAAAGTTCTCTAACATTATCTAAAATATTTCTTGAAGTATCTAATGCAGTATTAATATCAAAAATATTTATATCACTACCACCTGAAAATGGTGTTACTTGTGTTGCACAAACTAATGACGCATCATAAAAACTTTGTAAATCTAATTCGTCTGTTAATAATCCTTTTCCATATCTAGTGTTAGTTAAATAGTCCAACAAACACCATGCTGGATTAGTCTGATAAGATGCTGATTGTTCTACTAAGCTAGAATTATAAGTTCTAACTTTTTTACCTTGTATCTTAGCTTGTACTTTTGGTATTCCAGCAAAAGCATCTTGATTCCATTTGAACCTCATTGCAAGATAACATAAGCCAGATAATTTGTGATTAACTCCCCACCCTGAGACAGCTAATAAACTAGCTGTTCCTTGAGTATCAGTACCATAAAAAGGTTGTACTCTAATTAAACTTTCTTTAAGTGAACCATCTACATTTGGGTCAGCTTTATAAAAATTAGAATCTGTACTACCTACTTCAACTTCTGTACCATGTGATAATGTACTAGCCCATGTAACAGCTTTATCATCAACTCTAATTTCTTCTATATCATTTATTTCTCCCTCTGCCATAACTATAGCCATATATAAATATTTATTATCTGTGCCAGAAGTTTGCATAAAAACTCTAGTGCCACCTGTTAATCTTTCTCCAAAAATTACAGGTATGTTAGAGTCATTAGATTGTTTATTAACTAATATACCTCTTTCAAAGTCATCAAACTCGTTAGTTCCAAAGTCAGCAATATCAGGTACTTTAGGTCTTAAAATCCAACTTAAAAATAAACTAGTACCAATAGCAAGTATAGGGTTATTAATAATAGGTATTATTTTTATAATTTTTTTAATTGGTTTTATGATTTTTTTTATTATACCACCCATGACCAACTATCCTTTGTATTCTGTTTCATAATTTTTCTTATTTTGTTATCATTATCTAATCTTGCCCAATGTATAGTTTTATTTAATCCTAATGTTTTAAAACTATTATTTTTAAGCCAACTCATTATCTGTCTTATGTTTTTTGTAGCAATAAAATCAATATGCAACATTATATCTCCACAATTCCAATCTTCAATAATTCCTGTTTTTAAAAAGTAATCTTCTGTTTGTTGATTAACAAATGCCCAATTAGTAAAACCATAAATATTCTCATCTTTAAATAGTTTATATTGATTATTATTTATACATTGTATTAAATGTTGATATATTTCTTCATCAGTATTATCTTTGTATCTATTAAAAGATTGGTAAAATTTTATTATTTCATTCATTATTCCCTACCCCATTTAATATCTAATACAGATTCACTAGCAAAATCCATACCTAAATCTGAACTAAAGAATCTTTGTTGTGATGTGTTGTTAGTCTTTCGACCATTTCTTTTATTAAAATCTGCCCAATGAGATACAATAGATAATGCTAATGAACTTGATGTAGCTTGTTCTTGTATTTCAAAGTTTTCTATTGTTCCTTTATAAAGTAAAAAAGGGTCTGCAATTATAGTATTATCATCTGCTAATAATCCTCTATGTATAGTTACAACATCATTAATAACATTTTCATTTAATACTATTGAAATAAATGATTGATCTGCACCAGATAAAGTTATGCTAATGCTAGATTTACTTACATCTGTTTGTTCTGTAAAATCAGATATTCCTAAAAAATGTGATGATGCTGAATAAGTAACTGATGAGCCTGATACTGATGATGTTAAATCAAATGAATTATCTGTAAAATGAACAGGTGTATTAAAGCCAATAGTGATAAGGTGTATTGGTCTAATATCATTTGTTGCTAGTTCGTTCTTTATCGCTGTTGATAGGCTTCTCGTCATATTCTTCGTAATTAGTTTGGGTTACACTTTCTGTACCTTTTAACATAGTATAATCAAATTTGCTATTGGGTTTCTTATATTCTTTAAGATCGTTTATTGAACTATCTATTTGATCTTCATTAACAATAATTTCAGCAATAAAATCGGCAGTTATCTTGTGGGTTATTTTATATTTCTTCATTAATTAAAGTGATTCTTCTACATCAAATTCAAATTGATATAAAGCATTACCATCTTTATCAGCACCAACGACTCCAAATTCTTGCATATCATTTATTAAATGAACAGTAAAAGGAACACTATCATAAGTAACAACTTCGTTATTTGCTAAAGCAGTTAATAAAGGTGGCTCTATAGTAACTGTTGCCTCATTTGAACCATCTGCTGTTACATCTGCAACAACCATATAAATTTTATCCTGTCCAGCAAACTTAATAAAATCTCCAGCTTTTAATGTTCCTGTCATAGCATCAACAGTTATTGTTGTATCTCCAACTGCGTGAACACCATTAACTAAAACAGTTCCACTTACATTACCTCTAGCAATACTTACTTCTGGTGGAATGATTGTAAAGTTTTCTTTGCCTGATCTTTGTTTAACTATAAAGGCCATTAACTCTCCATAAACATCATCTCTTTTTGCTGTAATTACTCTAGCAGTAAAACCAAATCTTTGATTATCTATTTGTCTAGCAAGTTTCTTACCAGATATAGTTTTTGATATAATAGTATTTTGTGTTGACTTTATTCCTAAAGATTCAAATTTAGCAGTTGATATTGGAAAAGCACCAGCCATTAGATTAAGTTTCCACTCCCTCTTTCATTTACAGCATTATTAATTAATTGTGTAATAGTTCCTCTTGATCTTACAAGTAATTCTTCAAAGCCAGAAGCATCTACTGTGTTGATATTAAAATTAACTGTTGTACTTCCACCATTTCCTGTGCCTCTAGCTGATTGTGTAATTTGACCTGATGAGTTGGGTATAAATAATTCTGCACCTTGTTCTCCAACTACTATTGGTTGACCTTTTGATACAGCACCACCTTTAGCAAAGAATGAAAAACCACTACCACCACCACCACCACTTAACATATTAAGCATAATTTGTCTTTTAAGATTAGTATTTTGTTTTCTTATTAAATTATCTTTTTGTTCCTCTTTTTTGACTATATCTCCTAGTAATATTTTTTCTAATCCTAATAATGCTATTCTTTCAATAGTTTTAGAAATAATATTAATTAATATTTGTTGTGCTAACTGTTTAAATGTAACACTTAATTCTTTACCTAAAACAACAGATTCAGCAATAGATTTAGAAATGCTTTGAGTTATTGATTTTATTTGACCTACTATTTCTTTTTCTATTTTGAAACCATCATTTAATTTCTTAACTTCTTCTACTACTTTTTCAAAGAGAGATTTTTGTTCAACTAAATCAAGATTTACTTCTTTAATAACTTTACTTCCTTTTTGAACTTCAACAACAAAAGGAACATCAAAGCCTAATAATCTTTGTATATTCTCAACTTGTCTTTTAATAAAACTAGTAGCATTACCAACTGCTCTTAATGCACCAGCAAATGCTCTAACTGCAAATACTAAAACTTTACTAATTGCATGACCAATAGTTTGAAATGCATCTGCATTTTCTTCAATAAATTCATTTAAAGATTTAAACTCTTTTTTAAGTTCATCAAAAAAACCAGCACCAGCAACACCTCTTTTAAAATTAAATAATTTATCTCCAAGCATTGATAATGTTCCTGTAAAAGTATTTGCAAGTTCATCTGTTGCTTTCCCAAATTTACCCTCTTTACCAAACACTCTTTCAAATGCTCTTACTGTTTCTTCTGCTGTTACAGTTGCACCAGCTTTAAAACCAAGCATATCTCTAACACCTTTTTCTCTAAATATATCTGCACTAGCAATACCACCAGCAAATGATCTTTGTATTTGTTCTCCAGCTGTTCTAAAATCTATTCCTGTAACAGATGCAACATTACCTGTTATCTCTAATATTTTTGCTAACCTATCTGCATCTCCAGCAACAACTGCTAAATTCCCTGATGCCTCTTGTATCTGTTCTAATGAAAATGGAACTTTAGATGCAAAATTTGCCATCACATCAAATGCTTTTGCACCCTCTTGAGTGCTACCAAATAATTGCTTTAATCTAACTTGTAAATCTTCAATACTTCTTCCTGTTGAAATAAAAGATTTAACAACTAATCCAGCACCTAAACCTATAAAAGCACCTTTAAGAGAAAATACTGCATTTTTTAATCCAGCTAGTCCACCTCTAATACCATTAAAGGCTTGTTTAGTTTTATCTTGTGCTGTTATATTTATCTTTAAATTCTGTGCCATTATTTTTTAAATTTCTTTGCTTCTGCTAATGATTGATTGGTTTTATACTGTTCTTGTTCTTTTTTCAAGTAAGCTAACCAAAGATTATAATGTTCTATTGGCATATCAAGAACTTGTTGGATTGTAAGATGTAATCTCTCTGCGAGAACTAAAAGCGACCTTACATCATGGTCGCTATTTACTTTTTTTCAGCTTCCTCAAAATTATCGCCTTTAGTAATAAGACTTGCAATACGATCTATAACTTTACCATCTGCTTTTTTTCTTAAAGCAAATTTATCTTCTGGCTTAAAGGCTTTTATCATTTCGCCTTTATCATTTTTAATAAGAAGTTTCATTATAACTAAATCAACCAAAGCATTTAAATCTTCAAAATTATTTGATTTTTTAATTATATAATTTCTTTCTTCAAGGGTTAATGGTTCTGAATAGAATACACTACCATTACCATGCTCGTCTTTCCACTCATCAACTTCAATAGTAGTAGTTTTAAGAGTTTCAAAATGAGATTTAACTCGATCAATAACTGACATAAATTAGGATTATACAGTACCTATAGTTAAAGCACCTGTTCCTTGAAAAGTAACAGTTCTTGAAACGA
>Ga0181401_1000943_pt1 | contig 11693 bp, 18 predicted proteins | sample 24SPOviralmetaG_FD_130130 | JGI IMG/M metagenome (GOLD analysis project Ga0181401, IMG submission 130130) | Marine viral communities from the oligotrophic San Pedro Time Series (SPOT) site, San Pedro Channel, CA, USA - 24 SPOT_SRF_2011-07-20 | ecosystem: Environmental > Aquatic > Marine > Strait...
AAGGCACTTGTCGATACCATCGTATCAACAGGGTGCAGTATAGTCGAAGCAGCAGAAAAGGCTGGATATTCAACAAAAGTCAGTAGAGAATCAGCTAGGGTAAGTGCTTCTCGTACACTACGTCTCCCAAAAGTACAAAGATACATGATGGAATGTGTGTCAAGAACGATAGGTCTAGGTGCAGTAACAGCAAGTAATAAGTTAGTCGCCCTTAGTAATGGCGCTAAATCAGAGTATGTACAGCTAGAAGCTAGTAAGGATATACTAGATAGAGTTGGGTTACGTACACCAGACAGAGTTAATCACCAAGTAGTCGGAGATATAAAGGTTAGTATCGATCTTAGCTAGAACGAGAGGGTGGGGGTTAAAAACTAACTGGTGGTTAGTAGTAAAGATGTCATACACACAACAGAGTTAAAAAAAGTAAACATATGTGCGTAGACAAAAATATTTCTAAGATTTAAGGTAAAATGTCTTTAGACGATAAACCAAGAGAGGGTTTCTCTCACGCCTTGCAAGGCAATAAAAGTTATGAAGAAAAAAAGTACAGTAAATAAGGCTGGTAATTATACCAAGCCTACTCTTAGAAAAAGACTGTTTCAGTCTATTAAGTCATCTGCTGTTCAAGGTACAGCTAGTGGACAATGGTCTGCAAGAAAAGCACAACTATTAGCAAAAAGATATAAAGCTGCTGGTGGTGGATATAGATAATGGCTCTTGCAAGATCACAACAATCGCTAAAAGCATGGGGTAAACAGAAATGGCGTACCAAGTCTGGTAAGAAATCATCTGAAACAGGTGAAAGATATTTGCCAAGTGCTGCTATTAAAGCTTTATCTCCTAGTGAATACGCTAGAACTACTGCTGCTAAAAGAAAAACAAAGAAAAAAGGCAAACAAGTGTCTAAGCAACCTAAAGGTATAGCAGCTAAAGTAAAAAAGTTTAGGAGTTTCTAATGGCAACTCCAGCATGGCAAAGAAAAGAAGGAAAAAATCCAAGTGGAGGATTAAATGCCAAAGGTAGAGCTAGTTATAACAGAGCTACTGGTGGCAATCTTAAAGCACCTTCAAAGAAAAAGGGCAATAAGAGAAGAAAATCATTCTGTGCAAGAATGAAAGGTATGAAAAAGAAGCTGACTTCTGCAAAAACAGCAAGAGATCCTGATTCTAGAATTAATAAATCACTTAGAGCGTGGAACTGCTAGTAAGTGAATTGAAATAATATTTTATTTCTAATATAGTTGTAGTTTACCTAAAAAAATTTTATAACAATAAGGAATGAAAACTATGACTATTGATGATTTAACGACTACTGTAAGAATACTTCAAGACGAAGTAAAAGATATTAAAGAAATAAATAATGTATTAATGAATAAGTTAGATAAAGCTTATGAAGATAGAATAGTATTGCGTAGTCAAGTTTTAAAGTCTAAAGTCAGTAAAGAAAGTGAGGTCGAAAATGCCTAAAGTTGGTAAAATGAAATTTCCATATACTGCTGCTGGAAAGAAAAAAGCAAAAGAAACAGCTAAGAAAAAAGGAATGAAAGTTGTCAAGCAAAGCAAAAAGAAAGGGTACTAGAGTAGAGAACGAAATAGTAAAACTCTTTCAAGCTGAAGGGTTTAATGCCAGGCGACAACCTTTATCTGGTGCTATTGCTGCGTTCCCTCATGACGTTCAAGTATCTGATTTTTTTGAGGGAACTAATATTGAAGTCAAAGCTAGAAAAAATGGCGAGGGCTTCGCCCAATTAGATAAATGGAAAGGATCTGCTGATTTATTAATATTAAAAAGAGACTTTTCTAGTCCAATGATATATCTTGATTGGGATTTATTTAAGGAGTTTTTGTATGAGTATAGACAAAACAGACGACGTAACGAATCTGGAGAACAGGCAGCTATTTCACATTTCTCTAGCAGAAAGACGGAAGCTAAGACAGATCGTAAGAAAGGTACATCTAAAATTCCTTCCAGAAGCTTCAGTAACGGACAAGGAGTGCGACAAATTAATAGAAAGCCTTGGCCCAAAAGTCAGAGAAAGATTGCTAAGAGAAGCGATAGACAAGAATCTAGTATAAATGGCACAGCTAAGTTACAAACCAGATGGCAATACCTTAAAGAACTTTCTAAAGGGGAATGAGTTTTTTAGAGGTTTACGAGGGCCAGTAGGAAGTGGCAAGTCTGTCGCTTGCGCTATTGAGGTACTTAGACGTGCTCTCCAACAAGAAAAAAATGCACAAGGGAAAAGAAAAAGTAGGTGGGCCGTTATTCGGAATACTAATCCGCAACTTAAAACGACTACTATCAAGACGTGGTTAGACTGGTTTCCTGAAAATGAATGGGGTATATTCTCATGGTCAGTACCTTATACGCACAGAATAAATGTAGGTGAACTAGAATTAGAGGTCATATTCTTAGCTTTAGATAGGCCTGAAGATGTTAAAAAGCTTTTATCATTAGAACTAACAGGTGTATGGGTAAACGAAGCCAGAGAGCTTCCTAAGAGCATTATTGACGCTTGTACTATGAGGGTAGGTAGATATCCTAGTATGCGTGATGGTGGTGCTTCTTGGTATGGAGTTATTGCAGATACTAACGCACCAGAAGAAGATCATTGGTGGCCTATTATGGCTGGTGATGTACCAGTACCAGATCATCTATCTAGAGATGAAGCTTTGATGTTAGTTAAGCCTGAGAATTGGAATTTTTATACGCAGCCATCTGCTTTGTTAGAAGATAAAAATAAAGATGGTACACTCAAAGGATATAAAAGAAATAGTAAATGCGAAAATCAAAACAATCTTACACAAGATTATTATAACAATATTATTAAAGGTAAGATGAAAGGGTGGATTGATGTTTATGTAATGAATAAACTAGGATCTTTAGAAGAAGGTAAACCAGTATATCCTAACTGGAATATGGAAATACATTTATCAAAAGAAGATCTAGAGCCGGCTCAAACAACAGTTTATGTTGGTATTGACTTTGGTTTAACACCAGCTGCAGTGTTCGGTCAAAAGTTACCTAATGGTAGATGGATTATACTTCAAGAGTTAGTATGTTTTGATATGGGTATTGCAAGATTTAGTGAACTATTAAAATATGAGTTTGCAAAAAATTATAGAAATTTAGATATAGAAGTATTTGGTGATCCAGCTGGAGATTTTAGAGCTCAAACAGATGAAACTACACCATTTCAAATACTGCGACAAAATGGCATAATGGGTAAACCTACTCATAGTAATGATGTAGCTCTTAGAATAGAAGCTGTTGAAACTTCATTAGCTAGATTAGTAGAAGGATCTGCTGGTTTCTTAGTAGATCATAGATGTATTAATCTTAAAAAAGGATTTAATGGTGGTTATTTTTACAGAAGAATGCAGACTTCAGGTGATAGGTATGACGAAAAGCCAATGAAGAATAGATATTCCCATGTCCATGACGCATTACAGTATTTATTATTAGGAGCTGGTGAAGGTAAACAATTAATATCTGGTAAAGCTAAAAATCCTACTGTTGTTAAGACAAGAGGTTGGAGTATATTTGGTGATAAAAAAAGAAGAAGTGTATGGCAAAACAGAATGAATGGTTAGTATATTTTTACGAAAATAGAGATTATCATAGGCATACTAAATTTTTTAAAAAGGGTTTTAAACATTGTGGAGTAATGGGTTATGATCCTGAAAAAAAAATATGGATAATAGCAGAATATTTATTTGGTAAATTAAATATAGAAATACTTAATGAAGATGAAGTAGATAAAATATTTAGATTAATACAAATAAAAAACGGACATATATTACAAGTTCCAGTACAGGATAAAATATCTAAATTCCCAGTTATTATGGGATCATGGATAAAAGAACATAGCTGCGTTAGTTATGTACAAAGAATGATAGGTTGGTCTAGATTTTGGATATTTACACCTAATCAGCTATATTGTGCGTTGAAAAAAAATGGAATGTGTGAAATAGACTTATAACTATGGGTGCATTTAGAAAACCAAAGTATCAAGAAACTGCTGCAGACAAAGCAGTTAGAGAAGATATTGAAAGAAGAAGAAAAGAAGAATTAGAAGAGCAAGAAAAATTAGAAGCTAAAGAAGCTAAATTAAAAAGAAGAAAAGAAAAAGGTATGGTTGGAATGAGATCATTATTTTCTAGAGCTGGTGGAAAAGGATTTTTTTATGAAGGTAAGGAAAACTAATGGGTGGTAATACAAGTACATCAAGTGGAAGTTATGGTGGTGATGATAGAGGTCGTGATAGAAATGATAGATCTATACAAGCTGAAATTACAGGTGGTACAAAAAAAGTAAAAGAAGCTATTAAAAAATCTGGTACAGATATGTATGGAGGAGTAGCAAGTAAAGCTACTAATGAATATTTAGTAGATATTGGTGAAGCAAAAAGAGGATCACAAAATCCTGATGGATCATATAATTATATGCTTACTGCAAAAGGTCATGAATTAAAATATGGATCTTATACTCCAGGCGGCCCACAAACTCCAACAGCAATGGGAACAGTTGGTGCTGGTGGTATTATGAATCAAGTACCTATTTCAAAAAAAATGTTTGAATCACAAAAAAGATTACAAATGATTGCAACAGGAGCTATGGCAACTTTGGGTGTTCCAGTAATGGGTGCAGCATTTATGGATTACAATAAAAAAAAATATGATGATTATGTAACTAGTTTTAATAGTGCATTACAAAGCTCTACATCTTATGCAGCGGCTAGTCCAAGTACAAGAGATACTTCTGACGCAACAATACAAGATACTAAAGCACAAGCAGAAGCTAGTGAAGCAACTACAGCTGCAGCACAAGAAGCTTTTTTAAAAAAACAAGCTTTATCTAGAAAACAATCTGCTATTAAAGGATCAAGAACATTTTTTGGTGGTAAAAGAAAATTAATAGAAGGAGCAATGTAATAATGGCATTTATACCAGTAGCAGAAAAAAATATTTCATCAGGATATACTGATAATAAATTTAAAAATTTTTTTAAAAAGTATCAAGACGCAGAAACAATCTTTGATCATTGGAAGGATAAATATGAAGAAGCATATGAATACACAATGCCTTCAAGAGAATCTTTTTATGAAGAAACAATAGGAGAAAGACGTACTGATAAAATATTTGATGAAACTGCAGTAGTAGGTATTCAAGAATTTGCTAGTAGATTACAAGCTGGTATAGTTCCTACTTATGGTAGATGGGCAAACTTTGAAGCTGGTACTGATATACCAGAAGATCAAAGACCAGCAGTTAATGAAGCATTAGATGAAATAACTAAATATGTTTTTGAGATATTAGCTGGATCTAACTTTAATCAAGAAGTACATGAAGCATTTATGGATTGTGCTATTGGTACTGGTGTAATGCTAGTAGAAGAAGGCGATGCATTAAATCCTATTAAGTTTACAGCAATACCTTTGCCTAAAGTTATGTTAAACAATGGGCCAGATAATAAAGTAGATACAGTATTTAGAAAAAGACAAATAGCTTATAACCAATTAATGACTGCTTATCCTAAAGCAGAAATGTCTGAAAAAATGTTGAAAGCTATTGAAAATAATGAAAATAAGAAAGCAAATATTGTAGAAGGTGTCTACAAAATTTATGATGAAGCAAACACAGAAAAATATAAATATTGTGTTGCTTGTATGAATGAAGAAGAAATTATTTTTGAAAAAGAATTAGATGGAGTTGGTAGCAATCCTTATATTGTATTTAGATGGAATAAAGGATCAGGAGAAGTTTATGGAAGAGGGCCTGTATTTAATAGCATGGCTGCAATTAAAACAACTAATCTTACAGTAGAACTAATATTACAAAATGCACAAATGAATATTAGTGGAATATATACTTATGAAGATGATGGTGTTGTTAATCCTGATAATATAAATCTTGTGCCAGGTGCTTTAATTCCTGTAGCTCCAAATAGTAGAGGTCTTACACCTTTAGCTGGTGCTGGTAGATTTGATGTAGCTCAATTAATATTAGCTGATATGCGTCAAAATATTAAAAAAGCATTATATATGGAAACATTAGGTAGACCAGAAGGTACACCAATGTCTGCTACTGAAGTATCTGAAAGAATGGCAGATTTATCAAGACAGATTGGATCATCATTTGGTAGACTACAATCAGAATTTGTAACACCATTACTTCGTAGAGTAATTAGAATTTTATCTAAACAAGGTAGAATAGCAATTCCAAAAATTGATAATAGAGAAGTAACTATTATAGCTCAATCACCATTAGCTCAAGCTCAACATCAACAAGATGTTGCAGTAGTTAATAATTTTAATGCAATATTAGCTCAAACATTTGGCCCACAAATTCTTAATATGATTGTTAAACAAGATGAAGTAGCTAGATATTTAGCAGAAAAATTAGGATTACCAGAAAAATTAATAAGAGATCCTCAAGAGCAGCAACAAATAATTCAATCATTGCAAAATATGTCTCAACAGTCTAATATGGCAGAAAATGAGTTGGGAATCCCTAGTCAATCGCCACAAGGACAATAAAAAAGATACCAGCGAAATAGATCAAATATTTGCTGCAGTTTTTTCTGATCCTGATGGTAAAAAAATATTGGAATACTTCGATAGTATTGTTATGAATACTACAGTAAATCCTACTGCTGATAGTAGAGTATTATGGCATTTAGAAGGACAACGATTCATGCTGCAACAAATTAAAAATAGAATTAAGCGAGGTAAAGAATGGAAGAAGAAGTAGTTACACAAACAGAACAAACAGAAGAAAGTTCTAAACCAGACTTTGTTCAAGATAAATTTTGGAACAAAGATACCAATGAAATTAATATAGAAGAATTATCTAGTAGTTATAATTCATTAGAAAAAAAATTAGGATCAAGAACAGAAGATTTATCTAAACAAATTAGAGAAGATATAGCTAATGAAGTAAAAGCCAAAGTTCCTGAAAATTATGAAATTAGTATGCCTGAGATACCAGAAAATGTACAAATGGATATTGATCCTGAAATGCCTTTATTACAATGGTGGCAAAAAACAGCAAAAGAAGCTGGTTTATCTCAAGATCAATTTAATACAGGTATAGAAGCATTTGTTAATAATGAGATAGGAAGTTTACCTGATCTTGATAATGAAAAACAATTATTAGGTGAAAGTGCAAATGCAAGAATAGAAGCTGCTGATTTGTGGAGTAAGAAAAATTTATCTACTGATTCTTATGATGCTATATCTGAATTTGCTAGCACAGCTAAAGGTGTAAAAGCATTAGAAGAAATAATGAAACTTAATAAAGATGCACCAATACCACAAACAGAAACAGCTATTGATGCTGCTCCTAGTTTAGATGATCTTAGATCTATGATGAAAGATCCTAGATATTGGAAAGATGGAGATAGAGATCAAGCTTATATTAATAAAGTAAGTAACTTATATGAAAAGTACTACGGAAATCAGAAGGCGAGTTAAAGCTACTTGGCGTGACGCACAATCTTTTGCTGAATGGCTAGATCCTATTGAAGGTAAAAAATTAAAACCAGCTATAAATTATAGTGAAGGATATGTGTTAAAAGATGATGATGACGTATTAATTTTGTATATGACATATAATGATACAGATATTGGTGATACTTGTGTCATTCCTAAAGAAAATGTTGTTAATATTTGTGAGTTGAAAAATATTAAAAAAAATGTCAGTAAAGAATAAATAGACCTCTAAGGCCCTAGATATGCCTGTAAAGATAACATATCAAACTCCTCTGAGACAATCTAGGTAAACTTAACAAGCATACGGAGGTTAAAATGTCTGCTTCTATTACTAATGCTTTTATCACTCAGTTCGAAGCTGAAGTGCATATGGCATATCAAAGAATGGGTAGTAAGCTAAAAAGCCTAGTGCGTACTGTAAACGGAGTAAGTGGCGAATCTGTAAAATTCCAAAAAGTTGGAACAGGTGAAGCTACAAGCAAAGCAAGACACGCAGAAGTAGTTGCTATGAACATTTCTCACACAAATGTAACTGCAACTCTAGCTGATTTCTATGCGTCTGATTACGTAGACAAACTAGACGAGCTTAAAACCAATATTGACGAAAGATCAGTTGTTGCAAATAATGCAGCATATGCTCTTGGTCGTAAAACTGATTCTATCATTACAGATGCTATGAGTTCTGCTACTACACTAGCTAACAATGCTGGTGCACAAGGTGGTACTGTGGCAACTGATATGAACGTAGATAAGTTCCAAGAAATGCAAGCGCTTTTCGGAACTAACAGCGTTCCTGATGATGGCGGAAGATACTGGGCAATCGGCCCTAACCAATGGTCTAACTTATTAGATGATGATCAATGGTCAAGAATGGAATACATTGGATCTAACGAATTACCTTTTTCTGGTATGAATTACACAGCGAAAAAATTCTTAGGTTTCTTAGTATTTGTACATTCTGGTCTAGACACATCTGGATCTACTGATAGACACACTATTGCATGGCACAAGTCATCAATGGGTCTAGGTGTAGGATCTGAAGTTAGAACTGAAGTAAACTATATACCTGAAAAGGTATCTCACTTAATGACTTCTTACCTATCCATGGGATCAATTCTAATTGATACTAATGGTATTAGAGTACAGAAGTGTGCGGAATAGGAGATAAATAATGGCATACGCAACTTCAAATCCGATTAAGAAAATTGCTGGAATGGGTGCTGGAAATTCACTATGGTTTTATACTGATGGTGATGCTAAAGCAGCTGTTGTAGCTTCAGGTTATTTCAATTCTGCTTACAAAGAATTAAGCAAAGGTGATGTTATCCTTTGTTCAATCGGTGTAGGTGGTACTCACGAAATGGACACAATTACAGTTACTTCTGAAACAGGTGCAACTACTGTAACAACAGTAGCTCTTGCATAAGGAGATTAACAACTATGAGGGGGTTTATCCCCCTCTAGTCAAATAGGAGAAATTATGGCAATAAGTGCAGCAATAGGTGTAGGTAAAAAAATAGTTGGCAAAGCTATAAGTGCTGCCAAAAAGAAAAAAAAAGATTTAGAAACTAAAGGTCGTAGAGTTAAAGGATTACAAACAGAAAAAGTAGTATCTAAAGAATTAGATACTGCTATGCAACAATATAAGAAAACAGGATCTACAAAAGGTTTTGAAAATGTTAGACAAGGAAAAGTAAGTCCTGAAGGTTTAGAAAAAGCTAAAGCAATACAAAATACTCCTAATATTGTTACTGGTGCAGCAGCAACTGCACAACAAGCTACAAAAAAAGCTATAAGAGGTGCAAAAAAAGTTACAGCAAAAGCTCAAGAAAAAACTTCTAAATTAATGGAAGGTACAACATTAGGTAAAGCAATAGGAAAAGATCCAACTAGAGCTGCTGAATTAGGTGGAGCTGCTTTATTAACTGGAGCTTTAGCACAATCTGTTATTAAATCTACTATGAAACCAGAATCTTTATATGATATTTCTAGATTACCTGATGGTAGATTTTCTACAACATTTAGAGATAAAAATAAAAATGTTATTTTTTCAAGAAAAGAATTAACAACAACACAAATAGATGATGTAAGAACTAAATTAGCTGTATTAGATAGTATTTTAGAATCAAGTGAGCCATATAAAAGAAAAAATGAATTTTTAAATACTGCTCAATATTTAGGAAAAACATATGGAATATCTAATATAAGTGGTAAAAATATATCTCTTTTAATGCCTTCTGAAGTTTATGAAGGAAAATCAACAACATACAGAAAAAAGAAAAAATAGTGTATGGCAGTAACCAAAGTAGATATAGCTTCAAGAGCGTTAGTAATGATAGGAGCAAATCCTATTGCTTCATTTACTGATGGAACAACAGAAGCTAACGTAACTAATACAATATATGAAGAAATTATTGAATCTAGTTTAACTAGACATAATTGGAGATTTGCAACAGGACAACAACAATTATCTTTATTAGCAAACTCTCCTACTGGTAGATTTGAATATGCATATCAAATACCAGCTAATCCTGAATGTTTAAAAATATTAGCAGTTACAGTTAATGATGCATTAATACAGTATAATAGATATGAAGATAAAATTTATTTAGATGGTTTTGGATCTCAAAGCACAGTTATAATGGATTATATATTTAGACAAAGCGAAGATCAGTTTCCTCCTCATTTTAGATTAGCAATAGAATATAAACTGGCTAGTATTTTTGGTGGATCAGTAGCAAGAGACGCAGCTCTAGTTAGAGAATTTGATCAACTGAGTGAAAGACAAATGTTAATAGCTAAAAATACTGACTCACAAGAAACTACTACCAAAACACTTTCTACTGATAGATTTATAACAGAAAGAAGAAGCAGTCGTAGTGGACTTGTAGTCGGATAATGCCTAGAAAAGTAAGACAAGTATATACCAATTTTTCAGCTGGAGAAATTAATAATCTTCTTAATGCTAGAACTGACGCTAAAGCATATTTTGAAGGTGGTAAACAAGTTCGTAATTGGTATTTATTAGATGAAGGTGGAGTAATGCGTAGACCAGCTACTGAGTATATGGCTACAATGCCAGCAGAATGTAGAATAATTCCATTTATATTTTCTAATGATGAAGTAGCTTTATTTGTTTTATCAAACAATAGACTTGATGTTTATTCTAATGCTGGTGCTGTAATACAATCTAATATAACTTCTAATTGTAACTGGACTACTGCTCAATTATTTGAATTAAATTTTGCACAGTTTGGTGACACAGTATTTTTAACACATAGAAATAATCCAATTAGAGAAATAAAAAGAACAAGTGCTTCTACATTTACTGTATCTGCATTTAGCTTTGAAGAAGATGATTCAGTTACAGTAGGTGGTGTAAATAAAAGTGAACAACCATTTTATAAATATGCAGATTCATCAATTACAGTTACATTATCTACTCATGCAACTGGTACAGGAAGAACTCTTACTGCTAGTGCAGATGCTTTTACATCAAATCATAATGGTACATATTTACGAGTAAATGGTAAACAAGTTAAAGTAACAGGATTTACAAGTGCTACTGAAGTAACTGTTACTGTTATAGAAGATACTGTAAGCACAGGCCCACACTCTGATTGGGAAGAACAATTAATATCTGCTGAAAGAGGTTACCCCCAGGCAGTGTCATTTCATGACAATAGATTATGGTTTGGAGGTGTAAGAGATAAACCTTCTGCTGTTATTGCTAGTCAAATTGGAGGTTACTTTAATTTTGATTTAGGAACTGGTTTAGCTAACGAAGGAATTAATGTTGCTATTGCAAGTGATACAGTAAATGAGATAAGACATTTTGTATCTTCTCGTAACTTACAAATATTTACTGACAGTGGTGAATATTATGTACCTGTATCATCACAATCTGCTGCAATTACTCCAGCAAGTATAGCATTTCTTCGACAAACACCTTATGGCTGCAATAGAGCTGCGCCAATACCTTTTGATGGAGCTTCTTTGTTTAGTCAAAAAAATGGTAAAGCAATTAGAGAATATGTATTTTCAGATATTGAACAAGCATATAGATCTACAAGTGTATCTGTATTAGCTTCTCATTTAATAGACACACCAAAACAATTATCTATGATGACAGGTAATGAAACTAAACCAGAACAATTTGCTTTTTTCTTAAATAGTGGAACTAATGATGATGGTAAATTAG
>Ga0181401_1000954_pt1 | contig 11643 bp, 11 predicted proteins | sample 24SPOviralmetaG_FD_130130 | JGI IMG/M metagenome (GOLD analysis project Ga0181401, IMG submission 130130) | Marine viral communities from the oligotrophic San Pedro Time Series (SPOT) site, San Pedro Channel, CA, USA - 24 SPOT_SRF_2011-07-20 | ecosystem: Environmental > Aquatic > Marine > Strait...
CCACAACTTCAATATCGATCACAAGCAACTTGGGATGCTAATTTTGACGATTTGTTTAATCTTGATCGAAACACCGAACAACATAAACGAGGTGGTCGTAATATTATTGATGCTGAAGGAGATGAGTTTTTTGCTGGTCCCTGGGAAACATATGACTATGCTGTTATCCAGAGCGAGGGTGTAGGCACCAGTGAAATTATGGTCGTTCAGCGTTCTTACGACGATATCACAGGAGTAAGTAGAATGGAAGAATTAGAATACTGGAATGTCCCAGGAGGTTTGGCAGGACTAAGTGATCGAATGTCATATTCTGATTTCTATGCTTCTTTTGATGGGATTCGCTTTGAAGGTTCTGGGGATGAAATCAAACTTTATTTTAAAGATAAGAAGAAAACAACTTATCAGCAAGTCTTAGGATCGAACTTACAAGATAAACCTGGACGTTCTTTTACTCCCATAGGAGATACATCTTATGCTTTGTATCCAATGTTTAATTTAGGATCAGGTTCAATGACCGTCACAAAGTATGAGAGTGATTATAACAATGATATCTATCGGTATCCCACGTTCACAACTACCGATAATATTTTTAATATATATACTCCTGGGGATGATATGTTTTCTAATCAAGCACCAGTGATGCGACCAGGTGAGATTGGTCCTTTCAGAGGTATCCCCACAGCACCAATTGGACTAAAACCAAGTTCATACAGTATGCCGAGTGGAAGAGAATTAGTAAATGATAATGTTGTGAGAAAGATCGATTCATCGGGAACAAAATATTTATGGAGTGACGCCGCTCAAGATTTAGCGACCTATGGATATGTAGGACTCGCTGATAATGGAGTTCAATTCGATCATATTCTTACGATGAATACTCTTTCTAAAAACTCTACTTATAATACTTTGATGCCTTCTCAAGAGTTCCCTAATATTTCAGAGAAGTTAGGATTCTTTTCTCGATCACTTGCGATACAAAGCAGTGATGAGGGATATGTTGATGTAAGTGCTACAAGAGATATTACTTTTAGATCTCCTTCGAGTCCTGCGTTAGTCAATAAGTCTGCGTTCATTAGACTTCCCAATCTAACTCATAAATCTTTCAATGGCGCACAGAGTTCTATTTCCAAGATAGTGTATCAAGTTCCACAATTTACAAATGATGGAAGACAGTTTGGTCCTTTGTATTTTGCTCCTGGGGAGAAGACATACATTGCTCTTAGGAATCCCTCTTCTATTCTTTTGAATGATCTATCAGTTCAGTTCGTGGAAGCAAATGAAAAGGTGGTTGATAGTTTCACAGGATCGAGTCAGGTTGTTTTCCACATTCGAAAGAGAAAATAATTTAATTTTCATTATCTAAAAAATAAATCCTAAGGAATATTATAAATGACAGAATACCTTGCTGATGTTGTTATGCCCCCTCCTGAACCAATCGCCGACCCTACTGAAGATACTGAAGTTGAACTCGCATCTGTGGATATTGACTCAGATCAAGAAGGAGATTTGTCCCTCAGTGAAGAAGAAGAGATAACAGATAAATTCGTAGAACCAGAGAAAAAGGAAAAGATACCTCAGGAAGAAATATTTAAATCAGCACCAAAAGTTCAACCAGTCAAAGAACCTGATGTTGACAAACCTAAGAAAAAGAAGAGAGTAATGACACAGAAACAACTCGATGCTCTTGCGGAAGCAAGGCAGAGAGGTATTGCTACAAGGAGAAGGAAGGCAGAAGAGAAGAAGAGAATGAAGGAATTAGAAAAAGAAGAAAAACAATTATTAAAAGAGCAAAAGGTAAAAAGAGTTCGAAAGTTAAAAGAGGAAGTAGCAGATAAATTCGTAGAACCGCAACCTCCTCAGGTGGTAGAGAAGGTAGTTGAAAAAGATAGAATAGTCGAAACTGGATATACTCAGTCTCAGTTAGATGAAGCAGTAAAAAAAGCAGTCGAAGAGAGTGTTAATAAGGTAGAAGTCCTAAGGAAGCAAAGGAAGGCAAAGAAGAAGGAAGTTCAAGCAAAAGAGCAACACGATGCTAAGGTATTCAAAGATATTAATTCTGCTCTCAAGAATGATGTATGGGCGCAATGCTTTCTCTAAGAAGTAATTTAAAAGTAAAACATTCATTTTTTAATATTCTATATTTATAAAGATATGGAAAAAGTTCCAACTGTAATCCCCAAGATAGTCCCAGTAAAAGATCCAGAGAAAGTTCCAACAGCACACTCACCGATTCATCCAAACCTCCCTCAGATAGATGGATTCGGTGGAGGCGCTCTTCTCCTGATGATAAGTCCTGTTCGGACTGGAAAATCCACGATCATCAATTCTTTGCTACTCGGTAGTAAGGAGATGGGGTTCTATGACGGTCAAGAAAGATTCGATAATGTATCTATTATCAGTAATACTGTCGCAAACGACATTACATCGAGATTTATGAGAAAGGCATTCGATACATATGATTCTTATGATGATAGCATTGTTGATGGAATAGTTCAAAGACAGAAATCATTTGAAAAAGAAGAGCAACCAGAAATCGCACTTATCTTAGATGATTGTCTTGGTTCAATTAAAAGAGAATCAAAAATTAATCACTTGTGTTCCAGATACAGACATTTCAATATTAGATTATTGATTATCTCTTCTCAGAACTTTAGGGCGTGTTCACCCATCATTAGGCAAAACGCTACGAACGTAATTGTTGGAAGTCCATTCCCAAATCAAAAAGAACTCGGTAAGATGGCGGAAGAGTATGGGGATGTCTTTGGTGGAGCAGACAATTGGTTGAAGATCTATCGATTAGCGACTCCTAATAGATATGATTTCCTTCATATGGATTTTCAATCGAACCCTCCTAAGGCATATCATAATTTTGAAACTCTTGTAGCAGAAGGAAATAAAATAATCGGCAAAGATAATTTTAAATCAGATGAGGAAGAATAAAATAAAACTATCTTTATAAAAATGGGAGATCAATATCATCACACTCAGGCGACTCAAATCGCCAATCAATTGGGTAATCAGGCATTAGATATGAATGAAGCAAGACTTAATAACTGGACTGATAAAACTTTGCTTCACAATCAGAAGACCAAGGATGATCAGGACAGAGAAAAATCAGATGTAAGATCTGAGGTCGAGTCAGATATTGTTGACGTTCCCATAGTTGCTAAGACCACAGCAACAGCAGGGAGAACAGTAAGAGCATTAGGAGTGGGGGCATACAGAGGTATGTCTCAAGGAGAAGGTGTAGTCTCATCGATAGCACGTGGCGCTCGTGGTGCTGGAGGAGAACTGACAGCAGCAGGTGAAAAGATGGGATCTCGGATATTCGATAGTGCTAAATTTGGAAAGGGAGTCGCAGTCAAGGAGATGACAGGAGTCGAAGGAATAGTTGGTAAGAACTTAGCAGAAGCAGGAGCGGGAGAAGCATTTGCTAAAATTGGAGGAAAGGCGGTCGCAGGATTAGGATTTGGTATTGCTGCTGTTGGAGATATTGAAAATCTTTGGCAGACAGGAAACATTTTCAATACTAAAAATGCTGATGGAACTACTCAGAAAGCAACTCTTGGAGAAGATACTGGTAATGTGTTATCATTGTTAGGGGGCGCCTTAGATATCGCTGCTGCGTTCACAGGAGGAGCATTAGCACCGATTGCTGCTGGTGTTAATATCGCCGCCGCTGCGACATCGACCATAGAAGAACAGAAGGCAGATGACGCTCAAAAATCAACTGACGCACAAGATGCTCCACCATCGAAACCTCCTCCTCCAGTTGTTGCTTCAGGATTTACTCAACTTGGTCTTCAGGCGAATCAGTCACACAATCCTCTACAGCATATCGGGTAAGATTTTTATCAACTATTTGATTAAACTTATCTCCTTTCAAATGCTCGTGAATATTACAAGACCAACATAGAATATTGTTGAAGTATCCTGTTTCGTGACAATGATTCATAACTTTTTTATTATAAACAAACTTTTTCGATTCTGTCAATGGGATATCACATATTTGACATTCATTGGTTTCTCGAAAGATTTTCATTACATCGTTGCCGTCGTCTTTTAACCCTGCTCTCTTCCAATCACTTTTAATTCTATTGTATCTTGCTGTTCCAACTTCATAATAATAGTATCTCCAGTCTTTCATATTTTACTCTTTTTATATGACTAATCTTTAACTTCTTTTTCATATAATTTGTTTTCTTTACAAAAGTGTAGAAAATAACTTTTTTAATTTTTTTTACTCTCAAAGATTATGTAAGCATCATTATAAAAAGTATGTCATTTTGGACGAGCGAAGAGAAAATACCGATCAGTCAAACTAAGGTTTCGATCCCAGCGCAGCACGGACTGGAATATTCCCCAGGACAGAAATGTGAGTTTCATTTACCAGCAGGAGTTGGTTTCTTTCAACCGAAGGAATCATATCTTAATTTAACTTGTCAGATTGAGAAATCGACCATTGGCGACCCGACGAGACTTCAGTTAGATGCTGAGACTGGTCTTCAGGTTTTAATTAAAGATCTTCGAATCTACTCTGGCGGAGCAGGTAGGCAACTCCTTGAAGAATATCAGAACTACAATACTCTTGTTGCTCTCAAGTATGATTATGAGACCAATGATACTCTCAAGGCGAAACGTGGACTCACCGAGGGTGCGACAGTATATTCCGCAGAGACTCGTTCGACAACTGGAATGCCGAAGACTCAGCAGAATAACTTAACTCAGAATCCATATTTCAAACCACTCCCTAAATCAACTGATTTCAGTGGATCGTGGGACAATGGATCTTACTTAGAGGTCAAGGGTCTCTTGCCTCTCAATAGTGGTATTTTCACAAATGATAAGATTTTCCCTATTGGTATGACAGAGGGTCTTGTGATAGAAATTATCTTTGAAGATTCTCGCCGTGTGTTCCGCACATTAGACCAGACTAATAGATTCCGCCATCTTGCTGGTAATCCATTCTTCCATTCAGTGAATGGTTCTAATTCTGCTCCTGATAAACCAGTAGCAACAAATGCTTCTGCTTTCACTCAGTTTTATGTTCGCCGAGACAATTGTCAGGGGTGGAGTGGAGATATCTCTGCTTTCCCTTTTGTGGTGGGAGAAGAGTTCCGCTTTATCAATGCTAGCACAGGAGTAGATAATCCTTCGATTGTTTCTGGTTCAACAGTCGCAAAGATCAAGCAGATAGAATATGTCTCTGGAACTACTAATGCGATCAAGGTCACGGTGGAAGGATCAACTGGGTATCGTCCCACGGCAACATTAGATCAGGAGCACGTTATGTATTCTCGCTCTATCACAGCAGCGAGTTCTTACAATCCAACTTATAAGATATCAAATGCTGAGTTTGTCTTACAGAAGGTTGAGATGCCTCAGGGATACACCAGTAAATTAGCATCGATGATGAAGTCTGGTGGTGCTATGAACTATGATTTTGTATCGGCAACGAACTATAAGATCTCTCAACTCAAGGGTGAGCGAGTCGCAAGTCTAAGACTTCCTTTGATGGAATCTCGTGCGAAGGCAATCCTATGTATTCCCACGGACGCAAGTGCCTCGGGGACTAAGGAACTATTATCGGCAGAAAACACATACATCACAGATTATGATTTAGAATCTGATGCTGATACTCGTGAGTGGAATGCTAATCACACTCAGCGCACAGGTCTCATAGGAGTGTCCGACCAACTCACCTCCTATCAGTTATTCTATGATGGATCTCTCAATCCTTCGAGGAAGGTATTCTGTTCCAAGATCTCTGGTAAGAAGTCAATCGATCAGCAACCTCTTATCGAGTTAGAGAAGGCACTGGTGATGGGTGGTATCAAACCATTCTCTATGTTGAAGTTCCGTGAGAACTTTGCTATTGGTCGCGCCCTTTCTCTCCAGAATGGTGTTTACGACGCTCGGGGCAAGGATTTTGCTCTTCAGGTTGAATACCAAGAAACCAGTCCTCCTACGATCGATAAGTTGTGGAATTGTTGGAGCGTCCATCTTCGTCGCATAATGATCAGTGGTTCTGCGATCCAGTTAATGATTTAAGGTTCGTTCAAACTTAAAAATAAAAATATTGTAAAGAGTATATATGACAATTAAAATCCATAGCACTCATTCTCGCAAAGAACTATTCGATATCATTTCGATCTTTGAATTACCCATCAAGAATAAGAATGATTTTAATAAAGCACAAATCCAAATGAGAATTATTGAATGCCTCGATTACTTTGACAAGATCAATCCTGAAACAGAATATTTTTTTATCGATACTAAAGAGCAACTGATTAATTATCTTGAGAGTCCTAATCCCAACAAGACATTAACCATCAAAGAAAAAGATGACGTTATGTCAAGAGCAAAAAAGATTATAAACTACTCAAGAAACAATTATTTCCTGATGCCTTCATCATATATGTCTTTCGATGATGTATATAATGACGCGGTAAAAATATCAAATTATGGAGCGATTCCTTCGGTAAGAAAAGCAATAGAATTATTGAATAAAGATCCTAAGTTAGCATATCCCATACAATTAAAAATCCCTAAGAGGGTAAAGAATCAGATAAAGAAAAAGAAAACATTAAAGCAAAGTAATATTCCTTTGTTTATTAAGAGGGGAAAGTTTGAGATTCGGTTTGATTGATTACTTACGGTCAAAGATACTCTTAAGAACTTCCAGATGTGGTAATCCATTGAGAGTCGCATCAAAGTTAGCATCATTAAACATATCTTTATCGATAGTATTTCCATCTTCTCCTTTGTGCGCGACACAGATCATTAATTGACAAACATCGAGATTAATCATATTTTGCTCGTTATAACTTATCATTTTTGCTCCTTCACCTTGATTTGCTCCTTTGCCTTTTGAGGCGAACCCTCCCATCGAATGAAAGTGTTTTTTTGTAAAGACCATCACTGCCTCGTGACCTTGGTATTTATATCCACATCTTATCCCAGTAATCTTGTAATCAAGATCAGGATAAATAAAAATCATAGATGCCGAAGATGTAATACCTGCTTTATTTTCTTTGAGAGCAGAAACAGAATATCTGATATAAGTAGGTAAGTAGATATCATCGCTATCCATCATAGCACAGATTTTATGAGATGCTAATTTGACTAATTTGTTTCTCTTTTCACCAATGGATCTTCGAGTATTCTTTTCATAAATATATCGAAATCTTGCTCCCATCAAATTATCTTCCCAAAACTTGATTTCATCTTTTGAAGTAAATAGATCTTCGGGTCCGTCGTGTAGAATTACTATTTCAAGTTTATTTTTAGGATAATCGAGAAGTCGAAGATTACATAGCATTAATGGTTTAAACTTTCTCCTAAGATAGCAAGGGATTAAAATACTCACATTAGGGCATTCCTCGTCGCTAAGTCTTTTATTCACAGGAGTCAATTCAAGTTTGGGAATCTCAGGTTCACTCATTTATCTTTAGAAAGATTTTAATTTTAAAATAGATTTAAATAATTATCTCTCAGTAATTATAATGAATGATAATACTACCCATAGAGACAGCAAATCCAAGATCGCCTTCCTTGTCCCATCGACCACAAGGAACAGAGACTGGAAAACTATTCAAGAGACTTATTTGTATGATACTCTCCTTAGGACGATGGAGCAGTATCCTCCTGATTTTGATATCACTATCTTTATTGGATATGACAAGAACGACCCAATCTACAAACTCTTCGAAAACAGACAAGTCATTAATGCTGTCTTTATGAACTTTCAGGTCATTTGGTGCGAGTTCCCACCAGATCCTGGGAATGTCGTAAAGGTATGGAACTCCTTAGCAAATACCGCATTAGAGCATAATTTCGAATACTTAATGGTCTTGGGAGATGATATTAGACTTCCTAAGGATCGAAATTGGTTGAGAGTATTCCAGAAAGATCTAAGGAAGCAACAGAATATCGGGTGGGTCTCAGGGTGGAGTAATAACGATCAGATAGCAACACAATTTTTGATTCACAAGACTCATTTAGATATCTTTGGATTTATTTTCCCTCCTGCGCTAAGGAATTGGTTTTGCGATGATTTCTTGAATAATGTTTATCCTCAAAAGTTCAAGACGTGGCGAAAGAATTATCAGTTATTAAATACTGGTGGAAGTCCACGATATCAACCAGTGAATGATAAGAAGTTATCTGAAATGTTAGTGAAAAGACATAAACCACAAATTGCGAGATTTTTAAATCAAATGGATTCTATAAATATCTAAGATAAAAAAAAGGTGTAATGACGAGACAATCTCCTAAACCGATTGATGTTGCGATGTATGAAATCAAAGTATTAAAGTCTGTGATAGTTGAACTTCGAAAAGAGATGTCAAGTCTAAGAAAAGAGATCGCTCCTGTTAAAAAGGATTTAGCAGAGCGTCAAAAAAAAGAGTTAGATGAAGAACAATCTTATGAGAAGTTAAAAAGCACAAGTTGGTGGTAATTATTTTAAGACATATGACTGTTGTTGAGTATCGATAGAATGCCCTCTTTCTTGAGCGAGTTTTTTCTGGTTCATTATAATTTTCTGTGCGTCATTACCTTTGAACTGACCTGAGATAATAAGTTTGGTTAAAGTTGTCGGTGTAATTTTTTTCATTCCCTTTTTTTCAAATAAATAAGTAATTCTCTTTGTAAGATTATTGCGACTCATAGTCCCGAAGACTCGAGAACCAGTCTTCATTGGGATTAATTTTTCATACATAAGTTCTTTGAGGAACTTATCGCTAACATTAATTTCTCGTAGACCATAAGTTCCATTGGTTTTATAGTCACTGAAAGAGAAGAACATCTTTCGACCTCTTCCCTTGGATTTGACTAAATAATTCATAGTGAGTTCATTTTTCTTTTTCATAAGATTATATTTGCGAGGGTCGATATAAATTAAATCAGCAACTTCAAGTCTAAATGGGTGATTCTTGTAAATAGAGAGAATAAGTTTGTTGTCAAGAGTTTCCATACTATCTTGGAAATATTCATTCATAATTTGCTCGATATCATTTTTCTTAGGAGCGGTTTTTCCATCTCTCTCAGATGCTCCTTCCTTGTAAGTTTTAAGAGACTTAGCAAAATCACTTTCTTTAGAGAGATGCTTTTTTGCTTGTTCGAAAGATTCTTTTTGATAATAATCTTCAGGGTATTTACATCTCAGGGCAACAAGGAAAGAAGAAATATAAGAGTGTTGAGTAGATAAAGAGGGCATTTCTTTTCCTTGTTTATTTTTCATAGAGAGAATACTGGCGTTGATGTTGCTGAATGGTAAATCAATCCATTCCATTTCCTCGATGGAACCACTATTTTTTCCAAGGAGTCTGTCAAGGATAGAGATATTGTTGTGGTGTTTCTCAATGGTCTTATCGCTTACCATTTTATTAATCTCGCCTCTCAGGAGTCGATCTTCATACATAGTTTTGATTTGATTGCTTATCATATCTCTTGTATATTATATGTGTTTATTTTTTAAATAGTTCATTATCAAATTTTCGAAAAAGAGTTATTTAAAATTATATCTCAAAGATAGTAATATGAAAATATATGCCTCCGCTCGTTTGTCAGATACCGAATGTAAATCAAGAAAAGGACAGTATGTTGGAGATGATGATTATGATATTTTACTCACTACCGATACTGATGTGTATGATGTTGAGACTGGCGAACCAATTTTAAAGTTTCGAAAGAATACAATCAAAGAAACAGAACTTGCTTGGAAACATACAAAACATCTCGCAAAGGCATCAAGAGGAAGAGGTGCGGCGGCGGGTCCTATTGATCCTGAGGCACAATACTGGAAGAAGCGAGATATTTATTATCAAGATAAGTGGTCTGCTAAATATATGGTAAAAGACAAACAAAATGGTGGAATGAAAAAGTCTCAAATGAAAGTAAATAATGAAGTCGCTTCGAACCCCATAGGATATTATGGAGCGACAAAGGGTATGGGATTGGATATGCCTTGTAGATTGTCTCACTATACAAAAACTCATATGAAAGATTTTGAGGAATCAATGCCCTTCTTTAGGGAAGTATCAAAGATGTATAAGGAGTTATTACCTGATAGATTTTACGATCAATGGAATCGAGCAAGAATAAATGATTTTCATATCAAAGAGACTCCTTTTTCTACTGTGACAATTAATAGAAACTTCAGGACAGCAATTCATCAAGATACAGGAGATTATGGTGGTTGGGCGTCTTTGACGGTCTTAGAGGAGGGTAAATATCACGGAGGTTATTTTGTATTACCTCAGTATCGAATTGCGGTAGATTTAAGACACGGAGATTATTTATTATGCGACGTTCATCAGTATCACGCCAATACCGAGATGTATGAGACCGAGGAAGATAAAAAGTATAATGATGAAAATCCTTCTTCTTTCAAGGATAATCTTGAGGTAGGAGTCTTAGGATTAAATAATAGATTTACAAGATTGTCTTATGTTTTTTATCTAAGAGAAGACATAATCAATTGTAAGCAAAAATATGACAAGTATTATATATCTTTGGTGGGCGCTGTCGAAAGACAAAAAAGATTCGAAGGGACAGATTTCAAGTTATTCCCAGCAGTAGATGGAAGGATGATGTCGTTCGATCAACCTGAATGTGTAAAGATGATTTCTTACCATAACATAAGGAATACAGAGCAACATCTTTGTAAAGTTGGTTGTTTTCTTTCTCATTTGAGAATGTTAGAAGATATAGTTGAAAAAGATCTAAAAAATGTCGTGATAGTCGAAGATGATGCTCTTCAAGTAAATGAGTTACCGACGAAATTGGCCTCCCTGCCTCGGGATTCAATTACATATCTCGGTGGATATATCGCAAACAAAAAGATAACAGATAAAACAAAGTTTGAAATCGATCACAAGGAGGGATTGAATATTCTAGAAGATAAATATAGAATGTTAACGACTCTTGCTTATTTTGTCCCAAGCGCTAAGATAGCAAAAAATATAGTTGATAAGTTAAAATCTCTTAAGAGGACTCGGGCAATTGATATATCTCTTCCAGAGGTATTAGATAAAAAATATTATTGGTATCCTGCGAGGTTTATTGAAGAACCATTTAAATCTACTATTCGACCGACTAAATCTGAGTTTGCTAATGAGTATTTCAAGTTATCTCGTTGTAAGGTATAATTTATTCTTCTTCTTCATATTGAAGAACTTCTGGATAGCATTCCTTAACTACGTCGCGCATATCTGTTTCACCCTCGCCTTGCGGTGTGTCGGGATAGAACTCACCCAGTTCCACAACCTTCAAATAATCTTTTCTTATTTCTGGGTCGGAAAGAATAAATGTTCGAACTTTCTTCATTCCATCCTTGTTATGAATGAAACACCCATCTTTCTTGATTACATAGTCATACCAGTGGTCTCCACCTCCCGCTATAGTAATACGACACTCTCCATTTGTGGTTGTAAATCCATATCCATATCTCCATACATCGTCGTCATCATATTTACATTCTTCTTCTTCATCGCTTGAAGAACCCTCGACATCTATCAATTCTTGAAGTGCTTCTTTTTCTTCTTTGAGTTTCCTGACCGCATTGACAATAGCGATATATCCAATATTTTTTATGTCAAGTAGTTCTTCAAGAACATCAAAGGCATCATCAGGTGAAAA
>Ga0181401_1000961_pt1 | contig 11596 bp, 12 predicted proteins | sample 24SPOviralmetaG_FD_130130 | JGI IMG/M metagenome (GOLD analysis project Ga0181401, IMG submission 130130) | Marine viral communities from the oligotrophic San Pedro Time Series (SPOT) site, San Pedro Channel, CA, USA - 24 SPOT_SRF_2011-07-20 | ecosystem: Environmental > Aquatic > Marine > Strait...
ACCTTTAAGTCCATTATTGTACCAAGGAGCATTTGGATTCTGAAGTATTTTCCATTCTTTAATTGCTACCAACGGATTTGGTGGAGCAGGAAATGCCTCATCAATTTGTTTTAGAGCACGTTCTGTTGTCATTTGTGTTGCGTTGAAACTTGGTAACCAATTTTGTGTTGGCGGAAAGTCTGGTCTATTTTGAAAGTTGTGTACATAGCCTACACAGAATATACTCTGTGTTGAATCTGCTCTTGCTCCTGAGTTGTTGTATACAGGTGTAATTACAAATTCATATGTCTTGTCATATTCAATGTTAAAAAACTCTCTTGCACTACCATCTGTAATTTGTGTTCTTGTGCTTGAAATCAATTCAAAGTCTGGATCTGTGCCAGGCACTACTTTTCTATAACGAATGTTCATGCCTAACCAACTTGCCTGTACACTTGCATCTGGTGGATTAAAGAAGAAACGTATTTCTCCATTGGTGCTTGGCAGATATGCTTCAATACTTGTAAGGTTAACAGTCATTGAACTTGCGGCACTTGGTGCGTTAGGATCTACAATTGGCATTACAAAACTGTTTGAACTTTCTTTAATTGGTAATGGTCCACCAACTAATGGATCAAAGTTGTAAGTTCCAACTGCACTATATTCTGTTCTAACTGATTCATATCTTGTTTGTTGTGTGCTTTCTGTTCCGTCACTGTGTAAAAAGCGAAACACAAAGTCATAATTTTGTTGTGCTGGAGTAGGTGTACTTGGATGAGCAGGATTGCCTACTGCCCCACTTGCAATTTCAAATGTTGCCGCTGATCCTGGTATGTAACTTTGATCAAATGTTGCTGTATACCTTGTCCATTCAGTTGCTGAACTTGCCTTGATGTAATATCTAACACCAATAATATCAAAGTTTGCAGGTTCATTTAATATTTCTTGTTTGACTGAAAACTGTATTGCTTTTGGTGTTCTTGGTGCAGATGTTGTCAACAATGTTTGTCCAACTATGCTGTTAAAGGTGCTGTTTCTAATTGCTGTTGGTGGTGGTACTGAACCTGGCCAACCACTTGCACTTGTGCTTGGATAATCTTGAATGTCAACTACATCACCTGCACTTGTGGCAAGGTTAATTCTGTTTGTTGATGAGCTTAAACTACCATCTGAATATTTTACTCTTGTGATTACTTCATATGTTGCGTTTGGTAACAGTGGTCCTAAACGAAATTCATATTCTTGTTCTGGACCTGGATTTGTTGCTTCAATATGACGTTGATATCTTGCTGTTGGTGTTGTTCTTTTGTAATAGATAATCAGTTCTTTGAATGCAGGATTCTTAATCATCAAACCTGTGATGTTTGCATACACAAGGCTACCTTCACTTACAAACCGTACTCTTGAAAATTCTACAAATTCATTTGTTGTAAAAACTGGTGCAGGAGGCGGTGGTGGTACTACAGGTGGTTCTGGTTCTTCTGGTGGTGGATCACTTGGCGGTGGTGTAATTACAGGATCTTCAGGTGGTTCAACTTCTGGTGGATCTGCAATAGGCGGTGGTGGAGCAGGAGGTTCAACAGCGTCTACATTTAGAACGTCATTGGCTCTTGTACTCAAACTACCATTTGCCGCTGGATTTATAATTTTTATATCATATGGTTGATTTGCATCAGTCATGCCAGCGATTGTTTGTAGAACAACGCTGTTATCACTTATTCTTGTTGTTACACCTGGTGTATATTCAGTGCCATCATCACCAATAAATTTTGCTGTAAGACCTGCAAAGAATCGTTGTCCTGAAACAGTGATATCATGTGTGCCAGCACCTGATACTGTTGTAGGTGTTGTTGAAAATATCAATGGTGGTAAGTGTATGATAGGAACTGGTCCTACTTTTGGTGGTTTAAGTCCAATTGGTACACCACCAATAATTTCTGGATAAAATATCTGTCCACCTTTTGGTATGTATGGTGGTAACACAATGTCTTCTTCACCAACTCTTGTGTGTGGATATAAACTGTCATCATTTCTTACACAACCTAAGTCTACAGTCATGTCATTGTTGATCTTCATTGATATAACACGGAATGGTGTTGTTGAAAAATTCAACATTGTTGATTGTATGCGTATATTATCGCCTACTTCTAATTCAAGTGCTTGTGAACTTGCTGTAAATGAAACTGATTCTTGGAATCTACTTTTGTTAAACAATAGTCTTGCCATGTCTTTGGCAATAGCATAGTTTGTGATAGTAGGAAATGTTGCTGTTAGTTTGTTTTCTCTACCACCGTCTTTGTCAACGTATGTTTGTCTTTCTGCAAGTGTTTCAGGATAGATAACACTTTCTACTGAATATGCTTTGTCTGGATTTACATAGTTTATTTCTACAACATTGTATTTTGCACTTCTTTCAATTGCTTGGTATGTAACTGCACCTTGGATGTTGTCTGAGTTAAACGTTTGTACAATAGTTGCAACACCACTTGTTATGTCTGTGGCGTTACCTGCGTCTTCAACTTTTAATTTGTATTTGCCTTGACTGTATGGCAAATAACTTCTACAACCCATAAGCAATGTTTTAACGTTAGCAAAGAGGCTTTGTTGCGTGTCTAAGACGGTGTTTATAGTTATAATAGGTCCTGTTACATTTGAACTGTCAGTGTATGTAACAACGGTATCATATTTGTTTTTTGCTACCAAGAAACTGTCAAAGTCAATGTCTGTGTTTTTAAGACCTTTACCATAACGTGGATTTCTAAGATAGTCTAATAATATTTCTGCAGGGTTTGTTGAATATGCTTCTGTTTCACTGTCGTATGCTGTTGAACCACTTGAACTTGATATGGTTGCTACTTTACGTCCTAATACTGTTGTTTTGATAGCAGGTATGTTTCCACTAAATGGATTTGCATCTGCTTGTTCTTGTGTTTCAATTTTCTTCCATTCGTATCTAACAAATAGTGTTGCCACACCATTGTAGACCATTGAACTTTTCCAACTTGGTGCATCACTACAAGGATTCCAATTGCCACCTACTGTGCTTGTTGTTGGATCAGACAAATATAAACCATGTGATAAACGCATAACAATTCTGTCTTTGTATTTGCCTTCATCAACTGTAACTGTTTGTCCATTGTTTAGTAGAGGTATGTATTTGTCGTTCAATTGGTTATCATCAATAAACAAGTCAAACAATCCTTCCATAGGACCTTCTGTTAGTGCATATGCTACCCAAAGATATCTGTTGTCTTGTGCGCCTGTTTCTGCAAATGTAATTGTACCACCAACACGTCTTAGTCCATATACAACAGGTATGTTGACAGTACTGCCATTCCTTGTTACAAGGACACCTTGTTGGCGTTCAGCTTCTGCACCTGCATCTGGCATATCTGGCATTCCGCCAAACAGTCCCATAAAAGGCTGTGTAATAAAACTAACAACACTTGAAACAACGTTGACAACGGCTTTGACAACACCTACTACGGCTTTGACAATCCCTTTGACAACCTTCTTTATTGTTTTTACTACACCACTCATTCTTCAAGATCCTTGTACATCCATAGGGCTTCTTTGAATCCTACGCTTTCATATAATTTACGACTGCGTTCAACATCAATGCCTATGTCGCCTGCTGTTATTTTTTTACAATCAAATATTGCACCCCATTCTTCAACAGATCCAATCAATTGTTTGAATGTTGAAATGTTGCGATGTTCTTTCAACACATAGATCAAATCAATGTGTGCGTATACAATGTTTTCATTCCATTGCGGAGTTGTCATTGTACCACTAACAAAGCCTACTGGTCTTGTGCCTTCAAATGCGTTAAACCAAAAGAAACTGTCTTGTGCTGTTCTTCCTCTGATTAAATTTATTGCACTATCATGATCAAACTGTTCACCAATCTCTGGTAGTAGTTCACTTGCTTCAGTGGCATAATATTTGCATAGGTTGATTGTTACATCTATTTCTTCTGGTCTTATTTTTCTTACGATCATTCTGTACGTCCCCATAAAAATTCTTGGTTGCCCACAAAACCTGCTTTTTCAAATGCTGTGTCATGTTGTACACCTTGGAACAACCAATTGCTCCAATCATTTGTTCTACGCCCTGCACTTCTTTCAAAGTCTGCAAAATGACTACTTGCTTCAACTGATATTGAACAAGAACTTGCTGACTCTTGTATACTTACATTGTACACTTCACCATCAAACATATTAATGGCCGCTACACCGCCTGCACTATCTGTTCCAATAATTTGTAGAGTGTTTATATCTAAGAAACATTTGTAAACAACAACCCTTTTACCTTCTGGTTCTTTGCCTACAAATTTGTCAATGTATCCGCTTGGTAAGCCTGACAAGTTAATTGAAAACTTGCCTACCTTAACATCAAAGTCTTCGTTGATTGCACTATGGCCTAAGAATTCGCCTTGTGCTGAATATGTGTTTGTTCCTGCGTTAGGAGCCGTGTCTGAATCAAAGTCAATGTTGATACCACCACTTGCAAGATACAACGGTGCATCATTGTTGTTGCTATCTTTTAGATGTATTTCAATAAGGTCACACGCAATAGTATGATCTCTGTAATACTCATCCTTTAGATATTCTTCTCCTGCAAAACTTTTCATCTACCAGGTCTCTCTCATATCCACAGATATGTTTGTTAATCCTCCTACACCTACATCAAACTTCTGCACATCATTTACAAGAATTGCTGTAAATGGTACTGCTGTTAATGTAAGGTTAGTGTCATTAGGTACACTTGCTACTAAACTACCTGCAAATAAAAGAGTTGCATTGCCACTGCTATCTGATGTGCAAGTTGCTACCGCTTGATATACTTTTGAATGATTTGCAAACTTAAAATAATCACCTGAGTAAAGAACTTCTTTGTTTGCACCACAGTTGTCTAACACAACACTCTTTGCCCCAGCCGCATAACTTGTGGTTGTTGCTGGTGTAGTGCTTGGTGGATTAGTTGATTTTGAATAACTTACTTTTGGCAATACAATTTCAAAACTTAATAAACTGCCAAATGTCTGTGCAAGAAAACCTTCTACAAGTCCAGCGTCTCTTTCGCTTACTGTAGGATATTTTACTTGCCAGCTGTAAAATGTATGTCCTTGTCCAATACGTCTTGTCTTACCTGAAAATGTTTCAGTTGCCAGTGTTGGTGTGTTAGTTGTAATACTCACCGCATTGAAACTTGGTGATGTTGGATATTGACTTGCTATATCAGCCATTAGAACCTACTCCTTTGTCCGCTCTCTAACATAGCATCTGAGATAACCTGTTGGATAACACCTCTTCTGCTAACCAATAATTCATCAAATCCTTGTGTGTCTACGGCTTGTATGTTAAAGTTAATGTTTACTTCTTTGCCACCTAAACTGTCCATTCTATCTATTCTACCACTACCGTTAGGTGTAAAAATCTCTGGACCAGTTTCACCAACTAAGAATGATTTACCTTCTTGTACAGGTCCACCTAATTGTCTACCTGTGTAAGTTTGTGATTTGATAGCACTAACCTGTGCCATACCTGCCGCTACTGCCGCCGCAACATATAAGAATGATATTGGTGGTCCAGGAGGAAATGCAAGTGCCTTAGTTGCCGCACTATAAGTTGAAATCAATGCCTGTGCAATTTGTAATTTCTTGTAGGCTTCAAATGCTTGTTTGTTTTGTCCTGCCATTGATCCTAAAATGTTACCAAACGCACTCAGTGTTCCTTGTGCCGCTCTGATACCACCTTGTTGCATCATTTCTACATTGGCCATTTGTTCTACCACAGCATTTGTTACTTCTGAATTTGTAACACCAGCAAGTTCTAATTGTGCTCTTGCTTGGTCCTGTTTGATAGACAACATTTTCTTGCCATGCTCTTGTTCTAATCTTTGTAGTGTTCTTTGGTATTCCTTTTCATCAAGAATATTTCTTTCTCTTAATTGTTCAATACCAGCAAGTGCATCAGCATAACTTTGTCTTTGTTCTTCTGCAGGATTCAATCTTGTAACTGCACTCATGCCTGCTTGTGCTTGTTCTAATTGTGTGCTTTGTTTACGGAATGCTAAAAACTCTTTTTCAAGTGCCATCTGTTCACGCTTTTTAACAAGTCCTAATTCCTGTTGTAGTATTAGGTTTCTGTGTGCGTTTGCTTCTTCGTCTGTTACGTTGGCATTTGTTGCTCTAAATTTAATTTCTGACTGTAGTGCTTTGATATGTGCTTGTCTAACTTGTTCTGTTTCAGTTAGTAGACTCATTTCTAAATCCAAAGCCGCTTCAGTGTTAGCAATAGCCTCTTGTTCTTTTTTGGTGTAATCATCAAGTGCTTTTAGTCTTGATTCAATAGCCGCTTGTGCCGCCTTGTCTGCTATTATTTTTCTTTCTTGAGCCGCTTTACTTTCATCTAACACTTTGGTTTCTTTCAACCCTGCCGCAATGCTTTCTTCTACTCTTTGATTTAGGCCTTTTTTGTATTCTGAAAAGTCGTGTATGATATTACCAAACTTGTCATAAATTTCCTTGCCTTTGCTTGCCGCCGCTGTTAGTTCATCCATGTTAGGAACCACTTCCATAACAGTTTCACCAAGGCCTGCAATTTCTTCAATTAAGCTATCAAATTTTTCTTTAGTGTTAGCCGCAAATTCATCAACACCGCTTGTTAATTCTGTACCAAACACATAATCCCATGCTTTGGCCAATCCATACGCCGCACCTGCCACAGCACCTGTTATCAATACCACTTTACTAAATGCCACACTAAGAGCAACCAATGCCCCTCTTATAAGTGTGCCAACTACAAATTTTGCAAGACCTGTAAATGCTCTGAGCAATCCAATCACAGCAGGAACCACTGTTGAAATCAACATTGTGCCTAATCCAAAGAAGAACTTGATGATTGGTATAGCAATCAAGGCTCCCATTGCATATACTACAAGGTCTAAATTGTTTAGTAAGAATATAAAAGCATCACCTGCCGCTAATGTAGCCACAGTCAATCCTCTTGATATCTGTTGCATCAATACGTCGTTTTCTGTAATGAATTCTGTAATTTTATCAACAGTACTGGCCAATGCCATTCCAAAGCCGCCTTCACCAAGTGCCGCACTTGCTTCAAATATTGCACCACGGAAGTTTGACATTGCTAATGTTAATGGTCCAACTGTAACTGAACCAAATCGTCCGCCTTCCATACCAAGTGCTTTAAGTTGTTCTACAAGGGCACTGGCTGATTTTGCTACTGCTACTTGGTCTTCACCAATTTTTGCTGTAAAGGTACCATTTTCATTTCTTACTTTGATACCAAATTCTTTTAGACGTTCAAACTCACCTGTAAGTGCGTCTGCTACTGCTTCACCTAACTGTGTAATTGATTTACTGTTAGCCGCCGCAATGTTTGAGAACGCTTTCATTGATTCATTTGATGTATCTAAACCAAAACGTTGGAAGATAACAAATGCTTCTGTAAGCTGGTTAACGTCTTGTGGTAAACTTCTTGCTAATTTTGATAGTCTATCTATTTCAGCATTGGCTAATTCTTGTGAACCAAGATAGGTAGTCAACTGTGTTCTGAAACCTTCCATTGCTGTTGTGGCACCTACGATACCACCAATGGCTCTACTTGTACCAAAGGCAACCAGAGCCGCTCCTGCGGCTCTTAATGCTGTAGTAACTCTACCACCAGTTGCTTCAATGCCTTGTAAGGCTCTGCGACTTTGTTTAGAATTACGTTCTACTCTTTTAAGACCGCGATTAACTCCAACCAGGGCACGATCAAGTTGGCGTGTATCACCTCTAAAACGTACTGTTACATCACTCATTCTTTATCTCCTTGCCTTGGCGTTGTTCATCGCTTTGCGTTCTTGTTCTGCTTCATGTTTATAAAATGCAACCCATCCTACAAACTCCGCTGAAGTCATTTGCATAACCTCGTTAACTGTGCGACCCAAATCTTTTGCCAACCTATACATAAACATAAGGTCAGGATCGCTTTTTAGTTTTTTTCCACAATCTCCAGATTGCTGTCTAAACTCTGATTCATTTCACCACACACTCTGATAACAACACTTGGGTCAACTTCATTCATAAAAGTTGCTTTGTCATGTATTGTAAACATCTTAGAACCATCTTCTTTTCTTGCCTTAGTAATAAGTGTTTCAACCAATGCTTCTACAGTCTTGCCTTGTTGTGCAAGGTTAAGAAGTCTTGATTCTTCCGTGAGTGTATTTGAAGATTTGAAATAAATCTTAGCATCACCCCATTCAGGGACTGTGATGTGTGTCATATCTCCGCTAATTTTTGTTCTAAAATGTGCGGTTGCTGTATCTAATACAGACTTTGGTTTTTTGTTTTCTTGTGTCATATTTTCTGAACTCTCCGTTTAGCACGCCTTGAAGCCACCCTCGTAATACCTTTTGGCGCTTGTTTTGAATAGCCCTCTTCTAATCTACCTATGTAAGGTACATTGTTTGATACGTTAAAGTCTTGGCGATTAACTTCCTTACGCCAGTTTCTTCTTGCTCTACCTGATTTAATAGGTGTTGCTTTCTTTGCCTCTTCCAAATAGATAGAAGCAACCTGTGATACTTTGTCAGTAACACTGGTTCCAAGAAACCTTATAGTTTCGTTAATGCCAAGAACTTCAACTTTCATACGTTTACGTTTCTTACGAGTTAGCGTAAGTTACGCCACCGCTACCTTGGAAACTGATAGATGCTTCTACCATGCCGTCCATAGATGAGTTAAGTGTAAACCCTGTGATGATTACATTGCCGCTGAACTTAGTTGTGTTGCTTGATGCTTCATCTGGGAATAACTCAAGTAGATAAGGTGATGTTCCAACTGCTTGTAGTGTTGGATTCAAACCTGATAAGTTAGTTCCACTGTCTGCTGTTGGGAAAACATCTCCATCGTAGTAGATTTCAGCCGTACCTGAAAAAGAACTTAGTCCTTTTAGGTATGTTCTGCTATCTGTACCCATAGTGGTGCTTTCTATTGTGTCTGATGTAATTTCTAATGAAAATGAACGAACGCTCGCAATTGAAGTTTGACTATTACTTGCATCTGCCATTTTAACTACACCATTGTTTCCAGTAATAATAGTATTAATCGCCATTATTTTTCTCCTTTGTTGCTGGTTATGTTAAAAGACGCTTTTTTTTCTGTGGGCGTCACGTCCACTACTTCACTGACATCTTTTTTTACATCAGTAAATTCCTTTTTTGGAGGTTTGACTTCTGCCTTCACTTCTACGTGGGCATCTAAAAATTTAGTCCAACCTTCCTTTTCATACATTTCAACCAAAGAATGATCCTTGACCTCTTTGATTGAATTATTTTTTTTCATTTTGATCATAGTTTTCTCCTTTATGCTGATCCTCTTACGAAGTAATAAGTAACCTCAAAGTTGATTACAAATTCAGCCAGAGGAGCCAACCGTTCTATTACTTCTACGCTTGTGACCATTGAATTTTGTACTTGTCCAGACGTTTTACCTCTGTATCTGTCTGAATCTAACTGTTCTTCAATTGCCTCAATTAATTGATTTCTTTTGTTATCTAACTCAGTGCCTCGTTGAAAGCCTCTAAGTTGGAATATGATAGTACCACGACGATGTCCACTGACGCCCATGGTTTCTGTGTCACGTTCTTCTGAACCTGACTGTACTAATATTGCGGGGAATTGTGTAATTGCTAATTTTTCAACATCAAATGGTTCTCTTGTAACCAACACAGGACGTGGGTTAGCAATGTCTTTAAGAACTTCTACTATGTTGTCTGCAATTTGATTGCGTAAACTCATTTGCTATCTACCTTTTTAGGCGAAGATGATGAGTTGCTACTTTTTCATTGTCTGAAATTGTATTATCATTATTCAAGTCATACTCCACACCGTCTCTTAGTACTAAATCCATTTCACGTTCATACTCTGCTCTGTAGTGTTCCATCTTTCTTTCAAAGACGTCTACGTCAGGTTCAAATCGTGATAGTTTTGGATAAATGTGATACCCCAATGCTTGATAGACACAGGCACGGGTCAATTGACTTGGTGTAAACAATGCTTCGTTTGGTTCTTGATTACCACCAGCCACGTGCTTTACATCATAAAGTCCAATTTGCTGTGTGGGCCACCAACGAATGCGTAAATCTCTAAAAACATCTGCTTGTGCTTTTACGATTTCGCCGTCAAAGTCTGAAATACCGTAATTTTCAATGTCTGGCTCAAATGCCGCGACATCAGTTATTGTTGCTAATATAGCCATAGGGTCCTGCTCCTAACATTATTGGTGAAGTCCTTCTTCATCCATTTGTATTTATTCGTATAAAAGAATAGGGCGCCAAAACGCCCTATTCTAAACAGTTTAACTATTAGTTAAGTCTTGCGTCTGCTACTAAACCAACACCATAAGTGTCAAATAGTTCACTAACACCGTAAGCCATAGAACCAACGATTTCTAAACTTCTTTTAGAAGCGTTACGTTCTGTTTCAATTCTCATTGAACGCTTAACCATGTAGCCTAATGCGTCTTGTGACATTACTGCACCAACGTATGCACCAGCACTTGCGCCTGTTACAACGTTAGATTCAAAAATATCTACGCCTGCAATTTTGCCTAAGAAGCCATCTCTTAACGCATTGTTACCAGTGTCACTTAGTGAGTGAGACATAGTTGCACCTGCGTTAGTTAATTGCTTTTTAAGTTGGTATGCTTGGAATGGGTGTAGTAAACACACATAACCACCATTTTGGTCTGCATTGTTAGATCTTAATGTTGCCGCCGCTTGGAAGATCATGTCTGCTGTAATTTCTGAGTCACCTGTTCCAAGTGATGTTGAAAATCCAGAGAATAGAGCCGCTAAGTCAGTGTCAACTTTTTCAGCCATTGCTGAACCTAATTGACGACCAATTGCCGCCGCTACATCGTCAGTTGCACCTTCTGCCGCTAAGTCAGTTAATTCAACCATTACACCTACTTCACTTGCTGTGATAGTTTTAGATGTTGTGTTGAACGCTGTGTTGGCTAAGTCTGCGCCGTCATTTACAGCCGCCGCCGCTACTGTTGGGTAAATTGGAACCTGTGCTGTTAAGCCTGGAGTTCCGCTCATGTCGTAGTTACGAACAAGAGGTCTAATGATAGTCTTCTCGTTCATTGTGTACAATGCTGATTGTACTATATTTGCATACAGTTCTGATAGAACTGCACCTGTTGCTTCATCTGCCATGTTATATCTCCTTTAGATTGATAGCATTTATGTTATACTCTAATCCCTTTGCCTTTCATGATTTCCGCATATTGGGCTCTGTGATTAGGGTTTGTCATATCCAACTTGGATATGTCGTTGTCTACCACTGGAGTTTGCTTACCTACGCCTTGTCCTGTACCAGAACCACTTGGGCCTGCTTGTACAAAGTGTGGATTCGCACTAAGGAACTCTTTGATTAGTGAGTTAGGTGAAATGGGCGAACCATTATCATCATAACGCACTTGACCGTTTTGATCTACTACATCTACTCCACCTGCGTCATTTAGTTTGACTTGGTTTTTCAATAGGCTTACTACTTGTTGAGGGTTGATTGCTTTTTGCGTACTTGCCTCATTTAGTAGAGCACC
>Ga0181401_1000963_pt1 | contig 11576 bp, 20 predicted proteins | sample 24SPOviralmetaG_FD_130130 | JGI IMG/M metagenome (GOLD analysis project Ga0181401, IMG submission 130130) | Marine viral communities from the oligotrophic San Pedro Time Series (SPOT) site, San Pedro Channel, CA, USA - 24 SPOT_SRF_2011-07-20 | ecosystem: Environmental > Aquatic > Marine > Strait...
ACACAGTAAATTCTGACGCTGGTTACGAGACTTTGTTCGAGAAGATAACTAAGAAGACAGAAGGAGAAAAAAAACCACTGTCGTGGTATCGTGCTGCTGTTAAATCAGAATCAAAAGTATATGCTACAGATAGTTCACGATATATTTCGGCAGAGAAAAGAGATAGCACAGGTTCTAAAAATGAACAGGATCAAAACATGGTCCGTCGTTATGTAGTAGCAGGACACTTGTACATGTTTGAGTACAAAGCAAAGATGAGATGGTTACCATATTACGATAGGTTTCCTCTTGTATACTGTATTAAGTCTAATAAAAATGAATTTTATGGAGTGAATCTACACTACATGTCTGTCAAACGTAGGATTATGGCAGTTAATAAACTACTCAAACACAATCGTATTGAATTTCCTAAGAAGTGCTTCCATAAATACTTGCACTCACATGTAGACGGATTCTATCTTGATCTCGCCAGTGCTGAATGGGACACTGCCATTCTGTTACCTACCGAGGACTTTGTAAAAGATGTGAATGGTCGTGTCTTTCCCTATCCCAAAGAGGATGTATGGAAGGAAACAAATGATTCTTTCTATGATAACATCAAAGCACAACGAGTCATCGAAGGGTATGCCAAGAAATCAAGCAAAGAAATGGTAAAGTAAATGGCAGAGAAACTTAACTTTATTAATACAAAAAATCAGATTCAATCAACATCCCGTCTGACATATCCGTCAAATATTTTTAATAATTATACGGACTACATTAAGTTTGATTTTTATAAGTACCAAGGACCTTTCTCTGGTGATGGTGGCGGAGAAATAACTGATACAGAGGGAGTAACAAATAAGGATTTAATAAAATATAATCAGTCAGATGGCAACCAATATACAAAATACTCAGGTGTAGAACCTATTCTGATGTACATGCCAGAAGATATCTCAACTGGATATCAAACTGACTGGACTGGTAAAGGTTATAGTAACATTGCTGCCAATATTTTGAGAGGCAGTGGAGCAGCAATGAGTGGAGATGGTGGAGGAACTATCAATTCCTTTGTGTCATCTCTAGGTACTGCTGCTGGCGCAGCACCAACAGCTGTTGCTCAAGGAATTTCTACTGGAATCAATGCTCTTGGTGGCGATAATGTAACAACGGAAGATGTACTTCAAGGATCACTCGGAGTTGTATTAAACCCCAACACAGAACTTATGTTCCAGGGATTTAAACTAAGATCATTTGGTTTGAAATTTAAGATGTCTCCCCGTAATGAAAAGGAAGCACTAGAAATCAGAAAAATTATTGGTACATTTAAAAAAGTATCACTTCCTACATATGCACCAGAACCAGGAGGTGTTAGTGATTTAGCTAAAGCATTGAAAAATGCTATAGGTAAGCAAGAAGGAAGAACAAATAATAACTACATTGGTGTTCCTGGACTATGTACAGTTCAATTTATGAAAGGAGCTACGTTACATCCGTTCTTACCACAATATAAAGTATGTGCTATTACTGATGTTAGTATTAACTATACACCAGACGGTACTTATTCGACGTTAACTGATGGTTCTCCAGTTGCTGTAGAACTATCACTAAATTTCTCAGAAACAAAACTTGTATACTCAGACGAAATCATAAGAGACGGAGCATCTTACTGATGTATTTTAATTTTCTACCGGCGATCAAGTACGATCAGAAACCAATCAGTTATCCATTTTCTGAATCGGATTATGTTGTAGCGAAAAATTTCTTCAGAAGATATAAAATTAGCGATACTGCTTTCACACAATCAACATACTTCAATAAGTATGCTCTTCAAGATGGTCAAAGACTAGATCAAATTGCTGAGGCAGTATACAATAATGCTTTTTATGATTGGGTTATTATTCTGACTAATAACATGGTCAACACTCAGTTTGACCTACCAATGTCAGAATCTGAATTAAGAAAGCACGTTGAAAGTCAATATGATAATCCGTACTACGACTATCATCACTATGAAATCATTAGCGACGATGAACAGATAGAAAACTTTGGTAAGGTCTTGATTCCTGGTAAAACCGTAGTTGATGAATCATTCTATAATAATCAAAAGACTTTAACTGTCGGTACACTCCCCGATTTATCATCAACCTCAAAGACAGTTACCTATACTAAAAATTATATTTTTTCCGAGGAAGGTTTCGATAATTCATTCGTAATCAACACTAAAAGTGCCAACTTTGAAGCTTACGGGTCAGGAACCGGGATCGATGATGGATTTGTTTTGTATGCTCCATTCAGAAAAGGAGCAAGATCAGTTGGTTACCTAAGAATTAGAGGAGAAACTGCTTATGGAGGAATTGAAAGATTTGTCGAGTTTTACCAATTAGACGCTACAGAACTAACTAAATTTATATTAAAAGGAAAATTTGGCACTAATTTTAATGGCGGAGAATTTCCAGATTTACCGAATGAATTATTGAAACTACAGTATAAAACTAGTCCTACTGGTAGCTGGATAGAAATTGCTGATATTATTCCAATCAGAATGCTTCAGTATTTTGAATATGTTAGTGATGCTCTACAAGATTTAGGATATGGTGGTACGAATAGACCAGCTGGACAATATGATAACCTTACTGTATACGAAACTGATGGAACAACAGAGACAAGTGCCAGAGTTAATGTTACTGTAGAGTCGGATGGATCTATTAGTGCTATTGATATTGTTGACCGAGGAGAACTGTTAGATTATACAACTACACTTTATATTAGAAACGAAGACATTGGTAATGGATTTTTCTACTCAGATCCCTCACAAACTATACAATATCTACCAGATGTTTTGTTATATAATGTCAGTCTGGATCAAGCACCGGATGGATCTCAGTTTGGTCGATATTCGACTGTACCATATGAATTCTCTGTAGACATTCCTATAGCAGCTAGAACCCCAACTACTCAATTTAGAGTGTTCCAACCTAGCAATACTGGACCTGTAATGGATCAATATGCTATTCAAGAAATTGAATATGAATATGAAACGACATATGTAGTGGAAACTCCTTTAGATTACATACAAATTGATAATGATAACTATGTTATCGATGGTGTTAGATGGACTAGAATTAATAGTGCTTGGTATAAAGTAACTCAAATTGGATACAGATACCATGATAATGGAACAACCAATGAGATATCTGGTAGTGAATTATCTAGACCAGTAACTGAATTTGAATACGAACAAACAGAGAATGAAAAGAAACGGGAGATCTATATTTTAAAACCAAACTATGTTACTCTTCTAGTCGAAGACTTTAGAAAGGCTTCACTATATAAAAAGTCATCTGATTATGTCAGCAACAGACTGAAGAAAACTGGAATCTGATCAACTTTTTTAGACAAAAAAATGGGGGAAAAAATTTCCCCCATTCATTATTTTGAAAAACCCATTTGGTAGCAAGCAGATGTTGCTAGGTTTGGATTCTTTTTTAATACTCTGTAAGCATGACCATGAACGTCTGATTCTAAAGTAAGATGTGCTTTAGTGTGAACGGTCTGAATCACCAGCAGCATCCCAATAAACGTAAGGTTTATCATTGTGACTGGATGACTCAAACCTTTCCATAGATATTTAATCACTAGTCGTTAGCAAGACGAGCGAAGTAGGACAGAGCATCATCGTCATCAGCAGATGGTTTCAGATCGCTCAACTCATTCTTCATTGACTGAGGAACGGGAGTTGCTGCTGCCATGATAGCGGGATCGTTGAACCCACCACTAACAGGAGCAGGATCATACTCTTCACTCTCTACGCTGACAGCGGGAGGACGACCCACGTTCAGTACAGAATCAAGGCGAGTCTTCAGTTCGTCATAGGACTTGAACTGATCATCAGCAGTGTATGCTTCTAGACTGTACGCTTGCTTCCAGATTGATTCGAGTTCGTCATCGTTGGCAGCAAGAGCAGCAGTACGATCAAACTCAGCAGAATCATAGTTCCAATAACCAGCAACGGTTTTGATCTTCAGTTTGAAGTTAGCACCTTCCCACAGATCAAAGGGGTTCACTGGTGTTTCGTCTTGGAACTCAGGTTGCATAGCACCCATGATCTTATCAAAGATCTTCTTACCATAACGATACAGGAAGACTTTGCCTTCGTTCTCGGGGTTCTTAGGATCTTTTACAACATAGATGTTGCTGTAGTAGGACAACTTACGTTTTTGCTTACGTGCTTGCTCCTTACCAGCTTCTGTACCGTTGTTCCACAGTACAGAGTTGTACTCAGACACAGGGTCTTTGTCTCCACGGGTGGTGAGTGAGTTCTCGATGAACCAACCACCAGGACCTTGGAATCCGTGTGAGTAGAGTTTTGCCCAGGGCACTGTCTCTCCATCAGGAGCAGGCAGGAAGCGGAGAACGGCGTAACCGTTACCGCTAGCGTCAAGTTCGGGCTTCCAGAGTCTCTCGTCGGCACCAGACTTCTGTTCGGTGCTGGACTTCTCCAGTTCTTTCTGTAGGAACTGAAAATTATTGCTGGACTTGCGCTTTAAATCGGAAAAGGACATTGGATACCTTGGATGTTTCGGATGTTGTTATGTGACCCCGTGTCACTTAGACATAATAACAGGCACAGAGGCGGGTGTCAATCCCTTGTGCCACTTTGTAATTGGTCCTTCATGTTGGCAACCTTCATCAAAAGGTCATCAAAAATTTCACCAATGGATAGGTTAGCATCGCCGCCGAGCATAACGGCAGCGACTTTCATACTTTCTACCATTTCTTTTGCTTCAGGATCATCACTAAGACTCAACCTAGCATTAAAAATCTTTTGTTTTTCAAGCAATTCTTCTAGGACGTTGAAGTATTCCATCTTCTTTTTGTCACTTAGGACAGGAAAAGCATGGGCAGATTGGAAACAGAACCGCTGGAGTTCTGCCATCTCTTGCAGATCTCCACGGACCATTTCGGATTGAAAGAAATTACTACTCATACTAGCAACAGTTTAGCTCGACTTGTTTTTTTCATGAAGTTTAACTTTTGAGCATCGTACTTAAGTTTTTCCTTAAGTGGTTTGCTAATTAATTTGGGGACCGATTCGATCTCGATCTCATTTTTTTCACAGTAAAATACGATAGCATCAATGTAGTTCATATCATTGTTTTCACACGCTACCTTCTCCACTTCCTGCGAAAATTTCGCAGTAGTCATAAATTTATCCTCCAGTTCTTTTGGCATGTTTGTTTTCGTATTCTTGGATGTACTCTTGTAACAAAATTAGATATTCTTTTTTAGGTTTGACCACACTCACCTGTGGTTCTCCCTCTTCTGTTGCTACAATAGTCACCAATTGCTGTACGGTAATACCATACAACTCCTGAAGCATACAAGCGTAGCCACACTCCTGAACATAATAGTCCACGAGATACTCTTCTCGTTTCTTTTCCGCTGATGTCTTAAAGTCTATGATGGATAGCACTCCATCAAATTCAGCGATACAATCAACACGTCCAGCAAGTTTCAGCACATCAGAATATAGTGCTGCTTCCTGTAGGTATATATTATTTATACGGTCCAGGACTTTTTGAGATTTGTTGAACATGAACCATGGCAGTGGCATGTCATGGTACTTAGTTTTATCTAATTGATTGTTAATGTAATCTTCAACTAGTTTGTGGTAACGAGTACCTCTAGTTGCTGAGTTAGTTGACTTTGCTTGTGCTTTAGATTTCCCAATCTTTGCTCTCCATTTAGCAAGACCTGCTTGCTTCTTAGCATTGCTACCAATCACTGTGGTGATTGATGGATACTTGTTACCTTCTGGGGTAACATAGTATCTCTTTCCGTCAATTGTAACGGTGTTCATCTCAACAGGACTATCAATCCCCACATGATTAAAGAGCATTAGAATCCTAAGTTAAGTTTAGCAATGAGATAGTTTTTGACCAAACCAGAACGAACAATGTCTTCAATGCCAAATTCAATCATAGTAAAGTCTTCTTTCATACTTTGAACAATTTTCATAAAGTCAATGATACCTGTACGTTCGTTGGTCTTAATGAGATCAGACTGGCGAGCATCACCACAGAAAATGATCTTAGTATCTTTACCACAACGGGTAATAATACTATCAAGTTCGTGAAAGTTGAGGTTCTGACATTCATCAATGATAACAATAGAGTTATCAAGAGTAGTACCACGAAGAAAAGATGTAGACCAGAAGGAAATAGTTTCCTGTGCCTTCAAGTTTTCATACAACATCTCGAATGAATTATCATCTGGCATCTCGAACATGTATTTTACCATGTTCTTGTATGGAATCTGATAAAGAGATGCTTTATCTTCATGTGTTCCGGGAAGGAAACCAATCTCTCTAGTAGATACCAGGGAGCGAACGATGTATACTTTTTCGTAAGGAGTATACTCACTCAGTACATCTTTAAGTGCTAGGTGAAGAGCAACGAATGTCTTACCTGTACCAGCACAACCATAAGCAAATAGGTTTTTACCTGATTCATAAGCATCAAACATTACTGTTTGATTATCAGTAAGAGGTTCGATCTTAATGAGGTAGTCCTCATTAATTGGTTTCTTTCTCTTCATCTGCTTGGCAGACATCTTTGCTCCAGGAGCTTTGTTTCTTCCTCTAGGCATAAGTTTTTACCACTGTACTTGGGATCCAGGCATCTTTGCCATCTTGTTCATGTGTTCTGACCATCCAGGATGAGTCTTATTCATTTTGTTACGCCAGTCTCCGACTTCTCCGACACCAGCACAACCTTGTGACCAATCTTTGTCCCACTCAGGATTCTCATCCTTCCATGTACAATAATCTTTTACAGTCATGTGGAGAGTCTTAGTCTCTCCAGTTTCAGTATGTTTAACAGGATATGTAGGCATTAATTCCACTCCATAGCTTCAGCACAAATAGGAAACTGTTCTTTGAAAACATCACGACATGCTTCAGCAATAATCATGTGTTCTTTTTGGGTGCCATGAGCACTCCTCAAATCTATATAGTGAATCCAACTGCGAACTGAACCAGACATATAGATTTTAGTTTTTGTTGACAAAGGTAGTACCATGCGGGCACACTCCTTAGCAATACCACGGTCTAACATTTCACGATAGAGATCCATTGCTTCATCAAAGTGACGTTGAATTAGAATCTCAAGTTCCTGTTTCTGGAAAGGGTCAACATTGTCAATAGAGTTCTGTCTATTCTTTGTATCTTGCCGCCGTAGTTCTGGTAGAGGAATCTTCCCATCAAGTAGAGAACTATCAGCATAACGTTGAGAAAACTCTTGGAATGTGAACGATCTATGCCTCAGAATTTGAGCTGCTATTGCTCTAGTAGTAGAAATCTCTAGCGTCATGAACGCTTGCTCAAACACAGACCAATGGTTGTGCTTAATACAATAGTTAAGGAGTCCCGATACTTTCGGATTCTCCTGGTTGTTCGGGTTCGATACTCTCGCTACGTAACCCATCATCTTCTCCGCTTCGGGAGTCACTGAGATCAATCTTACTGGTGAAACTGTCATCGATGTATCCGAATCCATAAAGTGAACGTTCTCTGGCGTGTACTAGTTTACGAAGTTGTTGTGCTTGATACAACTCCTTCTTGATTTTAGCATACTCTTGGTCATCATACAAGTGCTCTTTATCAACTGCTTTTTTGAGCCACTTAATATATTGCTTAAGGTTTTGTGGTTGGTTAGTTTGTGGGGTTTTTTCCATATACAATATATTTTTATAAATTATAGCATAAAAAAAGAGGGGCGTCAATACCCCTCTTTCAAATTTTTAAAGTAAGTTTCACTTAGTATAGATACGACCACGGTAGCAAAATGTGCCATGGGATTCTTTTGATTCTACACAACGTGTATTATATTCGACGCCACGATAGGCAGCGTGAGTAATCTGAGCGTTGTGAAGAGCAGATGCTTTGTCGATCTGCTTCTTGATCATGTTTAGTGTGTTCATGTTGTTACTCCTAAAGTAATAGAGGGTTTTTAATCCCCGTTCCTTCAGTCGTGTGCGTCCCATGGATAACACTCAGGGGTAGATTCCTTTACGGTCTCTATCAACTCCACCTTAAAAGCATCTGAGATGTGCTCGTTTGCTCTCATCCTCAGGATAATTCCCTCGGTTTGTTGGCAGGTGAGTGTCGTATAGAAAAATAGTTCTAACATAGGATGAACGACTCCGTTCCGCGACTTACTTGCGTCCCACCCAAGAGTGGGATGAACGTATGGTAATTATACCATACTTTATTTATGATAGCAATCTGTTAAGGTTCATAGTGGTCAGGAATAATCATACCCTGGCATCTATATGCCAGAGTGTTGGCAATAATTACACCACCCAACCCTTCAGCGACTAGTAAAACACCTGCCTTAGAGTCACAATCTCCACATGTAAACATGTCAATAGCAGCACGACCATCTTCAGGCCATGTATGTATACTAATATGACTTTCCGACAGCAAACAAAACGCTGTGACTCCCTGAGGAGAAAACTTATGAGATTCTGTTTTTAATACAGTTGCCCCAGAAAAAATAGCTCCTGCTTCTAAAAGTTTCTTTAAGTACTCTTCGTCATTGAGAGTAGAAGCGTCACATCCAGCAACGTCTATCAAATAGTGATGTCCTACCATTACATTAACCAAATTTTATCGTTACTTGTTTTGTTACACTTACGAATTGTGACATCATAATCACGACTTATTAAGTATCTAGAATGAATCAAAGCATGTCTAACATCATTGTAAAAAAATACTTCCGAATATTTTTTTGTTGATATAGGAACTCCATTGCTATTAATTCGTCTAAGAATTTTTTTATCTGATGATGGACCATCAGATATTTTCCAATAAAAAATACAAAAAGTTTGCTGTGTAGATGGATCCACAGACAAAACTTCTTCTTTTTCTTTGGGTGTTAATTCCATATCAATCTTTTGGCGGGTTCCAAAGTTTTGGGTTTGATCTTCCTTCAGTCTGATTAAATCCGACTAGGTTCTTTTTATATTTATCCCAATACTCATCAAAAATATCAACTTGTTTAGTAGCAATTACAATATCAAAATGAGAAACTTCTCCCTCAATATACTCAACCAAAAAAGCAGTACAAGGAAGAGATTTATCTTGTGCTAATGTAGGATCACAATCTCTATTAATTACTTTTACGCCTTTCCCCATCAGGAACGTCCTCCCCATTTAATTTGAGGAAATGCTTCTTCAACACATGCTTTAGTGATCTTATATTTTTTTTGTAGATTTTTATCCTTAGCAAGAACCAATGCTACTGCCTCAGATTGTTCTAAACCTTCTAGCATTTGAACAAACAAAGACTCTCTCTTAGACTGTTTAAGTGAGCTTGACCCACCCTTAAAGAACAAATATAGTTTACGATACTCATGTTCTAAAACAGTATGCTCGGTGCCAGCAGGAGCATCGTTAGGTAAATATGGTACATCACCATCAGGCAATAAAGATATTACACTCTCATCGTAGTTAACAATCATCAAAGACCTAAGAGCAGGCGTACTATGCTGCTGGAGTAATTTAATTTTCGCTGCCTTTGTTTTGGCATTACTCACCTTTTGGAGCACTTCAGAAATAAGTAGTTTCATTTTGTAAATGTAGTCGGTGTACGAAAGAAATATTTTTCCATTAAAGTGTTCAACTTATGTTGTTGAAAATACTCTAGCGGCGGTTGCTTCTTACTAGTATTTAGAGATTTGTAAAGATCCATAATTTTATCTTCAATCTCTGTAGGTACATAATCAAAGTCAATCAACTGTCTATTTCTCTGGTAATTAGACAAAATTTCATCAGACTGACAAAACTGACCGGGAGATTCCTGTACCCACTTAGCAAGATTTTTTTGACTAATAGGTTTTTGTCTTACCCCAGCAACAAATGTGTCATCAGGAGAAAGATAGTTAGGAATACCATCAGACTTATCACCCTTGATAATATGCTCCTTAATATATGTGTGAGGGTCATTATGGAATACCTCACGCTTCATGATTGGATTAAATTGCTTCACACCAGGGTACTTTTGAAGTTGAATGAAGTCTTTGTCTCCAGAAAGAATCAAAATTTTTTCATTGCTATTGTTTTTACACAGAGTAGAGATGACATCATCAGCTTCTGCTCCATGTACCTCCAACACTTTGAAGTGAAAGTGTTCTCTAATCTCATCCCGGATAAGATTTAGGACTTCAAAAATGTTAGACCAATTGTGACTAGATTTTTCTCTATCTTTCTTTCTGTTCTGTTTGTAGTAAGGGAAGACCTCTTTTCTCCAGTAATGTTTGCTGTCGTAAGCTAAAACAACCTCACCATACTCTCCCCTATACTGTTTTTCGTAAGAAAATAATGAAGATAAGACCATATGGCGCGCCAAGTCTTCATTAAGTTCTTGTTTTTTCAATTGGACCATCAGATTACTAATCATAATCTGATTCATGTCAATAATAATCATCCTCGTCCTCGTTAATAAATTTCACTGAATAAAGTTCTTCGTTAATCACCATTCCATCGTCATCATACATCTCTGGATGAAGAATATCATTCTTTGCTAGCATATTATACAGGAAATCATTTGCTGTCCAACCAATTGTTACGCCAACAACAAAAAATAATGCCGTGATCATCGTCGAGAAGAACAAAAATACGGGGGTCGTCATAGTAATACTCCTTAGTTACTATTTTTCTCCCAAGTAAATTCAAGTTTGAAATTAAATTTTTTCTTTAGGAGTTGTACTATATGATGAAATTTAAATCCGTTTGTTTCAGGCTCTGGTTTTTTTTCCTCCTTCCTGAGCATTAGCTCTACACCTTTATTTATCTTCAGATCAGGAATCATTTGATTTTTTTGAGGTGATCATACCATTTTCGACAAAGTATCTAACTGCTCCGGTTAGTCCACCGTCAATAGCAAAGTTGTCTATTTTTATCTGTGGATATCCAGTAGCTTTTGGGAAGATTGCTTGGAATTGTTCGTGTGTAAGATTATTACCAATTCGGTACTCTGTGTACTCTAGATCCATTCGATTTAATAATTCTCTCATTTTAGCACAGTAACCACAGTTCTTGCTGGTATAAATTTTAATTTCCATAAAAAAGAGGGTCGTTTGACCCCCATACTATACCATTTTTTTAGTAATCCGTCAAGACTTCCCTACAGATTTTTTTACAGGCAGACTGCCCATCGGTACATTCAATCAAACATTCATAGTAATCATTGATCGCCATCATCTCTGCTTCAGCGCCATCTACAGTGATTTCAAAGTGTTTCCACTCTTCCATTTGTGATCTTGATAGTAAGTTATGCATTGTGTCCTCCAAAGTATTTTTTTTAATTCATAATAACATTATAATTTTGGTTACATCACTAATCCTCATTTCTATATCTAATTATAAGGGTTTCCACACATTTTAGCATCCGTATTATTACTCAACTTTAAAAAAACCACCCCTGTCAAGGAGTGGTGGTCGGTTTAGGAGGTGGTCAACGCCATTGTGTACCAGGATGAGGTTTGTTCCAAGGTCTTGGCATTGGTTTTTTGCCAAAGTTGGGTGGTTTAAT
>Ga0181401_1000965_pt1 | contig 11568 bp, 15 predicted proteins | sample 24SPOviralmetaG_FD_130130 | JGI IMG/M metagenome (GOLD analysis project Ga0181401, IMG submission 130130) | Marine viral communities from the oligotrophic San Pedro Time Series (SPOT) site, San Pedro Channel, CA, USA - 24 SPOT_SRF_2011-07-20 | ecosystem: Environmental > Aquatic > Marine > Strait...
ACCCAACTGACAATACTTTAAAATATCTTCGAGTTCAGCCATATTATCAGTATTAGACGTACTAAGACCATCAATGTGTTCTATTTCTGTCCCGAGCATTACATTATCGTGATATTATTTTTTACATTAACATATCGTATAAATTATCATTAGATGGAGGATTAATATTAAACCCACCTTCACAATACCCAGCATTACTATTAATATCTTTTACCCATCTACTTTCTTGTTTTTCCATTGATTTAATGTGCCACAAAGCAAGTCCAGGATTAGACGATATACCCTGAACTTTGTCAGACCCCTTAAGTTTTGTATGTATCTCATCTGTCCAATTTATATAATCGCAATTTTTATAAACTCGACCTTGATAATCTGGCCAATTTATCCACCCAGCCTCGTTAATTTTAAATTGATCACATGAATGTAAGAATTCCTGTGTAATACCTGGATGAATATTAATTCTAGGTACCCATACAATTTCCGATCCAGTTTCGGTTATAACTGTTTTAATAATTTTTATTAAATCCTCTTGAGGCATTTCATCCGCATCTATAGCAAATATATAATCACCCGTTGCTACTGAGTGGTGATAAGATGAATTTTTATAGAACGTATCAAAAGGTCTTTCAAAAACTGAAATTTTATCTTTAAAATTTTCAATAACCTTATCCACTTTATCAGTTTTGTGTAAACTATCTACAACAACGTGTATATTATCATTTTTGTCGATAACCTTTATTAAAAAATTTAAAAGTGAATATAACTCGCGAGACTCATTACATACTTGTATACTATATGTAATCGTAGGATCACTTTCATATCTAATACTTCTCCAATCAATAGAATACTCAGTTAAATTATTTTTTATATACTTTTTTTCATTCATATTTATTATTTTATTAACATGTTCCATGTCAACTAAATCTGGATGAACATACCAATCTTCATAAACAACATCTGGATTTTTATCGTGTACATCTTTAAATACACATACGTATCCTCTTTTTTTAAAAATATCTCTAGATTTGTCACGTGTAGATTTATATTCACCCGCACAATATACATCGTGTTCAAACGTTATAGTTGCAAACTTATATTCTTCAAAAATTGTATCGTCCATTTTTTGAAGTGCATCTATAGTTGATCCATTCCCAGCATCTAAATCAATTTGTAAATAATCAATATTTTTTGGCATATCATTTTCAACGAGTAACTTTTTATAATCAATTTTTGTAGCATCTTCAATAACATGGACACTTCCCGGTCTATGTGTTTTATAATCTTCCAAATGTTTTTTATCATTTTCTATCATTATACCCTTCCAATTATAATGTTTTTCCATAAAGTAAGTATTATTTATATTAATAGGGTGATTAGCACCCAGTTCTAAAAATGTACCACACTTTTTATACTTAAGTATCTCCATCACATACTTATCTTGCTTTGCCTGCCCATAGAATGTATTCATTTTTATAAATATGTAGTTTTAAATCTTTAATAGAATAAACTCCATTTATCATTGTTATACCTTACAGATTCTTCTAATTGTGATAAATCATTTCTAATATCAGATACATAAGGTTCACCGAGTTCTTTTTTATTTATAATATCGTACGTCGCTCCAAATTTTTTAGCCCATTCAGACAATTTAAAACATTCCGGGTATACCAAATTACATTGTTTAGCTATTCTAAAACCATCTATATATTCTCTAACGACTTTCATCACATCATCGATATTAATAAAATCAAAATATTTATCTTTTTCTATGATAACATGTCCTTTATCTTTACATAAAGCACTAAAACGTGTAGATAATTCACCCGGACCATAACACCCCCAAATTCTTAAACTATGCGCATTGGGTATCTGTGTGATACGTTTATCTATTATCCATTTAGAAAGACCGTATGGATCGGTTGGTGGATTGCCATTAAAAACCGCACCACTTGAAAAGTATATGAGTTTACCGTTAAAAAAACGCGACACATTTTCGAACATAAGTATGTTCTCCTTTAAAACGTCACTTGTGTCCTCTTTTAAACGACTACCACCAACAACCGCACAATGTATTATAACACTAAATTTATACCTATGAAAAAACTTTTCTACGGATACTGAATTTAATAAATCAACTTCTCCGCGTGTTATAGGAATCCAATTATTATGTTCTAAAAAATATCGCCCAAGAAATCCATTACATCCTAAAACACCTACTTTCATTTACTTATAATAAGTAAATATCTTTAAATACTTAAAAATAAAAATTGTTATATTTACAAATGGAAAGATTATTAGAACTCACATTAAATAATAATTTAGGTCATTTAAGTAGTACTTTAACAACTTTACCTATTCTTGAATATATATTTGAAAATAACAATTTAGAAGATTATGTAATATTGTCAAATGGTCACGCGGGGTTAGCACTTTATACTATTTTAGAAAAGATATATGGCCATGATGCTCAAAAAATGTATGAAGATTTTGGAATTCATCCGTATAGGGACGTAAAAAGACACGTTTATGCGAGTACGGGTTCATTAGGTTCAGGTATATTATTAGCAACAGGTATGGCATTAGGAAATAAGAATAAACAAATTCATTGTGTAATATCTGATGGAGAATCACATGAAGGTAGTGTTTGGGAGGCATTGAGTTTTATAAACAGAAACAATATACAAAATATAAACGTTTATGTTAACATGAACGGGTATTGTGCGTATGATACTATAGATCAAGAATATTTAAAAACACGTCTTAAATCATTTTTACCACGTATAAAAATTTTTAAAACAAAAGTTCCAGATTATAGTAAAATAGAAGGTCTGAAAGGTCATTATCACGTGATATCAAAAGAGGATAAAGATAACATTACAAATTTATTAAATGAAACGCAGGGAATTTGTGAGCTTATTAATTAATGAAATGAATAAAAATGAAAAAATATTTTTATTAACAGGTGATTTAGGTTTTGGTTTATTCGACGACATAAGAAAAGATTTCCCAAATAGGTTTATAAATGTTGGTTCTTGTGAACAATTGATGATAGGATTAGCCGTAGGTCTTTCTTACGAAGGTTGGATACCATTATGTTATTCTATAACACCATTTCTGTTATATAGACCTTTTGAATTTATAAGAAATTACTTGAATCATGAACTAGCTAATGTAAAATTGGTAGGTGGTGGTAGAAATAAAGATTATAAAAACTTGGGATTTTCCCACTGGGCAGAGGACGACGTAAAAATTATATCATCTTTAGATAATATAAAAATTTATAAACCAGAAAAAATGTCTCCAGAAATTTTTAACGAATTTATTTATAATAATAAACCATCTTATATCAATTTAATACGATAGTTTTACTTAAAGAATATATAACTCTAATTTATAATGCATAAAAAAATCTGGTATGCCCCTAATAAATTCGAGTCATATGGCGAAGAAGAAATAAAAGCCGTAGAAGAGTGTCTCCGAGACGGTTGGTTAGCCGGGTTTGGTAAACGGTCCGAAGAATTTGAAAAGAGAACTGCATTACTCTTCGGTAAAAAGATGGGTCTTTTCGTAAACTCAGGGAGTAGTGCTATTTTACTCGCACTCGCCGCACTCGATCTCCCAAAAGGATCAGAGGTCGTAACACCCGCGTGTGGTTTTGCGACGACGGTCGCACCCATTTTACAGCTCGGTCTTGTACCGAAATTTTGTGATGTTGAACTAACAACGTATGTTCCAGCACCTTGGCAGGTAGTATCCGCCGTAACGCATAGAACTAAGTGTGTTCTGATACCAAACCTTATAGGTAACGTACCCGATTGGGAAGGTATTAGATCAGTTTGTCCAGGTATACCACTTATTGAAGACTCTGCAGATACAATCACGCGGACCGAGTGTACGCACATAAGTACGACAAGTTTCTATGCGAGTCATGTTATTACCGCAGGTGGTGTTGGTGGTATGGTCATGTTCAATAACGTAGAACAGTATAAACGTGCACTCATGTTCCGAGATTGGGGACGTATAGGAGATAACATAGAAGAACCTTCAGAAAGGTTTAACCATTCAGTTGATGGTATTCCGTATGATTGGAAGTTTCTATACGGTGTTGCCGGGTATCATTTAAAAGCGTGTGAAATGAATGCCGCGTTCGGTCTCGTACAACTCGATAAACTCGAAGGGTTTTTGAAAGTTAGGCGACAATTAATAGAAAGGTACCTAGAAAACTTAAAAGAGTGTTCGTATTATACATTACCTGACGATTCCAAAACCCCAAATTGGCTTGCCATACCCCTTCAGTGTGATGATCGTCTCGGTGTTATAAAGTATCTCGAAGAAAACGATGTTCAGACGCGTGTTACATTCGCAGGTAATATTACAAGACATCCAGCTTTCAGGGAATTTAAACAGGATTTTGATAATGCAGATACAATTATGAAAAATGGGTTTCTGTTAGGTGCACATCATGGTATGACGATTGACGATGTTGATCGTGTGTGTAATTTACTTAAAAATTTTGCCAAAGGTAAATAAATGACTAACGTTCTAGTTACGGGTGGTTGTGGATTTATAGGGTCAAATTTCATAAATATTATGAAAGAACGGTACCCCGAAATAAAATTTGTAAATTTGGACAAACTTGACTATTGTTCGAATTTATATAACGTAAACCCTGGTGTATCAACTTTCGTTAAAGGTGATATACGTGACAATAATTTAATTGGGTATCTAATCAAACAATACGATTTTGATGCCGTTTTTCACTTTGCGGCGATGAGTCATGTAGATAACTCATTCAACGATCCAAAGAATTTTACATTAAATAATACGTACGGTACGCATGTTCTTTTGGATAAGTTTAGAGAACTCAAACCAAACGTTGAATTTATCCATTTTAGTACGGACGAAGTTTATGGAGAATCCACGACCGACGTACCTTTTAGTGAAAATACAGGTGTTTTAAAACCGACAAATCCATACTCGGCATCAAAAGCCGCTGCAGAAATGGTAGTTCAGTCATATATCGACTCTTACAAAATGAATATCAAAACGATACGGTGTAATAACGTATACGGACCAAACCAGTATCCAGAAAAACTTATACCCAAGTTCAAACAAGCTTTACGTAACGGTGAAATGTGTACTATACATGGTTTTAAGAGTGCTAATATTAAACGTGCATTCATGCATGTTAATGATGTTGTAGACGCGGTTGAAATTGTTTGGAAACGTGGTAGTCCGGGAGAAATATATAATATTGCGTCAGATGATGAAATAACTGTATTGGATGTTACAAAACTTATAATTAAGCTAAACAAAAATACAGAAGAGTACCATAGATGGATCAAATATATAGACGATCGTCCGTTTAACGATTCTCGATATTACATATCATCGGATAAACTTAAGTCTCTAGGGTGGTCACAAAACAAGACGAGAGACGATCTTATTAATTTTCTAGGACAATAGTATAAAAAATGGAATTGCGTCCTTCTTTAAAAATCGCTCTCATAATATCGTATGTTCTAATCGCATCGATAGGCATAAATACGTTCCAAAATTGTACAGATGTACAGGAGAGTCAAAAATGGAAAAATATTAAGATGTTTCTCAGTCACACGTTAACTATCGCGATCGTCGTACCAATCATATTAAAATTGAAAGATACCGATTTTCTCAGTGGTGATAACATGTTCATCTTATACGGTATATTTGGTTTCCTCGCGGCTGCTATGTCGTTAGGAATGGCGAATGATAGTAAGTGTAAAGATAAGGGATACGTTGGGACGAGTTCAGTAGCACTTGTGTCTTATTTACTCGTAAATGCATTTTTGATATATAAAATGATAGATATGGGTAACAGTAACGGTGTATCCGTACCAAACGTATCAGTGGCTCCAGTTATGAATAATATCAAAAACGGAGTTCCAGCCCCAAATTTAAAGTAATTTTTCGTATTTTTTAAAAAATAATACACATTAAATGGAACTACATGAGTCTATTCATTTAATGTTTATCCTCTTGGCCCACGTGATGCGTGGGGCAGGAACATTTAGTTTAGAAGAAAAAATAAAAATGATTCAGTTTGTTGGGTATATAATACAGAATACTAATATACCTCTATTAAACACCGGCGATAGCTGCGGTGACCAAACCTGTGAAACAAACCATTGCAACACGCCCCGTATTAATTAACGCAAAAGTTTCAAAATCATCGTCGGATAACTTACCAATCGCATTCGTCATTGTACCTATGGATATAAGAGAGGCACCTAGACCCATTATAGAAAATGGTAAATAGTGTGTTTGTTCGATAACGTTTAAACCCGTGAGTCCCCAATTACCCGCACCCAAAATAGTACCATACATAGCTGCGCGTCCATTAATAGCTTCTACGTATTTCCAATTAATACCAGTGTCGTCTTTAGATGCACGCGTTACTGTTTTACTAACTCGTTTTCTGTATAGTTTTGGTGAAATTGATACGGTATTTAATCGCGGTGAAGTAATAGTTTTCATTTATATAGAAGGAGATTTTTCTTTTTTAGATTTTCTTTCCTTCAATAACCTTTTTAATATGTATAAACCCAAAAACAAACCGGCTGTGGAATACATGACGGAAAAGTTAGCACCTTTTCTATACTGGTATATTATCCAAAGTGTACTGGCAAGAATACCAGCTAAAACGTACTCCAGACTATAATAAGATATATCTTTGGTATTTATGAGTTTATTCGTGAGCATCATCATTTGTGCCAAACCTATAGTTATGGCAATAAAAGCGATATTATCGTCAGTGTTCATTATAATAGTTAAAGAAATTATTTTATAAACTAGTATATAATAATGTCAGCTACCCCGGAAAAAATTGTCGCAAACTATGATTCGAAATCCAAACAGTCTAAACAAGTCGCCTTAGAAATGAAGAAAATTGTTGAAAGGTATAAAGGTAAACGTATCACGAAAGAAAACGTGTGTATTCTGGTTTCGACGCTCATGCTCCAAGCAAATAATCTCAAAAAAATAACTGGTCCTGATAAGAAGGAACTCGTACAAGATTTGATTTTTTCAATCATTGAACAGATCGATGAAGGTGATACCGATACCGAATTTGAAACACTTCTCAAAGCGATGGTTCCTAGTATGATCGATAGTTTTGCTCTCATGTTAAAAACGAGTGCGGGATGTAAAAAAATGTTCAAATGTTTGGGTGCCTAAACAATTAACATAAAGTTTTTACGCGTATACTAAACATAATGAAATTCCCAACTTTAGAAACAATGGTTATATATGGGATATCAACAATAAGAGATTTGATATTATACTCAGAAAATAAGCTCGTTAGACGCAAAGTTCGGATACTTAATGAGTGTGATCATTGTTCTTTCGTGTATAGTGGAAGAGTGTGTAATAACTGTAACGATATTAAAAATAATTCGCTTGTATAAACAAATGTCATACACAACCGTGACTACTTATACAACCAAATTAAACATCGAGTCGAAAAGTGATTCTACCTGTTGTGCCGAAAGACGACTCATAAAAAACTTAAAACGTGATTTTTTAAAAAGGGGGTATAAAAGTCATCAGTTTTCGTCATGGGTGAATAGAAAACATGGTACATTAGTGATATCTCGTGAAACCAGTTATGGTGACGGTATATCGCTACCGTGTGTTTTATGTAGAAAAATGATAGAGAAATATAATTTTAAATGGATCGCGCATGATGGAGAAAGATGGATACATTCATGTCGATCAATTGATATTCCAAAATCACGTCCTACAAATAAACAAGTACGTGTTCTAGGTTTTGGTTTTGATAACTAAACCCAAAACCGATTCTAAATTATTCTCGTTTCGTTTGAGTGGCTTAGCGCGCTTCAAACGTAGCGTCTCGTTTTTACCCGTAGAACTCGTAATATCACTCAGTTTCTTAGTACTTGGTGCTATAGGTACATTTATTTCGGGTATGGGTTCCGTTTTTATTTCTTTAGGTTCTTCCTTATCAACTACATTATTCGCCCTAAATTGATCTATTGTTAAGTCGCCACCGAAAACGTCTAATCTTTGTCTATGGGGTGCACGTTTTATAGTTCCTATCTTGTTAAAAAGTTTACGACGCATCATCACGATATTACCACATATAAGTCCTCCTCGGTTACACCCGTATTTGTCTATAGCGTACATTTTCATACAACTCCACGAACAAAAGTTACCGGACGTATGAAATTTATTACGACGTTCGTCATGTTTATAGGGCATTTGTAAAGGCGTACCTTCGAATGGGTGGCAGCACCACCAACACCACACATTCATATAAACATAAGGAATGTTTTTTCTTTAAGTATTATTCAGTTTATCTTCGTCTACCACCACCCCCTTTTTTTGACATTACCATTACAATTATTACGATTAATATTATACATGATATACTCGATACGATACCTCCACCACCACCACCGATCAGGAGTTTCTTATTCGTTTTCTTTTTATCTTCAGCGATAGTTTTTTTCAATTCTTCGACTGCACTCGTCGAAACACTACCGGAACCACCTGAACCATCCGAACCACTCGCATCACCAGATCCACCCGTAGTTAAACCACCTGTCGAATCGATATTACACGCGGCGTTAACTTCATCGTTCGATTCACCAATCTCTATCGACATTACACACGCATTAATTGTACCGCTACACCCATCGTCGTGTCCCGGTGGTTGGTAATTATTTGCTCCTTTACACGCGTCTCCACATGGTAAATATACGTTTGGATCGGGTATTTTAAAATCGACATACTTATCATAAACCTCTTTTGCCTTTGCACACCCCGTCGATGTTGGTCGATTCGCACAAACTGTGTTATAATTTACGACGTTATAACACTTACAAAACTCCTTATCGGGATTTGTTTTACAGTACTCTTCTGCTAATATTCCATATGAATCTCCTAAATTAGATTTAGTACATAGGGGATCGTCCGCCATTCTATTATCCTCAAAACAATAATCTTTCTTAAAATTGTTATCAGTAAAGTAATCCCAGCATCTATTATTATCACCATATTCAAAACCAGGATTGCTTACTTTAAAAGCATTACATACGCGGTCAATAATAGAATTATACATTTTTCGTCTAGGATCATTGGAACCTTTTGTATTATTATTAAGTTGTTGTAATGTTAATTTATTTATGTCGAATGTACAATGCATCTTTGCATTTCGAGTACCCGGCGCGTTTGGGTCAGTACTTCTACTATTACTCGAAGACTGTGTCCATATCCTATTTTCAAATTTAGCAGCAGATGTACATGGGTCACCGGTTTGTTCATTACCCAAAGGGTGTTTTGTATATTCGTTACCTACATCAGGTCTCCATCTATTATTCCAACCTCCTTCTCTCGAACCTCCAAGTGATGTATTATACGCCTTACCTGCACCGTAGTGTTTACCTATATCTATTTCGTATGTAATTTTACCATCCTCTCTTATATCATCTTGTGGTAATTCTTCTATATTTACACTTGATATATTATCCCTTATCAACCATTGGTTATCAAACTGAGAAGCTGTACAGCTGTTGTTTGTCGATGTCCAGTAGCCATTTTTTAACGTATATACTGATTGATTCGGATCTGATTGTCTATCTGCTCCATGTTCATAAACGGTTACTGCATATTTATCATCGCAATCATGAATCCAAACCGCATTTGCTTTATTATCCGCACTAACGTCGTGTTTACCTGGTTTGTCTACCCATTCGTCAATTAGGTTATTATCACCAGTTGTACTGTAACATGGGTGATGGAGCAATTGTACTTTACAAGGTGGCATTATATTAAGTTATACTGGTATTTTTTATCTTCGTCTACCACCACCCCCTTTTTTTGACATTACTACAATTATTATTATTAATATCAAACACGATATACTCGATACAATAGCTCCACCACCACCACCGATCAGGAGTTTCTTATTCGTTTTCTTAGCTTCCTCGTCCTCGTCTTCTTTCTGTTTCTTCATATCAGCTACGGTCTTTTCCAAGTCGGATGTTTGTGTTGTTGATAATGGTACACTAGTCGAACCACCGGATCCACTCGCATCACCTGATTCACCGTCAGTTACACCACTCGTCGAATCGATATTACACGCGGCGTTAACTTCATCGTTTGCTTCTCCAATCTCTATTGACATTACACACGCATTAATTGTACCATCACACCCATCGTCATGTCCCGGTGGTTGATAAACATTTGATCCTGTACATGCATCCCCACATGGTAAATATACGTTTGGATCGGGTATATTAAACCCAATGTACTTATCGTAAACCTCTTTTGCCTTTGCACACCCCACCGATGTTGGTCTATTGGCACAAACCGTTTCGTAGTTTACGACGTTATAACACTTACAAAACTCTTTATCGGGGTTGTTTTTACAGTAGTTTTCAGAAAGTTCATTGTAAAGAGTTGGTCCCAGACTGTTTGATTCTTTTGTACATAAACTAGATTTTGTTTCTATATTATCACCTGATTCACAATATACTTTTGCTAGTGCCTTTGCATCAGAAAACCCTCTACACGTACTATCACTACCACTACCCGACGTTACTTTATCATCTAATCTATCGGCTCTATCACAATAGCCATCAACTATTTTATCAAACATGGCTTTTCTTGGATCACCCGAAAATGTATTCTTTATTTCACCGTGTAAAGTTCGAATACGACCTAACCCAGAACCCGTTTTAACATCGTATACACAACTTATTTCTGAATCCATTGCATTTTTCCAATACGCGTCTCCACCTGGACACGGTTGCCCTTTTTTTATGGAATTTTGATCGTTATATATACCAGTTAACCATTGATCACTTGCATTTGGATTACCATCATTCTCTCTATATAAGTGTAAATGGGTATCCCCCGCGCCACCACTGTTACTCTTACCCATTACTTTTAGATCGTATCGCATTCGACCTTCATTTATATTTTCTGTAGGTATATTTATACGTACGATATTATCAGCCTGACCACCGTGTTTCCAGTATCGGCTTCCAATCGGATTAATTGTAACACCAGGTCGATCCATGTCTCTAGGATTATCTGATTCACCAACGAGGAAAGCTAACCCACCATTCTCACCCTTATGAGCCCATGGGTGTGGAAAAACAAGGTAAGATGTATTTTTACATGATCCGGAAAGTTTTGCCGAGTAATTACGGTCTAGATGGTGATGACCACCTGCTCTAAGATCTGTATCTCCTGAGTAGGATTTACTAGTACCTCTATTATCACCCTCGTCATAAAGAACTAAGTTACATGAATCTACCATTGTATGGAGTATTTATATATACTGATATTTTTTTTTACCTTCGTCTTCTACCACCACCCCCTTTTTTTGACATTACCATTACAATTATTACTAATAATATCAAACACGATATACTCGATACAATACCTCCACCACCACCACCGATCAAAAGGTTCTTTTTCGTTTTCTTAGCTTCCTCTTCCTCTTTCTTTTTATCTTCAGCGATAGTTTTTTTCAATTCGTCTACGGCACTCGTCGAAACA
>Ga0181401_1000966_pt1 | contig 11557 bp, 9 predicted proteins | sample 24SPOviralmetaG_FD_130130 | JGI IMG/M metagenome (GOLD analysis project Ga0181401, IMG submission 130130) | Marine viral communities from the oligotrophic San Pedro Time Series (SPOT) site, San Pedro Channel, CA, USA - 24 SPOT_SRF_2011-07-20 | ecosystem: Environmental > Aquatic > Marine > Strait...
GGCTTGAAATACGTGAACCCAAAGGAGACGTCAATCGTCAATCACTTAACCTGCATCAGTGCGCTGTTGTCGGTGATAAGTTTATGCGACGAATTGAACAAGGAGATAGAGAAGCTAGAAAACGTTGGGGAAAATTACTTCAAAAGCGTAAAGCTACTGGCGAACCTTACATCCTTTTTAAGGGGAATACAAATAAAAATAACCCAAAAGCCTACAAAGACAACGGCTTAAAGGTACATATGACAAACATATGTTCAGAGATTACATTACACACAGACGAGAACCATAGCTTTGTATGTTGCTTGTCGTCATTAAACTTAGCTAAATATGATGAATGGAAAGGAAGTAACCTTATATACCACGCTACGTGGTTTCTTGATGGCGTTATGGAGGAATTTATTCAAAGAGCAAAAGGACTTAGAGGTTTTGAAAATGCCATTCGTTCTGCTACAAAAGGACGAGCGCTTGGGTTGGGTGTACTCGGATGGCACACGTATCTCCAAGAAAAGAGTATTCCTTTTGAAGGTCTGCTTGCTCAGTTTGAAACTAGGAAAATATTTTCGCAAATTAAAATCGAGTCTGAGCGTGCTAGTATGGATCTTGCTGAAGTTTATGGCGAGCCTTTGTGGTGTGCTGGTAGTGGTTATCGTAATACTCACCTTAGGGCTATTGCTCCCACTGTTAGCAATTCGAAGCTTAGCGGAAACATTTCACCCGGAATAGAACCTTGGGCTGCAAATGTATTTACAGAGCAATCAGCTAAAGGAACTTTCATAAGAAAAAATCCTACACTTTTAAAATTACTTAGAAAACTTAAAATAAATAACAATGAAACATGGGATAAAATTCTGGCAGATGGTGGTAGTGTTCAAGGTTTATCTGAGCTTGACGGGGTTGTGGTTGGACCACATGATGTACCAGCTAAAGACGTTTTTAAAACGTTTAAAGAGATCAATCAGCTCGAACTAGTGAATCAAGCTGGTATACGCCAGCAGTATATAGATCAGTCTGTTAGTTTAAATCTAGCATTTCCTAGTGTAGCTACACCTAAATGGATTAATCAAGTTCATATGTCGGCATGGAAGAAAGGCATTAAAACATTGTACTATACTAGAACTGAATCAGTGCTTCGTGGTGATATAGCGCAACAAGCTATGAGCGAAGATTGTATTGCCTGTGACGGATAAAAACAATGAAGGGGACCTCGTTTTGAGATCCCCTTCGGTTACAGGAACTTTTGGGTATGGTACGCCCATTTTATTTTTGTTCCTATGATGTTTTTTCTTTTGGTAAATTCTTTTTTATATTCTTATATACAATTTTACCTGTTTTAGTAGGATGATAAGCTTTCATATGATGAATTTTATCAATAAGACCTAAAGCTTTAGATTTTTGTAATCCTTGAGCTGCTTTCCTAAATCTATTTCCTAGTTTAATTGAGCTAGCGGCTTGTCCTGCCAATGGAACTAAACCACTAGCTGCAAAACCCATGTCCCAAGCTGATCTACCTGTTAAACCATAGTCAAAATTCCCTGTTTTTAATCCATGATAAGTATCACCAACGGCATTGCCTATAGTTCTACCTGTGGCAAAAATAAGATTAGCCGCATCAGCAACAGCACCATAACCTGGAGACATTCCTCCTAAAGTCATTCCATCGCTTAAATAATCTAAGGCGTCACTTGGTTTTCTCTTTTTGTAAACATCATCTAAAACAACTTCATCTAAAGGTATTAGTGGTCTATAATTACCTTCTTCATCAACTGAAACTCCTTGAATACTTCCTTCGTTATATAATCTTTCATATTCCGGTGATCCATATTCTACAGTTTGTCCTTTATTGTTTATATTATTTGTTTTTAAATTTTCTAGCTTTTCAAATTCTTCATCAAAATTGTCTTCTTTTGATTTATATTTTTCTGAATCTTTTTTTACCTGCTCTATCGATAAAGCTGTTTGTGGTTTATTAAACCTAGTTTTATAATAATTTGGATCTAAAGTGTCAGGAGTTTTAATTCTAGGATCTTCTTCATTTCTCAATGGACTAGCTGAAAAGTTTCTTATTTTAAAAGCCATAGTTTTTATTTTTTACAAACGCACTCTGCTACAGGGCAGTCTTTTACGTTAACAATTAATTTTGAAACTAACCAGTTCCATTTACACATTAGCTTACACCAGCAAGCTTGCATCCATAATCCTAATTTTACTAATAATTTTCCCATAATTAATCGTTTTCTGTTTGTCTTAATTTTAAAACTCCGTTAACACATTCAAATTCTTTTATTTCATTATTGAATTCTTTTAAGTTTTGTTCTTCAGTTATTGGTATTTCTTTTTTAAGAAATTTACCGTCTTTATCTTTTTTGCTCATATCAAGACCTGTCTTAGACTTTCTTGACATGTATGAAGCTTTTTTCTTTGCTCTTGCTTCCGCACATTTATCTTGGTAAAATGGTGAATTGCTTTTCATGATTTTTTTGATTTATTTTTTACTATAAAAGTTTTTACCTCCAGACACACTGTCTTTTTTTATATTCATTTTTTCCATTTGATCAATAAAATTTCTATTCATTACTCCTTTTCTTTTCATTTGTCTTTTTTGTTTTGGAGTTAAAACAATTCTATCGCTTGTATCTATTGGATCAGCTGAACCACCATCAAGGCTTAAACCAGCTACAAAATTTCCACTAGGTTGATCTCTTTCAAATTTAAAGGTTTGCTCTCCAATTATTTCTATAGGATCTTCCGTATGATTGTCATTAAGAGGACTATCTTCTGGTGCTGCTAATATTTTAGCTTTTAATTCTTCAGGTAATCTATTTTGTTTTCCTACTAGCTTTTTATCTATAGGCGATTTATCTATAAATCCTTTTTGAAATGGTGAACTCATGATTTTTTTGATTTATTTTTTTGACAAAAGTTTCTGGCTGCTTCTACGCTACCGAAACCCCACTTTTTTAGTGCCATTGCTTTTTTAGTTGGTTCGCCTTTAGCATCTTTCATTGCTCCAGCCATACCAGCAAACCTACAAGCAAATGACACTCTTCGCTTGTTACTTCCTTTTGTAAGTCTTTTACCTAACTTCTTACCGGTTTCAGATGTATACTCTGACCGCATTTTTCTATTTTGTTTTTCGTAAGCTTTTTCTTTTATTTCTACAGGTGATTTCATATTAATATGTCCAAATTACATTTTGTGATTTATTCTTGTCGATGTCTACGTGTATAAACGCACTAGCCACGCCTATTCTTTTAAAGCCTACTTCTAACAAGGCTTTTATCATTTTAAATCTATTTCTAGATTCAGAACATGCTAGATCAACTGCTAAGCCTTTTAAATGAGATGATGATACTACACCACCCACTTTTTTATTATGATCTTTAGTTCTAAAGCCGCTAGTAACTCTTATTGGCTTACCATATAGTTTTCTAGCAGCGTCAAGCATATGTAGTAATTCTTTATTCATTTTAGAACCACTACCTAATTCATCAGGTGAATCAAACTCTTCTAGTTTAAAGTACTTCACTTTTCTTTTTCTTTCTTAATATTAACCCATTTAGAAATGGTATAACCTATAGTTATAAGTAATAATAATATTTTCAAACCGTCTTCTATGTGTGTAAAGGTAGTAATACCTAGCGCACCCGCGTTCATAGCGTATAGCTTAATATCTGATAAACTCATTTTATTCTCCACATTTTTTTGATGGATCATCAACTCTTCTCCAGTCTTCTTTTTCAAACCAGTCTCTAAGTGTAGCTCCTTTTTTACGAGCGCCTTTAACATTTGTTTTAGACGATCTTTTGTATTTACCTTTTGCGCCAGCTGATTTTTTAGAGTTAACAAGCTTTTTTCTCTCTTCTTTACTCATGCTTCGTATTTTAGAAGCAGGTAAACAAGTTTTAGTAGTTCCACCACCTTTTTGTTTATTAAGCGGAGATCTTTGCTCTTCAGCGTGGGCAAGACCAATCTTATTACCACTTCCTCTACCTGAAACAGCAGCGGTTCTATTGCGCATCTTGTTCCAAGGTTTAGTATGCATTAGCTTAGAAAAACAATGCATTAAAGGCGTATCTGTTTCTTGTTTATAAGCCATTATTTTTTCTTTTTGCCTCCAAAGTTACTTGGTCCACCAGCTTTAGTACATCTTACGCCCCAACCTGAAGCGTAGGCACTAGGCCAAACCTTAAATTTCTTTTTTGCAGCAGCTTTACAAGCTGAACTTATTTTACCATATAAAGGTGATCCCATATTTATACCAGAGTCATTATTTTCTCCTTCTTTTAGCTTTGTTACATAAAAACCTTTTTTATCTTTTTTTAATTTAGAATAATCTTGTACAGAAAACTGAGGAAACGTACTTGCGTCTCCTTCTATTTGCTCAAATTGATTTTCAAAATCTTCGTCACTTATATAATCATTTTCTTTTAACTTAAAATAAGTAGGTTTTGTTATTCTTACAGTATCTCTAGATACTTTTTTACTTCTTGGATCCGGCATCTTTCTTTTTATTTTGTAATTCAATTATTTTTTTAACTCTAGCGTCTTCATAACGCAATGCTTTAATTTGTTTTTTAGTAAGACCTAGATCTAATAGCATTTGCGTTTGCTCAACCGTGCTAGTATCACGCTTCATTACATCAATCTCTTGTTTCTTGCGCTCTGCCTCTGTAGGCTCAACTGGTTTATCCCAACCGCCATAGTATGGTAAGCCAACGTCATAAGAAGACCAACCTAATGCCATTGAGACTTTTTGCCACATTTGTGATTGTTCACTCAATATGCCTCTTATGTTATTTGCTTTCTTAATAACACGATCAATAGGTACATTAGTTGCAGCTGTTATAATTTGAGCACCTGCTAAATAAGCTGGGTTATCAAGACTAAAACCTTTTTGTTTAATTTCTTTCATATTCCAACTAAAGCTTTTTAAACCGCCTACTATTTTTCTATATTTAGAACTAATAGCTGGTGAAAAACTAAGAGCTTCTATAGCTGCTTTTTCATACTCAGGTCTTTTCTTGCCAGATTCTTCATATATTTTCATTAAAGTGTTTTTAACAGCAACCATACCCATACCAGCTATACCTAAACCTTTTAGCTGAGAGTCAATCATACCGTTTGCAACTCTAGCTATTTTCTTATCATATTGTTTTTTCTTAGCCGCACCTTTTTCTTCTTCATCATCATCATCATCACCAAAACCTATAGCGAACAATGCTTGTTGTAAGGCATTAAATATTAAATTTTGTACAACACCGTAGTAAGCTATTCTAGCAATTTTAACTTTTGGATCACCGCGACCTGCTATTAGGTCTTGTATGTCACGCTTTTGTATTCTAATATATTGCATCGGTGTATTAGCCCAGTTAAGTATAACACGACCAGCAGCAGAAGCCTGTTGCATACTAATTTTATCAGGCGAACTAGACTGTTGGCTTTCTTCCGCAATAAGTCTAAAATCTTTAAACGCTTGCTCTTGAGCTAGCTTAGGGTCCATGCCTTCTTTAATATACTTGTTCATTCTATTTCTATAGAACGTAGCGCCACCTGAAGCAATAGCAAAACTATCTGCATAACGAGTAAGTACAAAACCTTTACTAAGTAAATACGATAGAGCTGCATTAACTTTGTTTTTAGAGTTTTTAACTGCATCAGCTATTTCAGATTCACTTACATTTATTTTAAGACCATTACGGCGCTGTACTAAGTAATCAGAGTTCATAAGAGTCATAAAATCTCCCCAGAATTGCTTTTGATTTGCAAACGCTTTACCCGCGGCTATAATATTATTATCACCCCAATTTATAAAGTTTACAGCAGATATAGTTTGAAGTAGCGCAGATTTAGTATTTAAGAACATTACTGCACCAACGGAGTTGTTAACCCAGTCAAGTACAGCACTTGTCTCATCGTTGTAACCAAGCCTATTTGTGCCAGCTTTCATACGAGCTAAACTATTTTCTAAAGCTTTTCGCCAGCGGGTACCATAAGCCGCTTCCATTTTGTTTAAGTTTTCAGGTGAAAATATAATATCTACATTTTCCTGCCATTCCTGCAAATACTCTTTACGATTAACTTTGTTAATACCACCAATAATATCTGTAGTTAAATTACCAGCTAACCAATCTTTACCTGGTTTAGGATATGGTTTGCCTTTTTGTATTGACATTAATTGATCTGCAAAACTTTGTAACTTAGCGTCGTCAGTTATAAACTTATTAAGCTTTCTAACATCGGCTTTTGAAAGCCCAGGTATTGACATACCTTGTTGAGTCCACATATAAGTACGAAGCGCGTGCTGATATGTGAACTTTCCAACACCTGTTTCTGTTTCTAATGTTTTAGGTAAACCTGGAAACTGCTCTTTTAAAGCCATAAAGTCGTTAGCAGCTGCTATTTTAGCTTGAGTTATAGAATCTTCCGCTCTGTTATACGGATCCATAAGGTTTGTTTTCAAAAACTCATATTGAGCTTCACCTTTTTTACCATTACCTAATAAGCTATACAACAAACCTTTAAAATCTTCAGCTGATGAAGCCATTGTTAACCAATCAAATCTACCTTTATCTCTACCTACTGTTCTAGCTTTTGCTGCAGAAAAAGTTTTATATGATTCAATACCTGAAGAGTCTTCAATCATATCGTTTACAATAGTATTAAATGTACCTGTTTTACTAAACTTGGCTTGCTGTACTCTAGACTTAACATCTATTTGATCTAATACTTCTTTTACAGCTTTAACGTTTTTACTAGCGTCGTCAGCAAAATAAAAATCATTATAACCTTCAGCTGCTTTACCAGCAATCCATCTACCTTTTGCGGCAGCAGTACCATCACCTAAACCAGTTATGTTACCTAAAGGTATATCAACGCCTAATGCTTTCATAAAAGCCTTAATAGGGCCAGCTGCCTCTTGAGGTCTTGCTGTTAATATAAATAAATCTTCAGTACCACGCGTATCTGCTATTTTTTTAGCAACATCAAACAGTGGCCCTTTTTTGCCATCAATGACTTGTTCAAATTGATCAAAGTTAAAAGTAGCTCCTTGTGATTCTAAGCTTGCTGCTTGAGCTGCAAATTCTGTAGCTGTTAATTCTCTTACAGCGCCTGGCATTTCTGCTATAACTTGATTTTTTTGTTCTTGTGTTAAATTTTTAAAGTTCTGTTGAAAGCTAGGTTTGTTTTCAAATTGTTTTTTAAATTTTCTTCTAGCAATAATATCTAACATATCAGAATCTAAACTAGAAACAGGCAGCGTAGCTATAACTTTACTTTTTGATCTAGCAAGAGTATCGTCAAAATCAAATACTCTAATTTTTTTAACTGGTTTATTTATTTTTCTACCTTCAGCTAAAGCTGCGTCTAAAACGCTTTTATCGTAAATTTGCTGCTGCGTAGATGTAACACTTAATTGAGGTTGTAAAGAAGCAGGTCCAGTAGCATTATTTAAAGCTACTGTTTTAGGCATGTTCTTTTTAGTATTATTGTTGACAATTAAACCACTGGACGTAATATTAAATTTATCAAAAACAGTTTGATTATTTTTTAATACTATAGAGTTAGGATCAATGCCTCCATCATTTTTAGCTACATTAATATTAAAATATCTAGCCCATACGTTATCAGTAATCTGCCAACCATCTGGCATTTTAGCTATGTAATTAAAATCTAATTTATTATTTGTTCTAGTTCTGCCTTTTAATTTATTATCATCTATTTTTAATAAAGGTCCTTGAAAATAATTATTTTTTATAGATTTAAAGTTTTTATCAATATTACCATCTACGGCTTGCATAAACAAATACTTACCAACTAATGTTGCTGGCATTGTGTGCTCTATAGTAGTATCAGATGTTCCAGCATCCATGTAACCTTTTTGATAAAAAGTCATTGGGGCTGATTTTCTAATAAAATGACCTGTTCCAGCAGAACTAGAAGAAAGTAGAGCACCTACAAAAGCAACACCTTCTGGATTTAATTTTCCATCTTTGTCGCGCATAATGTCGTTTTGAAATATTTTAAAAATATCCTTAAGTCCTTGTATAGATTGCTCTTGTCTTTTCTGAAACTTTTTACTGTTTAATTCATTAGCTAGATTACCTTTTTTAGTAAAAGGGTCTTCTTGCTTCATCATTGCTTTAAAGTTCTCACTTGGCTCAGGAAATACATCTTTTCCGTGTTTTTCTTTCATTTTACCAATCCACTCTCTAGCTTCAGTAGAATTTTTAAAAGGAAGATTACCTGAGTATTCTCTTAATGCGCCTAACTTGTCATCAGCAGTAAAAATTGTTAATTTTTCTTCTTTTGTAAGCTGTGATAAATCTTCATTAGTCATAGCGTTTTGACTAACAAAACCTAAACTAATCCAAAACTGAGCAGGAATTTTTTGTATTGGCATAACACCATTAACAGGTGTTTCTGCTATTTTTAAAAACCTTTCTCTACCTTTTTCAGTGCTCATGTCTATAGCCTTTATAGGCTTGCCATCAGCATCTTTAACATCGTTATCTTTAAAAAACTTATTTAACTCCTTGTTCCAATTAAAATTAAAGGCATTTACACCTATTTCTTGGCTTTCACCAAAAGCAGCTTGAAAAATATTTTTAGCTGTAATACTAAACTTAGCACCACCACGTAATCTTTTAGGTGTAGTATCTACTAAAGTTTCAAACATACGGTTTCTAATATGAGTATTTAATAAACCTCGTATTAGCTGAGCATATTTACTATCTCTATATAACTTACCTGTAGGTTTACTTCTAAGAAGATTCATATAATCTTTTAATGTACCTGTAAGTCTACCGTCAGTATACAGAGCATCTTTCATGTTTTTAGGTATGAAAGTACCTCTACCACGCGTAGTAGTTTCGTCCTTAGTTTTAGGTAATCTAGAAAAATCACTAGCAGCATTAGTTAATAAAAATCTTTGAGCTGCGTTTAAACCGGCTTCATCGTAGTTTTGATATGTTCTAGTTTTATCAGTAATTGTTTCTGGATTCAAACCAAGCATATCACCATATATATCTGCTACGCCTCGCGGAACATCTTTTGTTTGACCAAACCTTTCTACTTCTACGTCTTCAAATCCTTTTCTAGTTTCTTCTGTTATTTTAGCTTCAAGCTCTACTTTGTCTTTAACACCTGCTTTTTTTATAAAAGTATCAGAATACTTAACTGTTTCAGTTGGTTTTTTAGCAACCCTAGAGTCTTTTGTTTTTGATCTAGACTTACTAGTATCTACAACTTGCTTAGCTGCCTCAGAATCAATGCTAGTACCCTCCTGCAGCGTACCTCCTATTTGTTTGGCTCGTTCAAGTATTTCAGCCTGACGTTGTCGCATTAACGATCCAAGGTATGTGTTTACTTGAGCAGTTTCAGCATTAAAATCAGCTAATAACTCTTTGTTTCTACCTGGAAATATACCTTGCATCTGCTCAGTTACGGCTGTTTTTACAGCGTCCATTGGTATGCTACCTGTTGGATTAAACTTTAATCCTTTGCTAATTACAGGCCAGTTAGTTTCAACTATAGCCTCCATAGCTGCAAATCTATCTGTCTGATTTGACGATGGAGAATTTACTATTTCAACTAAGCTTTCGTTGTCGTAAACACCTTCTTTAGAAAGATTTATAAACTCTTGACCTCTAGTAGTTATAGACGTCGATGTTCTATCTCTAGTTGTTGTTGTTCCTTTTCTAATTAAAGCTTCTCCTCTTTCAGATACTTCACCTTTTTTTATACTTTTATTATAATCTTTTATAAAATTGTATGCATCTCTACCGCTTTGATATTCTAGATTTTTAAAACCAGCTGGTTTATAAACTAGTTCTTTTAACTTATTTACAAATCTAAGTAGGTTTTCACCTAGATTATCAGTAAAACCTATTTCTTTTTTACCTACAAGATCAGAGAAAATATTAAAATATTCTTCTGCGTATTCTATTTCTTCTTTCTTTTGCTTATTACCATTTTTATCTAGTATAAAATTACCTTCATCGTCCATTTTAAAACGATAATTAGCATCTAGTCTTTCTTCTATTAATCTAAGCTCTCTTTTGCCTAAAGTCTTTTTAAAATCTTCTACAAGTTCAAGAGCTTTTGCAGGATTTGTATCAAATAAAGATTTTTGTATTTTATGCAACAACTCATGCTCAGCCGCCGTGACAGCGCCAACTGAAGCTGCCCACTCTTTGTTTATGTATATTTGATTTGTTTTAGGATCTACATAAGCATCAACAAATTCAGGTATGCCTTCTGGCAAATTGTTCATGTCCTCTATGACATTTATACTTTCACCTAAAACTTTCTTAGTTACTTGCTCAACGTTTTCAATAGCTTGCTGTATTATAGGTTCATTTTTAGCTTTATTTTCTGCTATTATATATGGAGCTAGTATTTGAGTAGAATTAGTAGATATGCTTTGTAACTCTTGATTTTTCGAACTTATTAAAGTTTGTTTAGTTTTTTGATCAATAGTATTATCGTTATTAATTTCTTGTATTGATCTTATTATCTCATACTCTTTAGCCTTGTTGTTTAATAAAATCTTTTTCTCATCAGCAGTAAGATCATCTAGTCTATTAATATCTATTTTTAAAGCTTTCATGTTATTAACGGTTATAGCGCTAATCTCATCTTTTATTTTTTGAACAGCCTCAACACTCAGATCTTTATTGGTAGCTAATTGCTCGTTAAGCTCGCTTATTCTAGCAACTCCTTCCCCTATTGTCTGATATGACTGTTTGCTTCTAAAAGGAGCTAAAATTTGATGACCAATTAATGGAGCTCTTATCGCAACACCAGCAGTCCAGAGTGTACTTAAGGCTGTTTCGCCTAAGTTATCAAAAAGATTCACATCTTTTTTACCAAGTATGTATTTATCACCAATATTACCTATTAGTTCATCTAACATTTCACTAGGTATTTCTTCACCCATGTCTCGTGCCCATCTACCTGTAGAAGATAAAAAGCCTTTCATTGTTTCATTGAAACTTACTTTAAAACCAGGTATATTTTGATAAGAAAATTTTAACCTATTTAGCATCCCTTGAGTAACATATTCTGTAGCTGCGGCAGAAACTCCTGTTAAATTAGCAGCTCCGTACATTTGCCACCAATTATAATCAGCAGTTCCAAGGTCTATTTCTTTTTGCATTTCTCTAAACTTATTACCCGCTACTGCAGCGCCAATAAGTATAGGAGCATATGTACCGCCTGATAAGTATATCGCGCCGTAAATAGGTAGTTGTTGACCTAAGCTACCAGCCGCCCATCTAGCTACGTCCATTCCAGATCCAATGTCACTAAGAGTAGTAGGTGGCGCCATTTCATTATTTAAATACTCTACTAAAGAATCAACACCGCCGGTAAATTTATCTGTTAGTTTTTTACTTAAATCTTCTCCAGTTAATTTATTGTATAGTCCTTCTAGAGCTACACCAGTGGCTCCAAGACTTGCTACGTTAATACCCATTCTTTCAGAGTATTCTGCTAAACCATTTACAAACAAATCTAAACCTGAAGCCGCTGCTCTACCGCCAAGTTCAGTTACAAA
>Ga0181401_1000972_pt1 | contig 11521 bp, 11 predicted proteins | sample 24SPOviralmetaG_FD_130130 | JGI IMG/M metagenome (GOLD analysis project Ga0181401, IMG submission 130130) | Marine viral communities from the oligotrophic San Pedro Time Series (SPOT) site, San Pedro Channel, CA, USA - 24 SPOT_SRF_2011-07-20 | ecosystem: Environmental > Aquatic > Marine > Strait...
GAAGAAGAAGACAAAGACGAATATATGTCGTGGGATGTCGACGAACAGTAAGTATTTCAATAAAAAAACATAATATTATATTCACAAACACAAAACAACTTTTTTATTTTGTAGCAAATTGAAATAGGAAAAAGAAGAAGAATGATAGATACACTTGTCCAACAATGACCACACAGTTTACGACTAACGAATGGAAGATTATTGCAGCTCAATTCCACGCCAATGCTACGGCCAAATACGAAGCCACCGTCGATGAATATTCTGATATTGACTATGGTAAAGAAGACCGAGCCGAATTGATTAGTGATATGGACGAACTATATGCATACTACAAGCTGCAACTGAAGATGAAAAAAAAAGTTCCAGATGTTCATTGTTCTACTCTGTGGCTACTCGATGCAATTAGAAATCTGGAAATCAAGTATAAACTACTTTCAAGAACCGCTCCGATGTTCAAATACAGTAAACAAAAACAACGAAAGTTTGAAAAAGAACTAATGAAAAAAGACTTCCTTTCACCGTCACCACCACCAGAAGATCCACACGACAAAGAATGGGAATACTGTAATTATGGAACAGAAAGTAAAGAAAGTAGGAATGAGAAAGCAATCGTATCATACCAAGTTGCTGGTGGTGGAATGATGAATGGTAATGCATATGCTACGGTTGAAAATCGTGGAACGGAACAGTCTCCAGAATATTATTATTGTGAATATGGTCAATATGCAAGTAGGACTAGGATTGGAAACAAGATTATTTGGTCTGACGAATTCTATGATAAAAAAAATCCATATGAAAGCAGAAACTTCGATGTTGTAAACATTCAGTATAATGAGTTCGGACAAGGTCTGATCGAGATGCAGCTTACCAAAAAAAACGGTTAGGTATTGTAGTTACATCTTTCTTCTGGTAAGGATTAAACTTATATTGTATTTGTGTTCTAAAGTTTTTTTTTCGAATATATCGTTATCCAAACACTTTTGAAAAATCTTTCTTACTTCTTTTTTATTTTTTAATCCAGTAACGTATTTTATCATTTGTCTAAATACATAATATCTTTGAAATCCGTGACGATAGAAATTACGGTATTTTAAATATAAGACCGTAAGTGCATAATTATGTTCCATTTCTAATGTTGAGTTTTTCATTATATATAACATATAAAACCTATTAAAAATATCTACGAATTATATATATAAGATTATGGCGATTTTAGAAATAATCCGACAACAACGACCAAATATTAATGGCTCAACATTGAAAGCGTATGAAACTTCTTTTAGAGCATTCTCCAGTTTAGGTGTTCCAGAAGAATTAAGATTAATTAAAGATGGAGGTATTCCAGAAACAGTTGATCCGTTTTTAGATTTTCCAAGAATAAAAAAGATTATTGATACGATGAAAGGAAAAGACGGAGAAACACCTATCACTTTTTTAACAAAACGAGCAAGACTTACAGCGGCTGTTATTGCAGTTGGAAGTGTAGAAAATAAAGATGAAGATTTAATCGAAAGATACCGAAAAGAAATTCGTAAATATAATGATAAATATGATAGAAAACTCATTAAAGAACGAAAACATTTTCAAGAAGATAATAATTGGTTAACTCGTGATGAAATTGATAAAGTACGAATTAGTATGGAACGAGACATTAAAAAACAAAACATTATGTCGATGAATGAACTAAACCAACATCAATATTACTTTTTACAAGAATATCTTATTATTGCTATTTATACAATATTAAGACCAAGGCGTCTAGCGGACTTTGCACCTATGTATGTAGTTGCAAGTGAAAAGGATATTGAAGAAGGAAAGAACTATCTTATTAATCCAGACGAGACAAATAAAAATAAAAAAATGATTATTCAAGATTATAAAACAGCAAAACATTATGGTAAAGTTGAATTTAAACTAAACGCCAAACTTGCAAAGATTATTAATATGGTTCGACAATATAACAATGAACCGTCACTTTTACTAAACAAAAGAGTATTACCAATGACGAGTAACCAACTCGGTAAAGTAGTAACAGATGTTTTTAAAAGATATACTGGAAAACATATTACCGTAACACAATTAAGAAAACTGTATGTTTCTCAAAATATAGATATGATGGAATTAGAAAAAGCAGATAAAATAGCTGCCGATATGGCTCACTCAACAAAAGTACAAAGAAAATATTATTTTAAAAAAAAGGTCTAATCGTCTTCCGAAGATGAGCTATTAGTTGCAAGTGGAGTAACATCTAATATTATTTCCGACACACCTTCTCTTATTAATTCTGCAATATTGTTACTTGTAAGTGGTTCGTATAAATCGTCTTGGTTTTCAATCTTAATATTCATTATTCTATTGTAAAAATCTTCTGCAAACATATTCAATAATTCTATCTGATTAGCCATCTGCGGACATATATCCGATTGCGAATTCTGTAACAACAAATTAAGTAATCTAATACTTCCATATAAACACATAAAATTACGCTGCAAAATATCGTGTTGTCTTCGTAACGGTTTTTGTTCTTTTTCCAAATCATCGTATTGTCTCTTCAGTTCATTGACTTGTTCTAGGAAATCATATTCATTCATTATAACAATCTTATATATTAAATTCTAAATATAAACTAACAGACAATATGCCAAAAGTGTTAAAAGTAAAGGATAAGACTGACGCTTACACCAAGAAGTTTGGAAAAATGGTTGATTTACCAATGCGTGGATTACTTATTGCTCGTTCTGGACTTGGAAAATCAAATTTATTAGTCAATATGTTAGCAAATCACGATTTTCCGTATCATAATGTGTATGATGGCGACGACATCCACATCTTTAGTCCTACGATAAAACAAGATAAAAAGATGGAAATAATCGTGGATCAATATGATATTCCAGATACGAATTTGCACACTGAATATTCAGATAATCTTTTAATGAATGTTTATGAAACTATGATTGAAGACTTTGAAGAGAGTATTCAAGAAAAAGAGAAACCACGCCATACTCTGTTTATCGTAGACGACTTATCGAGCTCTGGTTCATTTTCAAAAAATAGATTTAATGCTATGAATGTTTGTTTCTGTAATTCAAGAAAGTTTCTCGTATCGATTATTCTACTTGCACAAAATTACTCACACTTAACACCGTCAATTAGAAACAACGCTAATTTCATAGCTGCATTTAATATGAATTTATCATCATTAGAAGCATTAGAAATGGATCACAATTATTTAGAAAACAAAAAAGAGTTTGTTAAATTATTTAGAGAAAATGTAGGAAAAGGAGGGAAGAATGATTTTTTTGTTATTAACTACACAAATGAGTTTGACGCTATGTATATGGACAAAGAATTCAAACCAATAAAAAAAGTGAATTCAATAAAAAAATAAACTAGTTAAAAACAACATATTATTATATATATAAATACTATGGCTATTGGAACTATTTATATGATTTGTAGCGAAGGAAGTGATCAATTTTATATTGGAGCAACAATAAACTTTAAGAATAATCTTCGATTGTGGCGACATAAACAGAACTGTAAAAATCCAGATAATCCAAAACATAATTACAAAATTTATAAACACATCAGAGAAAATGGTGGCTGGAAAGAATGGGACATCTATCCACTCGATATGTTAGAATTTGACGACAGAAAGGATTTATTGCAATTAGAAAGAGAATGGATTATGATGTTAAAACCAAGATTAAATAGTAAGTATCCAAAAAAAATGATATTAGACTAAAACACCGTATTGATTAGTATCCAAAACTTGGTAATAGTTTTGAGTTTCACAAACCAAAAATGATAGTTTTGTTTCTTCATAAAGAGTAAACACAATTTTATAATTTATTATTTCAATTATGTCTCTCATAATCATTTCTCGTAGTATCTTCAAAATGTAATCTGTTAGTTCCGTCGGTAAATGTCTATCAAGTAGAGCTACAACCACCATTATAATATAACACTTTATTTTGTTATATTATATTATATGAGCTATTCCATTTCGGCCAAGACAAGAACAGAAGCTAAAAAGTTAGGAGTAACTGTTAAACCTTCCAAGGTTAAAAACAAGAAGATAGATGTCTTCAAAGGAGACAAAAAACTTGCAAGTGTGGGCGATATCCGTTACAAAGATTTTCATATTTACAAAAGAACAGAAGGAATTAAGAAAGCGAATGAAAGAAAACGCCTTTACAAAATACGACACAATAAAGATAGAAAAAAAGTTGGTTCAAGAAGTTATCTGGCGGATAAATTATTATGGACATAAAAAAATAAAAACAAAATTTTTTATATTCATATAGTTTATAAATGGCTAGTGAATATTCAAACAGTTTAAAAACACACTACTTTGAACCGAGAGTTGATATCACAAACAGAATTGTTGAATTCCGTGTGGATTACGGCGGAAATATGTATCTTCCGTCGATGAGAATTGTTGGTTTAGGTTTTACTTCCGTAGGAGCGAACTGCAAATCAGTTCCAGTTTTAGGTCAATACTCTCACATTAGAAATATTAGATTAATGGACGGTGGTGTAGAGCTTGGTAATTTAAGAGAAGCCAGCCGTTATTTATCTTTCCAAAGTCAGTTGAACGACAATATGTCTAATCTTTGCGTGAACTCTGTTCTTGCGAGAAACCGTGTCGGTTATCTTCTGGAAGATTTTTCGTCAGTGCAACATCCACCTTTGGATAAATTTGCAGCGACGGCTGCTAATAGTGAAAAAGCCGGTTCAGAGATTTTAACGGCGGCCGATGGTGTTCGTGATGCATACCTTGAGTTAAAAAAAGTATTTCCTATTTTAGGACAACTTCCAGCCCTAGACACTGGTGTCTTCAAACAACTTAAAATACTTATTGAGTATAATATGGATGTTAGAATGAACTGCGAAGGGCCAGTTAAACTCGGTGGCGTAGCACCAGCTGCTCCAAATGGAACAGAAGTCACAGCTCTTAATTCAAAACCGCCAACTCTTATTGCAGATGAAGTGACTGACGACAGAATTAAAGATAGTTTAAGACGACAGTTAGCAAGTGGTCAATATGTTTATGATGAAATAGAACACGACCAGTTCGATGTAGAACCAGCGGCTGGAGCAGTTGCAACTGCCGTGGCCGCCACAGCTAACACTACAAATGTTGTAGAACAGACAACCGATGCCGTGATTAATGCTTTCGACCAACACGTAGTTTCAAGAATGGTTATGATGAAAGCGTATAGAAATAAAGACGAAGCGTTCCATCCAGTAATCGGTGGCGGAGCGGCCGCTAATGGAAAATCCAATCTTGCAAAAGGTAACGGAAATTACAATTCTCTCTATCAGTTAGATGAGAAGCTCCAAATTCGTGTAAATGGTTCCAATCTCTTCAGTGGTGAGGGAATTGTTGGTGAGCCACAGAAAGCACACCTACTTTCACACGCTTGGGGAACACTTAATGTTATGCCTTTTACCAACCGTGGTGGTGTTGGATTAGAAGATCCAAATGCTCGTGCAGTTAATACGGAAGGTGTTCCAAATAACGACGGTCGTGGTATGAATGGTGCTACACCAGTTACTGGAACTGACGCTAATTCACAGTCAGACTTTGTTGGAAATTCTAACTATATTGGTTTTTCCATCGAAGACCGTGTTGCTAGAATGCAGTTTACTTACAAACGAGCACTCTGCCACGACCTTGGTGGTTTTGGTGATTTAAACAGAGCATTAACTGTGCATCTTTTTGCGGAAGTGAGAAAAATGATACAGATGAACGGTGGAGCTTACAAGATTGCTTATATGTAAAATCCATTTAATTAAATTCTATTATTTTATATATATGATTAAAACTAAAATAATAGAATTAGCCGAGGCTGGAACATACACTCAAAATGTAGATAATGGAGACTATCGTGTTTATTTAAAAGACCGTGTGCAAATAAATAAAGGAGACCAAGTAACAATTAAGAATGTATTCGTGGATAATTTAGAAGGAGGTTCTCAAAGATGTTTAGTAAAACCAGATCCAGAAACAGAGAAATTTGACGGAGTTGGAACAAAAGAATTGGCTGTAACATTTGGATATTACTATAATGATTGGGGGAGCACGAGACACGGAGCATTTGATAATAAAATATTTACTCCACTTGGAGATATGGGAGACGGAACAAAACCAGCAGCCACAGCACCAGTTCATACGAATTTTAGTGGTTTATCTTACGCCTTAAATGTTGAAGCTCAAAAGGATGCACCAGACACTCCACCGAGCGTAGACACAATAGACACTTTTCAAGTAAAAGTAGATAGAAGCAAAATAGGGCCGTATATTAACGGAAAACACAAAGCACCAGGAACTCTAATGATTACTTTTACGACAAAAGATATGGTTGACGTGCAAGGAAACAAAGTTCCACACGTAAGAGGACATTTAATATTGTTTGATACAACTTCGGATGGGCCAACGCCACCAGGAAAACTCACGCCAACACAATTAATTAATAAATATATTAATGCGGACGGCATTATTACATTCTCACAAGAATTAGAGCAAGAGATGTTAAAAGACGGATTTATGGCGTCGGCTGGGCCATTTGCAGAACAAGGTTTTATGCCTTTTAGTGTTCCAAAATTACCAGACGGAACACAAGATCCAAATCCTATGACGTTTAAAATTCCAGACGGTAAAGATGACGATTTATTTCCAGCTGGAAATAAATATTTAGATCCGAACTTTGGTTCTGGTGGCGTTAGTTTTACACGCCAAGTCACACAAGGACACGATAGAAATTTCTCGGCATACACAGAGCGTTTTCCATTCAAAATTACAGCTGGTTCATATCAGCCGAGCGATTTAGCAGAAGAAATTTCAAGAAAACTCGGTGAAATGGTTCCAGAGTATAGACTTACAGAAGATCCAGCTACTCGTCCAAATTTAGATAATTTATATACATTTTCCGAAAATCCATTGATGCCTACCGTGCGACAATTAATGAACCAAGAACCTTTTGTTAATGGATTACCACCGACGCCAGGTCATCCAGGCGTTCCAGTAAATCCAGCGGCCGGAACACACGCTCATCCAACGCCAGTATTTTTTGCGAGAGAAAGCGACGGAACGAATAATGGTTTCTCGTCTTTTAGTTTTACAACTTCAAAAATAGATCCAAATGGAGCAGGTGGGACGCCAGCTGACGCCAATAAAGCTGGTGGGCCAAATTATTTACTTGGAACTTCTAATTTTGGTTTAACATACGATCCAGAACACGATAAGTTTACTGTGGCTCAACTGCATAATAGTCTTTATAATTCTGTTGATAATGCAGCTAATAATACTGGTATTCCAGAAGTACGAGTTGGAGATGTAACTACTGGGCCAGCTCAAAATGTAACAAGTAAAAGATATTATAATAAATGTGGTGGAATATTCATAACTGCATTAGAACCAGACGATTTAGCTGGTGCCGAACCGTTTTGGATTGGCGAAAATAGTGTTTTGAAATTTAGTAAAGATATAAAAGTTGTGCCTTCCAGAGGCGTAGGAAAAAGTAGCGTGGCTCACGAAAACATTAATAATAGATTTTATTTTGATTATTTACCAAATTTAACAGACGGAGTGAATGTGACTGGAGACGTGATAGGGCCAGACGATTTAGTCACTAAAAAATGTTCGTCTGGTGACGGCTTCAAACCAGCACCAGCAGCCGGAGGAGGAGCGATACAAAATAACGGTAATTGTTTCGATGAACCACCTGCATTTGATACGATTGAAGGAAGAACAGAAGCCAGATTTGATAGTCAACAGAATTTTCCAATTGTAGCTCAAAATACTGTTACACCAGCCAATGATGCTTCATTATTGAGAGAACAAGGTGGTTACTTTAAGATTGAACTCGATATGGGAATTAACAACAATGTTGTAGAACAAAATAGAACTAATCCTAAAATATTTGATATTATGTCTCGTTTCTATCAACAAGATAGTTATACAAGCGACCAAGGAGCTGGTGCTATTCCTTATATTCACACAGACGATGAACCAGCTTACATTTCAGATGTAGGAATTAGAATATTAAAACCAAACGGAGAAATAGCCGATAAATTAGGAAGGACGAGTTGTGTATTTTTAGAAGTTGTTTCACCAGTTGATAATACAGAAAAACAAAAAAAATAATATATTTATAAATTATAATGCCTAGGATCTTACATCAACAAGGAAATACTAACGCTAATCATAGTGTTTACCAAACACAAGCGGCCGCCGACGCTAATGGTATTCTGGACACAATTAAAGACCACCACATAACAGCTCACGGACACTTAACAACTGCGAATACACACCACGAGACAAATGCTACAAAATTAACAAATATTCAAACTATTAATGATACTAAACTATCCGCTATACAAACTTTTTTAGATAAAGATAGTGGATCTAACTTTGCTCTTGCTCTTACAAATACGAAATTAGACACAATTGCGACTAATACATCTAATATTAATGTTAATGTTGGCGACGTAGAAGTCAATACAGCAGATCTGGAAACTTTACAAGGAACAACAAATACAAAATTAACGGAAATTGACGCCGTTCTCGATACATTAAAAACGGACACGGCCGCTATCAAAACGGCTGTTGAACTTTTAGACAATGCTATTTCTGGTTCAGAGATGCAAGTGGATATTGTTTCATCAGCTTTACCGACTGGTGGAGCGACTGAAACCACATTATCGGCCGCTGAAGTTCATCTTGGTAATATTGAAACCGCCGTGCAACTTTTAGACAATGCTATTTCTGGTTCAGAGATGCAAGTGGATGTAGTTTCTTCTGCATTACCATCTGGAGCAGCTACTGAAAGCACATTATCTGCTGCCGAGGTTCATCTTGGTAATATCGAAACCGCCGTGCAACTTTTAGACAATGCTATTTCTGGCTCAGAGATGCAAGTGGATGTAGTTTCTTCTGCATTACCATCTGGAGCAGCCACTGAAAGCACATTATCGGCTGCCGAAGTTCATCTTGGTAATATTGAAACTTCATTAGCACAGTTAGATGATGCTATTTCTGGTTCAGAGATGCAAGTGGATGTAGTTTCTTCTGCATTACCGACTGGAGCAGCCACACAAACAACATTAGCTTCTATTCTTGCGAAAAACACAGAAAACGAAGCACTCTTAACTAGTATTAAAACAGCTGTTGAACTTTTAGATAATACCGTAAGTGGTTCAGAACTTCAAGTCGATGTTGTTTCTGCTCCAACAACTACCGTTACTGGAACAGTCACAGCAAATCTCTCGTCGACAGATAATGCCGTTCTTGACGATATAGCTCAAAAACTCGGAGATGTGGAAACAGCTGTGCAACTTTTAGATAATGCCGTGAGCGGTAATGAACTTCAAGTAGATGTTGTAGCATCTCTTCCAGCCGGTGATAATAATATCGGTAATGTTGATATTGTTTCGTCTGCTCTTCCAACTGGAGCGGCTACTCAAACTACATTAGCAGCTGCCGAAGTTCATCTTGGTAATATCGAAACTTCAGTTCAACTTATTGATGATGTTGTAAAAGCAGAAGACACCGCTCATTCGTCTGGCGATAAAGGCGTTATGCTTCTTGGTGTAAGACAAGACAGTCAAGCAGACTTTGGAGCCGACGGTGATTATGTTCCGTTTTCAATCGACGGAGACGGTAAATTACGAGTAGCAGCTGCGGCCGCTTCTGGTGGTGCTACGGAAGCAAAACAAGATGTTATTGAAACAACATTAACAGCGATAGAAACATCGGTTCAAGCATTAGACAATGCAGTTGACGGAAATTATCTTAATGTAAATCTTAATGTTGCTGGAACTGATGTTGATGGTAATAGCGGAAACAAATCTGCTGCTTCACAGCGAGTTGTTATTGCAACAGATGATGTAAATATGTCCGCCATCAAAACGGCAACTGAAGCATCAGCAACAGACTTGGCCGCTCTTGAAGTTCTTGTAACAGCAACGAATTCAAAGATCGACACACTCGATGCGGTTCAAGATAATGCTTTAACAAAATTAGGCGAGATTGATGCTGTGCTCGATAATATTAAAGTTGATACGGAAGCTATTGAGACTGCGGTTGAGGCTTTGAATACACGAGATGTTTTACAGACAACATTAGTAGTAGATGCACAGAGTGTTAGTAGTGGTGGCGGAACTCATACGACCGCTTCTTTTGAACTAACAAAAAGACCAAGCGGAAATGGAGTGTTATGCTTTTTAGTTAGAATTGCTACCGTAAATCCAAATGATATTTCGGTAGCGTTTTTAGGAAGTGGCGACGATACAAATTTTTTTGGAATTCCATTAAGTCAATTAACACGAGAAAATACGGCAACTGGCGTAGGACAAATAGTAACATTAAAATTTTTTCCAAAACATTTAAAAATTGAAATAACAAATAGTAGTTTTAGTAGTGCCGCTACAGTTTCAATTCATATGTTTAATTAAAATCATTATTTTTTTATAATATATTATATATAATGAAACAAACTCTTGTAGTTTTACAGAACGATCCAAACACTCCAGATGGAAATAGAGCTATTTTCGAAGCATTTTTTAACGAAGACTTAACAATAGAACCAAACGCTCAACTTGCTCTCCATTCGTGTGCATTAAATAGAGGTATTTCGGAAATTATTGTAGATGGTGTAAATAGAGGAATTGAATTTACTTTTGACGAAACCGCCGATAGGGCTGGAGCAGTTGCACCTGCGACTGGTTTGAAGCGTATTGCTTTGTCGGAAGGCACATACACAAAAACAAATATTTTAACTTTATTAGCCGAAATGGAACGATTAATGAACGCTCAACTCAAACATCCAACAGACGCCGAAGTTGAAGCCGTAGCCGCTGGGCCAAATCCAGCTGGGCCGAGAACAAGAGATATTGGAAGTCAAGTAAAAATAGGTATAGGACAAAATGAATTTTTGAATATTGGAATGAAAGGTTTATCATTAACAGCTATGATGCCGACAACACCAGCGGATAGTGATACTTATCCAAAAACAATAGTAGCTGCGAATGTTTTAGGAAGTTCGTCAAGAATAACAGCGACACCTGGTTCTGGTGCAGCTGGAAATGTAGCGTTTACTTCTCACGTCCGTTCACAAGCAACATTTATTAAAGGTTGTGGTGTTTTTCAAGCGAGAATAAAAAAAATGTTTCATAATTCCGCTCAATCTGGTTTTCTGATTGGTTTGTTAGAAAACACAGCTCACCACCAAGCAAAACTGGCTGCTGGTTCGGTTACACCAACGAATTATACTTACGCTATTAGAACAAATGTAAGTGGTAATTTTGCCGATAATTATCAGTTTTTAGTGAACGATCAAACTATCCAACACGGAGCGTATCAAGACGCTGGTTTTGCTCCAAGAAAAACAAGTAATCCAGTCGGACAAGGAGCCGGTGGAGCAGGAGCACAAGGGCCGTTATCTCAAAACGATATAGTTTCAATCTCATTAACGGACGGAAATATTGAATTAAAAGTGTATCAAGTTCAAGCTGC
>Ga0181401_1000973_pt1 | contig 11520 bp, 9 predicted proteins | sample 24SPOviralmetaG_FD_130130 | JGI IMG/M metagenome (GOLD analysis project Ga0181401, IMG submission 130130) | Marine viral communities from the oligotrophic San Pedro Time Series (SPOT) site, San Pedro Channel, CA, USA - 24 SPOT_SRF_2011-07-20 | ecosystem: Environmental > Aquatic > Marine > Strait...
AAGGAACTCCAAATCACTAGACTTGCCCGCGACGGCAAAATTCTTGGCTATGTGCGAGACGACAACTACAAAAATTGGGTGCGGATTATGTTTTGGAGGCTAATGAATATTAAGGAATTCAGAGTGATTTTCATACCTATTCTATGGCAAAGCCTTACCGCACGGGCTATGAAGTCCGCAATCGCCCAAATTCGTTCGGACCTACCAAACAGAAGGTACGAGAACAAAGTGAGTACGTACGCTCCGCACTTCTTCGCTCAGCGGGCTAAGAACCTACAGTTTTCGGGCGAATATCAGCCGTGCGTGAACTTTAAGGGCTTTCGCGAGGCTACCGCTACGCCCAATAAAAGAATGGCTAACGTCTACAAACGGCTAATTCGCCACGCTCACGAAGGAATATGGAAGGCTACCCGCTACAATGAGGTTATTCAGTCTACTTCTATTATCACTATGCCTAGTGTAGCGTCTATGCGGGACGAAATAGAATATCATAAAGAACGAAACAAAACTCGCCCGTCTATGTGTGTGCCAGTCAGTCGCTATTGCCTAGAAGACGGCTACTGGAGTGCGAACCGTGAGATTTTCGCGGGATACAACTACAATAAAATCCGCGAGGGAAAGAACGAAATATATGTACCCGACCGTGATTTTATGCCCTACTAAATAAATTAATAATAATAATATGTGCGTGGCTTATAATCATTTTTTTTCGCCCAATTTTTGTTCGTGATTAAGGGCTTTAACTAAAATTGGATTTTTAAGCGACAATTAAATTGTTTAATTTTTTTGCGATTATGTATTCAGTATGTGCGAACGAAAGAGACTAAAAATAGAAATGGTTATGAATAATGACGTGCGTGGAGGCTTTGGCTCTATCACTTACAATATGAATATATCTTGGTTTATCCTTACATTGGAAGAGCGTGGCTATCTACTGAATGTGCGTGGAGAAGACCTAGACGAAGACGACGTTTTTTGGGCGGATATGGAATATATTATTCAGACCGTGGTAGACAACAATCTTTACGCTACTAATGATATGGACGAACTTGTTTGTGAGACACTGCTAGACGACGCAGATACATACCGCAAAATAGAACAATATTTTACGCCACGTGAGGAGAAGGAGTGGTGCGACAATGCTATATCCGCTATGGAAGAGGCGGACTGCGGTGATATAATTGTACTGGAAGACGTTGGCGGACACGACATAGAAGCCGAGGTTATTCGTGGCAATATGCTAGCCGTGAAGACGCTAGAAGATAGGGCTTTATTGCGTGAGAAAGTACCCGAGTGGTTTATGGATAGCCACGTTGGACTACTCTGTGAGGCTAACTAATTAAGGATAATTGGAAATAATATGTGCGTGGCTTATAATCATTTTTTATCGCCCAATTTTTTCTCGGGGATAAATCCTTTAACTAAAATTGGGTTTATAGCAGACAATTAAATTGTTTATTTTTCTTGCGACAACCGATATAACAATTTACAGACTATGACCCAATTTATCACTGAATATCCGACTACCCCAATCCGTATCCAAACTCCCTATGGATATGCTAATGTACCGTGCGACTTTAAAAACCCCGAAGTACACCTTGCTATTACTAAGGAGCAATCTATTAATAGCAGTATACTAGAAGACGAACGTGTAGGAAAAGCACTTCTTAATATGTGCGAGGCTTTAGAAGAATGTAGAAAAGAGCAGATTAAGCACTTTCTAAAAGGGCAAAAAGATACTAAGGATTTCTGTAAGGCTGGGCTAGCAGAATTAACCGAATTCAGCGAGGGACACCCTATTAAGGAACACGTTAAACTACTGTATAAATTCTTTGTAGCAATGACTATTTTTCAGAAGGACAAAGTGCTAGAACTGGAGGCAGAAATAAAAGAACAAAACTATAAACTACTGGAAGTGGCTGAGGACGGCGTGGATAGTGGAGAGTTTTTGGAGGGCAGATATTTAGAGTTTTCTAACCTACTAATGGATTTGGGTAAGAACATTATCGCGGTGGTAAATTATGCCAATAAATGCGATTTTTGGCGAGACGGTAAGGACTATATCTAATCCTACGGTTTCTACGGAAAATACGGGTGTTTTAAAACTTTTCTGAAATCATTTTTTTTTTTTTTTGCTGGAAAAAAAACTTTTTCATTTGGACTATTACAAAACTACGGAAAAAATTAGGTATGTTTCGTAAGAAATTTGTTAGCACTTATTTTCTAATATAATTGTATACAATATGAAGAACTTTAATCTCATTTCTCCAAAAGGTAATGGCAGTGAATATACAGTAAGATTTCAAGACCCTATTGTTATAGGAAAGAACTCACAGATTGAATTCAAGTTTGCTGAATTAGAAAGGGCTGGTGAGGTAGTCTTTCAAGAGGACCAAACAGTAAAGATAACCGTAGACGCTAGTAATGTGCTACCAAGATTAGACCCTACTGACGGTACGTCGCCAAACAATTTGTTTACTGACGACGCAGACAACGAAGCGGTTTCTATAAAAGCGGGTGTGTATAGTTATAATGAACTGCTAAATCAATTAAGCACTGCTTTAGGTCAAAGCGGGGGTTTAACAACTAGATTAAACTTATACGAAGGTATTTCTGTTAATACTGACTTAAGCCAAGATACACAAAGAGATATAGGCTTCGGCATACAATATGGCGGTACATATACTCAGTCAAAAGATACTCCCGCTATTACACCATTATTTGCTAATAATATACAACTTGGAGATTTTATTGCCAATGGTGAAATTGTTAAGACTGGTGGGGTGGCTTCAACTCTAGACGGTGGTGCTATGCTACTAAATAAATACGTCCACCGATATATGATAGACGTATCTAATCCTCTACCACCAAATGAAAACCAAAATTACGTTCTTCTTAAAGGAGTAAAAACGTGTGCTAATCAGACTGGAGACATTCACTTTGGGCTTTATGGAGCCGAAGTTTCTGAAACACTAGGTACTGGTACTAACAGATTATTTGCTAACGGTACTACGGCTATTAATCCTTTAAATTCTGACGGAGCAAACGGTGGTACTACTAGTGGTAATGAATACTTACCAGTTTATGTAGGTATGAAGGTAGCGAAATACGGTGGATTAATACAGATTTACGAGGGACGTAAGGGAACTGGTGGTATGGGGATTGGCGACGCTATTTACGATTGGGCTAATTCTACCCAAAATATAGAAAGGGCAAGAGTAGTAGCAAACTTTAGAGTTAGTGACCTATTTAATGAAACCGATAATCCATACTTTATTTTTCAGACATTCCAAACTCAAGCGGGACCAGCACCGATTTTTTACCGTGTAATTGTTTTAACTGCCGACCCAAGTGGCAACAGCGGATACAACCAAAAAATCATATATGATAGTAGAGTATTTGGACGTTTCTTACCAGCAACATTAGAAGTAGGAGACCTTACCTATGGTGTCGCACCTAATGCTATAGCAAAAGCAAGGTCCCAAGTCCCCTTTAACCCAGTTATTTGTGCCACCGACGCTGATAATGGCTTTGAAATTAGATATCCACGGAGTAGAATATCAGACGTTGCCATACAAGCGGACAGTATTATACTTGATTATTCACTAACATTTTCAGACGAACTAGCCAATGCCCTAAATATCGCCCCAGTTAGTGGTACACTATCCAATATGAGACCATACTTTACATTGCCACGTGATTATTATAGTCGCTTCTTAACATTTAATGCTGTAAATAATGGCAAATTCTTACACGTAAGTAATATCGCTAACCCTTGGAAGAGAGATAGTTATGCTATCTTCATTGACTTACCGTGTAATAATTATAAGAACTTAAGTTCTAAATTAAACGGTGGTTTTAGAAAAAGTGTGTTAGCAAATATCCCCGCTCCGTTCGCTAGTGGCGACATTATTCCAGCAGATAACAGCAACAACAATATTGTAGCAGTTTATGAACCATTTCAGTCCGTAAAGAGCGACCTATTGAATAATGAAATATCAGTAAACTCATTTAAGATTACTATCCTAGATATGAAAACAGAATTACTGGCTAAACAACTTAGCAGTTCAACAGTAAACTTCAGTATTTTATGTAGCGACTGTGCCGAAAAAATTAAGTAATTTTTTTGTCTAACTTTTTTTTAAAAAGTTTATTAGATAAAAGTTAAATCGTTTTTAAGACCTAATTTGTAGCAAAAATACCAAGTCCCAAAAGGTGGGGTATATCCAATTTTTTTTTTAGTAATATGACTAAAAGTAGGTCTGTTGTTGGGTATAATTAGTTGTAAATGCTCTTTAAATAAATTCTGAAATTTTTTAGTCATAAAACAATTGGGCTTAGCAATTAAAATAAATGGGGTGTCTAATTCTTTTAATCTATCGCAAATTTCAAACCACTTAGAATAGGGTGGATTATCTATTATTATGTCATAATTAGGAGTACTATTGAAAAAATCTTTGTCTTCGTGAATTATATCTAAGCCCATTTCGGCGAAATATTGCTTTTGTTTTCCGTCGCTATAAAACGGCGACCAAATAATCTTATCATTAGGTATAAAATCTTTTATCATTTCCCACCCGCTTTTATCAGTAGTATAATTATCAGTGTCTTTGTCTTTAGTAAAACTCATTGATATAAATTTACTAGATTATTTTTTTCCTTTCTTAATAAAAATAGTCTCTATATCTCTGTTTTTGTTCTTTCTTTCTTTAGCAATTATCTTATCGCTTAGTGGATTTTTACCTAAAATACGTCCCATAGCCACCGCGTCTTTAGACTTAAGTTTCTTAGATTTATCAATAACTGGGGTCGCTAGTTTTTTCTTCATATTTCTATAATATTAACAGTAGAATTTTTTTCTATTGTTTATTTATACATAATGGCTTCCCTCCAAGAACTTACAAACTACGAGGCAACTTCTCCCGATAATGTTATGGACGTAAGAACTGAATTCTTAGAACCAATCCACTCCACTGGCAATACATTCAAGCACACATTTAGAATAGATACTATGGGTTTCTTAGACAAAAATACCCTACTTTGTTTCAAGCCTTTAGCAAATGCCAACAGTGGTAATTTACGTGCTAATACTTTCAACGGTGTTTTAGGTAGTGTTAAACGTGTACGCCTTCTTTTCGGCGATTTTGAAATCCAAGACTTAGATAGCGTAGGTATGTGGGCTACACTTAATCACCTCCTTAAAATGAGACCCGATAGCAGACTTAAGAAAATGGGACACTACTTAGCCAATCAATTACACACTGAAGTCCTTCAAGATACCGACACAAGTATCTCGGCTCAAGGTGGTCTCGGACAAACGGGACAAATATATCCTAACAATGATACTAGTGGTATTAACTATGGTCTCTTTGACAACTCCAGTGCTACTGGTGGTGGTAATGTTGCTATCAATTCATTTGCTATTACCGATACTGCTGGCAGTAATATTAAATGTGCTATCCCACTTGGTATGCTAGTCCCAGCATTAGAAGAAAGAAATATCCCCCTATTTTTATTCACAGATTATAAGGTTTTCTTAGAGGTAGAATTTAATTCAGCCACTAGTGAATGGTGTAATAACATAGGCAATAATGCTTACAATGCTAACGCTAATTTATCAGCCACTGACGGTACCGTCCAGTTTACCGAAGTAGAATTGCTAATTGACTACCTAATCTTCCCCAGTAAAGTCCAAGAAGACTACCGTGCTGAAACTCAGAGCGACGGTGGGCTTACATTAGATTTTATGAATGTAGCCTCAGTAGAAAAGACAATCCCAGTAGGCTCAGCAAATATTAAACAGCAAGTAGAACACAGAATTAACGCTGTAGATACAGAAATCCATTACTTACAGCAGATTAAGAAACTACCAGCCTCCGTTAACGGTTGGAATAGAGTGCTATTAGACCAACGCTCCGACGCTATCTCAATACAAAACATTCAGTACAATATTAACGGTGTAAATGTTTTCCCCGAGCCAATTTTCTCACCACTTCAGCACTATAATCAGTTAGCATACAATCTAGGACAAGACCTTCAGTTAGATAAGCCCTTCTTCTGTAAAGACCCAAACACTTGCTCGTCCCTTCTCTCCCCACCTTCGGGGCAGATATTGGGTAAGTTTAACGTTAACGCATTAGACTTACAGTCAAGCCACGGTAACGGTATGATTAGAGGCAACGGTACAATGATAGGAAACTATCCTATCCGTGTTATCTATGAAAGAAAACCACTACCAAGTACACAGAGTGAAGTCACTGGTAATCCAATTGCTTGCGAGGCTGAAATAGGAGTAATGGACGTTAACTATTTCGTAGGACAAACCCGCTTAGTAAACGTTGTCTCAATGCCAAATGGCGGAATGAATATTGGAGTAAGCAATCTTTGATTGATTTATGATTATGATTTTACTTGATTTAAGGAATAAATCTTCTCTTTCTATATTATAATGGCAAGCATTTACATAGACGCTAATGCTAACAATTCTAAAGTTATAGACCCTACTACTAACAATAGATATGAATACAAAATTAATAATGGATTACAATTACCCACTGGTACTAAAATTTCTGTTGCTAGTTCTTTCATTAATCAGAAGGGTATTGCTGGTGGCTCTATAGAGATAGACGAGGATATAGAAGAGGAGTTAGTTTATGGTTATTATATGAGTGATACCCTAATGGGTGTGCCTACAACGGGTGATTTAATGGACGTAGAAGACGATTTTGACGACGAAGACGACCGTGTTGGCTTAGACTTACTAGCCCCCTTTAACTTCGTACAAAACTATCTTAACCAATTCATTAATGAAGGAGACACTAACTATGATAATGCTAAATGGTCTCCAAGTCCTATTAGAGGTAGAACAGAAAACCCAATGCCTTTGCTAACAGTAGCCCGCACGAACTATCCAGGTGGTACAAGAAAGTTTAAACAATATAACGCTACGGGCTACGAGAGTACGGGCTGGAGTTATGCTATCCCACTCCTTAATAAATCTACTCTAAAAATTAAGAAAGGTGTTTACACGCTACAAAAACTAGCCGACATAATTACCAAACAGTTAAACGGCTTAGAACTACCCGACAACGTTGCTAGGACACAGTTTCAGCAGTCCAAAGACGACGGTAAGTTTAATGGTATGTTAACTAATAATAATTTTGCTAGGCAAGTAAAGGTAGAATATTCGCAAGTTGGGTCTAGTGGGAAATTGAATAGCACATTTGTTGACCCTAGCACGGGCGAAGAGCAAACTACATTAGAAACATATGATTTTAATGGGGGTATGAATGTTAGAAATCATTACTTTCCTAAAGGTTCGCGGGTACAAGTAAATAATATTGTTAACTTTGAGGACTTAGGCGACGGCTTAGTATTTACCTCGCCATTTCAGTATAACCTCACTAACGCACAATATGACGACTGGATTAGTAGCAATAATAGCCAAGCACAAAGAGACGCTAATACATTTTTTGTAGATAATATTAGAGCATTAACTCCCAGTGATTATGTGATACCTTCGGTATTTGCTGTTAGACCTAGTTTTTTTACAAAAAGTATAAACTATGTTACTGCTGGTAAAGCAGACGTTATTTTAGCACCCGACTATAACGGCTTTGGCACAGCGGGTGCTGGCTACGACCACTACCCCACTAGCACTGGGTCTTCACCGAAAACTTTTGCCCCGTCTTTGTTCGCATTTAGTAGCGACGTATTAGGTGATAATTTGGTTAGCCAAAAGGGAGCGTTCTCTGAATACTGCTACATATATGAAAACAATACTATATTACCCCAGGTGAATAAACTAAATCCTTCGGGTGAAGGGGGTGGTTTGTTTCCAAATACAATGTATTTTAATCAATTCGCAAAAGACCAAGAGGGAGAATTACCAGTATTATTTACGGGACAAAATATGACAGACCATTCTATATTTTTTACTAATAACAATTTTCCTAATGACAGTATGACAGTAGGGACTACTGGCTTTGAGATATCTTTTGACGATACAAACAGAACTAGTTCATTTCAATTAGACCATTTACACGAGCCACGTCGCATTCCAACGTACGATAAGTTAGGTAATGAAATGGATAATCCTTCTATGGAGTGCTACTATATTCAGAGAACAGTAGATATAGGTAAAAATATAAACGACCTAGACGGTGGTACTAATTTGGCTAGCGATTTTCCCGAATTATTTTACTATGAAACCAATGCTGATAACGCTCAAGTGTCTACGAATAATAATGTACTTGTAAACAATCTTAACACAATAGCCCAAAGAATTAGTGGTGTTTTTATGAGAAATTTTGCCTTAAATACGGCACAGAGACTAAGAACAATACAAAAACCCGAAGACAGAATAACACACTATGACGATTTTCTAACATTTGACGACTTTTTTAATACAAGAGAGGAGGCTAAGAGTGCTTGGGCTACTACTATTTGGGCTAAACTTGGTTTTACATACGAGCAAATATGTTCTAGCGATAGTTATGAGAAGTGTAAATATTTTAATCTAAACGAAGAAACATTGGCTGGGTTTACTACCGACGCGGGGGTTTCTTCTAGTGTTATTCCTATGGTATCTACAAAATATACTGATATAAAAGCGACAGCCACCCCCAATATGGGGGTTGAAAAAACATTAAATGCTGGCGTACAATATTTTAACAATGCTGATATGAATGTTCCCAGTAAGAAAGCCGAGGCAGTACAAAATGCTAACGACCCCGATAAAATAGCACAATCCAATAGGACTTACCAGTACCAATCTTCCTTTTACGACTATGCTGTTATGGGCTTAGTCCAAACAACGGGCAAACAAATACAAGCAAGACAATTGCCAACACTCAGTAAGCACGGTTATTTTCTTATAACCAGTAATCTAGGCACACAAGGTGATATTGTTAACAATAGCGACCCAGTAATTCTACTAGATACCGTACCTAAGAGTAATTTAGCAAACCAAGATTTCATTTTTAATAGAAATGATTTAGTCCATACACTAACAAATCCAGTGTCTCTTAATTCTATTCAGATTAACATTCTAAATCCCGATATGACTAACCCAACATTGGCTGGCGATAGTAGTGTGCTACTTAGAATAGACTATCCATTACCAAAAGAAACAGTTATTAGAAATAATGTTCTAGATAATCAAGCAGTACAGTTTGTAGAAAATTCGGTTATACAGCAAGAAAAACAACAGCAACAAGCATTAAGCAAAAAATAATATCTATTAATATATTATTATGTCTAAGCAAGGAAAATTGATTATGTCTTTTCACCAAGGCGGTAAAGTTACCGACGGTAAAGGTAAAAAAGTTAAAGCAACAGCAGTCCAAAAGAAAGCCATTCAAGCAACAAAAAAAAAGTGTAAAGCACCTAAGCCAGTTACCGTTATTAAGCACTCTAGTAGTGGTGTCCCAGTAGTATCACATTGTCGCGGTAAGCGTGCTGGTCGTGGTGGTGCCGTTGCCTCTGAGGCTCCGCGACGTGTAGGAGAAACTAAGGGTGCCTTAAGTAATGCTACCCTTAAAGCATTAGGTAAAGCACCAGCCAAGAAAGCACCAGCCAAGAAAGCACCAGCCAAGAAAGCACCCGCTAAGAAAGCACCCGCTAAGAAAGGTCTTACACGGTCTCAAGCCATAAAGATTGTATTTGACGAACAAAAAGCAAAATTGTTAAAGGAAAACCCAAAATATAAGTTTAGCAAGTTAGGACAATCTGCTACTGGTATGGGAGGCAAAAACAGTTTTGACGTAGAAAAAGGCGACGATATATTCTTACAAACCCTAGATACAGACGCAGTAGACGCATTGACGAAGGGCGGACCAGTTCCCGCACCCGCTAAGAAAGCACCCGCTAAGAGAGTGGGAGAAACTAAAGGTGGATTAAGTAAAGCAGTCCTAAAAGGTATTGGTAAAGAACCAGCCAAAAAAAGAATTAAAGTTAAAGGTACACGTGCCTTAAGAGCGGGCGAAAAAAAGGGTGCTTTATCAGAGCGTGTTGCTGGCTCACTTGCTAGAGCAAGAGAGCAAAAGCAGAGAAGTTCTAATCCTTCTATGGGTTATGCCTAAACTTTATATTTGTTCCAAATATCTTTGTCTACCACGCGGGCTTTGCGACCTAGCAGAACAGAGGCTAGCCTAGCCCTCGCCCAGCCTTGGCTGGACGTATTAGGACGTGAACCCGCACTATAATATGCCCCTCTACCTTTAGACAGTACTTGTTTTATACCTTCTCTTTTTAATAAATTCTTACTAATAAAACTGTCATTAGTAATTTTTGTGCCATATTTCTTCTCAAAGTCTACAACGTGTTTGCTACGCTGTGTTTTTGGGGCTGACTTCAGTTTAGGTCTGTCAGTGCCTTTCTTAATGGAGGCTACTTGTTTGGCTTTGTCGGCTTTGCTTAGCCCTTTAGGTACATATTTTTTAGGTAATCCAGTTTTTTTATCCTTAGCAGTGCTTACTCTCTTTAATTTTTTATCCATATATAATATAAAAGAAAATATGGCTACTTTAACTGAATTACGTGCTAAAGCAAAAGAATTTGGAATTAAAGGATACTACAAAATGAAAAAGGCTGAACTAGAAACACGCCTTAAGCCCAAAAGAATTAAGGTAAAAAGGAAAAAAAATAAAAAGGCAAAAGAGGGGTCTAAGGAGGTAGGACAGAAACTAGAACTAGAAGACTTGACAAAAGACGAAACCCAACTTATCGCACAGCAACTGAAAAAGGCTGTTAAGAATATGACCTTTACACAAGCAAGTCAAGAGGTAGTTAAATTCGTACAAGACAACCTAACAGACGGGGGGATTTCTGCTAGCCAGTTAGACGGACAGAGAACTTTAGTTAGAGCATTAGCACTAATGAAACTAAATGTTTTTACCCTTGATAAATTAATAAAAATAGAAAATGCTGAAAGTTATTACTACATTGCTACTAGTATGTCAGAAATGGCTGGAGACGACGACGTTTACCAGTATCTAGACGACGAAGACGAAGTTGTTCTAACTGTACCACTAGACTTAGACGACGTTACGGTGGTAAACAAAGAATTTGCCAAAGAAATAGAGGACGCAGATAGTTATGAAGCAATATACGGTATTGCTTTACAATTCTTAAGAGATATTGCTTTTGAAGAAAAATATAATAATGACCTTAAGAATATTGCTAGTAATTATGTATTTGGCGACCCCGAATTAGAGGATATTTTTTCATACAACTACAAGGAATTAAGAGAAGCGTTTGCTACTTATATTGCGTCAGATATATTTGGCAATGAAGAACTAACTATGTATGACGATTTAGACGACGACGAAGACGTAGATATAGAGGAGGCTAGAGATAAAATAATATTTAGCAGTTTGGTAGAAAGAATTAAATTAGATTTAGGGGCTGGTGATTTAGAGATTACAGCAGTCCAATTAGAGGATTATGACGCAGACGAGCAAGAAGAAATATTTGGTAAAGTCTTGGCTATCAAGGACGACGAGGGCGATTACTTAGGCA
>Ga0181401_1000974_pt1 | contig 11519 bp, 15 predicted proteins | sample 24SPOviralmetaG_FD_130130 | JGI IMG/M metagenome (GOLD analysis project Ga0181401, IMG submission 130130) | Marine viral communities from the oligotrophic San Pedro Time Series (SPOT) site, San Pedro Channel, CA, USA - 24 SPOT_SRF_2011-07-20 | ecosystem: Environmental > Aquatic > Marine > Strait...
AAGCTAGAAATCATTCTGTATTAATAATGGATAGAGTAAGTTCTAGTCCTTGGATATGTAAAATTGATAATAATTTTTATCAAGGCAAGTATTTATTTACTGTTGATTATACTGATAACTCTATTGCAGATTGTCCTGCTCAACATAAACAGTCTCATGTAATTTACATAACTGAAGATTGTCCTTGGAAAGGTAATGTTGTAGCACTTCCAAATAATAGAGTAAGAATTACAAGACCTGCACAATTTGAATTAGGAGAAGGTGCTCCAGACTTTAGACCCTCTCAACATATTCACTATAGTAAATCTGATTTAGATTACACATTAGATGTAAATCAAGTATTTGATAATTTATACAATGATAACAAGGAAGATTAATGCCATTAAAAAAATCACAAAGGTCCTTAAAGCGTTGGACTAAACAAAAATGGACAACTCCTAGCGGAAAAAAATCTTCTAAAACTGGTGAAGTTTATGCACCAAAAGCTCAAATAGATAGACTTAAATCAACTTCTAAAGGCAGAAGCAAACTTGCAGCAGCTAACAGAAAAAAAAGACAAGCTACTGCTAAGGGCAAACAACACGCTAGACATGGTTTACATAAAGGAAAAAAAAGATAATGGAAGAAATACAAACTAAAAAGGTTAGCCTTGAATTAGATATTGATACTAATATTAATAATACAGGTGCAAACCCATATCAAAAATCAATTCACTTAGCTAAAGCAGTAGATGCTTGGCGTATATTTCCACGCTTATTTTTAAGTGTGTATATGTTTTTATTATATTACTCAACTATGTGGTTTATGGATTTACCTGAACCTAGTTTAGAACAATCAGGTCTTATATCTATTATTGTAGGTGCAGGTGCTGCATGGTTTGGTTTATACGCAGGTACTAGCAATAGTTCTAAGTCGTTTAAAGGCGAACAGTAATGTATGAATATGGTTGCACAGTTACTAGGGTGGTTGATGGCGACACTATTGATGTTGTTCTTGACCTCGGCTTTTCTATTCTTCACAAGTGTCGTGTACGCCTTTATGGGATTGATACACCTGAATCAAGAACCAGAAATAAAGATGAAAAAGTTAGAGGAAAACTAGCTGCAAAATATTTAGAAGATGCTATTAATAATGGCACTAAAGTAGTTTTACGATCAAAACTAAAAGATTCTAAAGGAAAATATGGTCGTGTATTGGGGGAAGTTGTTGTAGATGATATTAATATTAATGTCTCTATGATAGAAAACTATTTGGCTGTTGCATATCATGGACAAAGTAAAAATGATATTGAAGCAGAACATTTAGTAAACAGAAATAAACTTATAGAACTAGGAGTGTTCACCCCAAATGAAAAATAATATTTACCAGTCAATTATATTTTTAGGAATTATATTTTCTGCAAATGCATTTGCTCAATCATCACAGCAATCTGGAACAGCTTGTGTTAATGGTTCTCAGTATTGTGAAAATAACAGTTTAGATACAGTCAATACAACTACAACTACTAATACTAATTCCAATACTAATACTAATACAAATACAAATACTTCGACTGCGACTAACACAAATAATAATTTTAATACGAATGTTTCTACAAACACTAATACTTCAACAAATACAAACACAAATACAAATCAAAACACAAATGTAAATACAAATGTAAATACTTCTACAGCTAATTCAACTTCAAATAACACTAATACAAATAATAATGTAAACACATCAACTTCTACTTCTACTGTAAATTCAACAGTAAATCAGAATGTCAACAATACAAATAACAGTACATCTAATAACACAAATACAAATACAAATATAAATAAATCTGAATCAGAATCGAATGTACAAACTAATAATGTTAATCAAAATAATAATAATACTAAGTCTGATAACACAAACAGAAACATTAATGAATCCAATAGCACACAGACAATTAATCAAAACATTAAATCTGAAGCTCCCCCTGCATCTGCAATAGCACCATCTATAATGTCTTATTCACAAGACTTATGTACTACTGGTGTATCAGGTGCATTTCAAGGACAAGTATTTGGTTTTTCAGGTGGTAAAACTATTACAGATCAAAATTGTGAAAGATTAAAATTATCTAAATATCTTTACGATATGGGCATGAAAGTAGCATCAGTAGCTTTATTATGCCAAGACAAAAGAGTATTTAAAGCTATGTCTATGGCAGGTACTCCTTGTCCATATGAAGGCAAAATAGGTAAAGAAGCATCAATAGAGTGGGAAAAAAACCAATCAAAAAGACCTGATGTAGATGATGCTGAAAAAGAATACATAGCTAAATGTACACATGAAGTTAATCCAAACAGATTAAAAATAAATAAAGATGTTGTAGGTTTAGTTAAAAAAACTTACACAAGAAAAACTAAAACCACAAAACAATGCAAAAAAGAATTTTATGCTACGCAATAGCGTGTCTATTTAGCGTTAATGCTTTAAGTCAATATACCTACGAATCAGGACAAGACTTATATCATTTACAAACAAACGCTAATAGTTTTAATGGTGAGTTAGCATATGAGGTAGTAGATGATGGTATTAGTCCTGCAATTGATCTTTCTTTTAATTTTACTTTTTATGGCACTACATTTACACAGGCAAGAATGGCAACGAATGGATGTCTGCATTTTGGTAATAGTGGTAGCTATTGCAATGACTATACTCCTGACCCTATTAACGGACAGCACACTTATACCATATACCCTTTCTGGACTGACTTAATTAGAGATAACAATTCTCGTATGAAGTCTTGGGGAGACTCAAGCAAAATGATTTTTGGTTGGTATGATTTAAGGGAGTACAACAGAAGTAATACAGACAATAGTTTTGAAGTAATACTTTGGAACAATAACTCTTTTGATATTCGTTATGGTGCGTTAAATATTATTAACCATGATGTGCTTATAGGTGAGATCGGTTCTAAAAAAGAAGATTCATATACCTATTATCATCATGATGAATGTTCTACTGGCACTACTAATAGTTCTAGTTGTGTAAATACTAACTGGAATAATACAACTATAAACACTACTCTAGAAAATGGTGGTTCTTTATATGGATCAGGTAGTGGCAATGGCGTTGATTGTAGCAACGCATTAAATGATTCTAGTTGTTCAGGTTATGCAGATGCTTTATTAACACAACAATGTAATATCACTGGTCTTTATAGTGAGTCATGCCCTAACTATTGGGATGCTTATGATGATCAACAATGTGCTGATGATCCACAATATGCTCCATTTTGCCAAGGTTATCAACAAGAAGAATCAGTTGCTTTCTTTGATGATCGTAATGTTGATTATGGTTTTGTAGATGAACAAGAACAGTTTGCTACTGGAATATTTATAGAAGATGATCATCACGATAACCATGGATTTGAAGAACAATTTACTATTATAGAAATATTTGAAGAAGAAATGTTTCCACCTTTTGAAGAATTTGGTAGTGATAACTTTGAAGAATTTTTTGGTAATCCAGAACCTGAAGAATTAATTATATTTTTTGAACCTGACACTTTACCTTTTATAGATGATTTTAGACCACATCATGATGAGCCATTTCATCATCAAGACGATATATTACTTGATGAGTTTATATTTCAAGAAACATTTTTAGTAGAAGATTACAGTGAACCTGAAACATTTATAGAATTTAACTCTATCAATGAATTAGAAGAATGGTTTGAAGAAGAAACCAATGAACACTTTGAAGAAAGACCAGAAGAAAGACTTGCTGATCTTGATGAACCTGAAGAAGAATTTATAGAAGAAATATTTGAAGAAGAAGCGGTAGAAGAAATCTTTGAAGAAATAGAAGAACGACAAGAAATAATGGAAGAAGAAAGAATAGCTGAAAGACAAGAAGAAGAAAGAGAAGAAACTTTTGATGAAGTAGAAGAAGAATTTGCAGCAGTAGAATCTGATACACCTACAGGCAAAAATAAATTAATGACTGTAGCTCTTAATGTAGTACGAGCAGGAGTACAAACAGCAGCTAACAGCTACTCACAAGCCTCTGGTGGCTCTCAAACAAATAATACATCTAACAATGCCTCTAGCAATAATGTAGCCACAGGAGGCAGTACAGCATCTAGTGGTGGTATAAGCACTTCTAGTAGTCCTAGTGCATCAGATCAGTTTGCAAGTGCAACACAACAAACAAATCAAGTTTTATCTATGCAAAGTGATGTAGGTGGTTCTAATAGTATGTCTATGTCTATAACACCATTGCCTACCTTTGATAATTCTGCATCTATGGTTATAGCTGATGTTCAAGTGCAGAATGTGCAAGGTGAGATTGATACTGCATCTTCAGGCGTTATGACAGCTTCAGAAGCAGATCAGATAGCAGATAAGATAATTGCAGCAAACATAGAAGCACAGCAAGAAGAAATACAAGAAGAACAAGAAGAAACAGGAAAATATGGAGATGAATCCAAACTTATAGCACTCATAGGTTATGTTCCTGCTTTTAATAATTATTCACAAACAAGCGTACCTGATGCAACAACTTGGTACAGTAGCTCTGATATATATACTTCTGCTACACTAGATGATAATACCAGTGCTTTTTATGGACTGGTAAATGATAATTTAAAAGGATTAGATCAAATGATAAATGATCAACCTAATATGTGGAGATAATTATGGATTGGTTTCAAAGCAAAACAGGACAGCTTATAGCTTTAGCAACAATAGTTTCTACTCTAGCAGGATTTGGATGGACTGGAGCACAGTATGTTAATCGTATTACTAACCTAGAAGCCAAGATAGGTGGATTAGGTGAAACAGAAAACGAAATGAAAGTAATTGAAGAACGCTTTGCGTCTATAGAAACATCTGTTCAGTTTTTAGAAAAAGAAATAGATGGTATATCTGTTCCTGATGTAACTGAAATTAAAACAGACATTGCTACTATTAAAGCTGATTTACAAAGTTTAGATAGTAATTTAAGTAAATTAGAAAATAAATTAGACAAAAAAGATAGCAACCCTCTGAATGGATAATGAAAAATTTATTCAGTCTTTTGTTGCTTAGTTCTTGTGCATCAGTACCTATGCCTAAAAAAGAATGGTCTGATTCTTACGATCCTGCAAAATGGCGTGTTCAATACGAAATTTGTAAAACAAAATTATTTACAAAATATCCTGTTGAGGTAAACAGTGAAAAATGGAACAAATGTATGGGAGAGTTTGAATGAGTAAAATATTTATAGGAATTATTTTTGCTTTAGGACTACTTACTTTTTTTCTTTGGAATGAAAACTCTAGACTAGCAGAACTTAATCAAGCATTTGAGCTAAGAGATCAAGAACAAAAAGAAGCTATTAAAACTTTGCAAGAAGATTTTAAAACGCAATCAGAAGGTTTATTAGAAATACAAAAAAGAAACAACGAAATAGAATTAGAAATGACTCGTTATCTTGATATATTTAAAAGACATAACTTAACTAAATTAGCTATTGCTAAACCTAATTTAATTGAAACAAGGGTAAACAATGGAACAAAAAAAGTATTTGATAGCATCGAAGAAGTTAGCAGGACTATTGATGGTCTTGATGATAATCTCCAGTTGCAGTCTGTTTCCGAGTAGACAGCAAGTAAAAATTATTTCTAAACCTATAGAACGATCTATAGCACAACCAGTTATGCCTCGTGAAATATCATTAAACGATCCTTACTGGTATGTTGTTTCAGATAAAAACTTAAATGAGTTTCTTGCACGAATAGAAAAAGATAGTGGTAATGTTGTATTTCTTGCAATGTCAGTACCTGACTATGAATTAATGGCATACAACACACAAGAATTAAAACGCTATATCAGCGAGTTACAAGAAGTTGTTGTATATTACAGAAAGGTAACTACACCACAGGGGAATAAATGAATATATCAAATGAAGGAATATCTCTTATAAAAAAATTTGAAGGTTGTGAATTAGAAGCATATTACGATGCTGTAAATGTTTTAACAATAGCTTATGGCAGAACTAAAAATGTACAAGCTGGTGATACTTGCACACAAGAACAAGCTGATGCTTGGCTTGAAGAAGAGTTGCATGAGTATGGTGGATATGTAAATGATGCAGTTACAGTTGATTTAGAACAAAATCAGTTTGATGCTCTTACATCTTGGACATACAATTTAGGTCCTAGTAATCTCAATAGCAGCACAATGTTAAAAAAAATTAATGAAAAAGATTGGAATGAAGTGCCTAATCAAATAAAGCGTTGGAATAAAGCAGGTGGAAAAGTATTAGAAGGTCTTGTTAGAAGAAGAGAAGCAGAAGCTCTTTTATTTCAAGGTGAAGATTGGAGTGAAGTGTAATGCCTTTAGCTAAGTATGTTTTTAGACCTGGAATTAATAAAGAAGGTACTAACTACAGCAATGAATATGGTTGGTTTGATGCTGACAAAGTAAGATTTCGTAAAGGTAAACCTGAACGCATAGGTGGCTGGGATAAATTTACTGATGGAAGTTTTATTGGAACTTGTAGAAAACTATACCCATATAAAGCTATTGATGGAGATCAATTTGTAATACTTGGTACTCATCAAAAATTATATGTTCTTAATGGAGATGTTTATTACGATATAAATCCTATTAGAGCTACTTCTACTAATGGTGTTGTGTTTGCAGCAACTAATGGATCATCTACTATTACAGCTACTGATGATGCACATGGAGCAGTCGCAGGAGATTCTGTAACTTTTGCACAAGCTGTTAGTTTAGGTGGATTAATTACAGCTACTGTTTTAAATCAAGAATATCAAATTGATTCTGTACCTACTGCAGATACTTATACTTTTACTGCTAAAGATACTGATGGTGCTACTGTTACTGCTAACTCAAGTGATACAGGTAATGGTGGTTCAGGGGTAGATGGTGTATATCAAATTAACTCAGGACTAGATGTTTATGTTCGTACTACTGGTTGGGGTGTAAACCCTTGGGGAGCAGGAACATGGGGATCAAAAGCTGATTTATCTTTAACTAATCAACTTAGATTATGGACTATAGATAATTTTGGTGATGATACTCTTGCTGCACCTAGAGGTGGACCAATATATTTTTGGGATGAGTCAGATGGTTTAAGCACTAGAGCTACATTACTATCAGCAGAATCAGGTGCAAGTGATGTACCTACAGCAGTTATACAAGTAATGACTTCTGATGTAGATAAACACTGTATTGCATTTGGTTGTAATCCTATAGGTTCAAGCACTATAGACCCTTTACTGGTAAGATTTTCTGATAGAGAAAGTGCAGTAGATTGGACTCCTACAGCAACCAATCAGGCTGGTGGTGTACAGCTATCATCAGGTTCTGAAATTATTGGAGCACTTAGAACAAGACAAGAAATACTTATATGGACTGATGTAGGTATTGTTTCTATGCGTTTTGTTGGCGAACCATTTATATTTTCATTTACAGAAGTAGCAGAAGGTCCATCGCTTATAGGACCTAACGCTGCAGTAAGTGCTAATAACAGAGTATATTTTATGGATGCTGGTGGGTTTTATGCCTACTCAGGTTCTGCAGAAAAAATACAATGCACAGTATTAGACTATGTTTTATCTGATTTAAATCAAGATCAGTCATTTAAAGTGTTTGCTGCAGTCAATAATGTTGCTAATGAAATAATGTGGTTTTATCCATCAGGCACTAATACAGAAATAGATAAATATGTTTTATATAACTATCTTGAAAATGTTTGGAGCATAGGCACAACCGATGATGGCTTTGTTAGAACAGCATGGGATCAAGCATCAATACTAGAATATCCTATAGCTGCAAGTAAAAATGACTCAAGCAACCTTAACTATGTTTACAATCATGAAAAAGGTCATGGTAATGATGGCAGTAACTTTACAGCATACATAGAGTCAAGTGACTTTGACTTAGAGCCAGATGGTGAAAGGTTTACTTTTATATCCAAACTTATACCTGATGTACAGTTTAGAGATCAACAAGGTACAAGTGATAGCGTAACTTACACAATAAAAGGTAGAGACTATCCACTACAAGACTTAACTACATTACAAACAGTTAATGTAACACCTAACTCTACATTTTCTAATACTAGAGCTAGAAGCAGACAAGCTGCAGTTAGAATATCAAACTCATCTAGTGACTATGGTTGGAGAGCAGGAGACCTTAGACTAGAGATTAGACCAGATGGTAAAAGATAATGGCTGATATCAAAACGATAGCATTACCCTTACCTAGTCAAGAGTTTGATTCAAATAATGAAGCAGTTACACGCAGATTAATAGAACAAGCTCTTGAAGAAATTAATACTAAAATTACTTTATTAGATAGAATGAAGTCTACTACTATAAGCAAGGCTTCTAAACGACATCAATTTTTACTTATGGGAATGAAACATGGCTGATAATCTTAAAGTATTAGGACAGTTAGACCCAGCAGCTACTACAACTACTGTGTTATACACAGTGCCTAACATGACACAAACAACAGTTAGTTCTATTGTTGCAGCAAATCGCACAGGTTCTGCTATTACTTTTAGACTAAGTGTTCATGTAAGTGGAGCAGGTGCTGACGATAAACAGTACATATACTATGATAAATCAGTAGCAGCAAATGATTCCCTAGCAATAGTTTTAGGTATAACATTAAATCAAACAGATGTTATTAAAGTTTATACAAGTGCAGTCGACATGAGTTTTAATATGTTTGGCTGTGAAACCACAGAGGAAAGATAAAGAATGGATATAAAGCAACAAACACAAAATGTAGCTAATCAAGGTCGTTATGGCGACTCTATGCTTCTTCATGTAAATCCAGCAGAAGTTAAAGGCTTGGCACAAGCAATGCCTATTACAGTAAATCCAGAAACAGGACAGCCTGAAGCCTTCTTACCATTTCTTGCACCAGTATTAGGATCAATGGCTGGTGGTGCTTTATTTACAAGTTTATCTCCTGCATTAGCAGCAGGTATTGGAGCAGGTTTAGCTACATATGCACAAACAGGTGGTTCTGGTTCTAAAGCATTATTATCTGGTTTGACAGCAGGGTTTGGAGCAAATGCATTAGGAAATGCAGCAAATACAGCTACAACAACAGCAACACAAACTGGTGCTGATGCAGCTACACAATTAGCTACAAGCGTACCTGCTGAATTAGGCATTGATGCAGCTACACAAGCTATAACACAAAATCCAGCACAAATTGCATCTAATGTAGGAGCTCAAGCAGCAACAGAAGCAGGAAAACAAATTGCATCTAATGTTGCTAATCCTACTTTTATGCAAAGACTTACTGGACCAAACTCTATAATAGGAGATACAAAACAAATATTTGCAGGTGGATTTGATGAAGGTGCTAAAACTTTAGCAAGTGCAGCTATGTCTCCTAGTGGATTAGTTGCTGGAACAGGATTAGCTGGTAGATCAATTATAAATTCACAAGAATTATTTGAAGAACAAATGCGACAACTAGAAATGGATGAAGAGCAACGCAAAAGAGATATGTATGCAAATAATCCTGAAGTACAGTTGTATACAGCAGCAGGTGGATTAACACAGTTTAATAGAGGTGGTAGCACTGATGATGATCAATATGGATATGAGTCAGGTAAACAAGTATATGCACCAGCTAAAGCACAATATGATTTAAATCCTAACTTTATGGCAGGGTTTGCACCTGAAACAATGTACTTTAGACCTGATACTCTTAATGCTCCATCAATGAGTACAAGAGGTGGATCACGACCAACACTAGGAGCAGATACTTATACTGGCTCTAAAGGTGGTTACGACTACGAAGGCACAGTTGATGCAGATGGCAACTTTGTTGCAGGTACAGCACAAGGCGTACAGTTTGCACCACAGACAGCCATAGACCCATATGCAGCTTATTCAGGTTCTGCACCCCAAGGTTTAATTCAATCTGCTTATAATCCTTATCCAGTACAGCCAATGAATATGTCTCCAATAGATGATACTGAAGATACTTCTGATTATGGAGGAATTGGTGGCGATGATTTTTATGGTGGCAATCCTGATTTTGGATTTGGTCCATATGATGAACAATCTGTACGAAATATAAGAGATCGATATAGTAATTACTTTTTTGATTATAATGACATTCAAGACTTTTATAGAGATGAAATGTCAGACATTGGTAGAAATGGTGGTGGCGATACAGATAAAAAAATGCCTAATAAAGGGTTAGAAGCTCTAAATAAAGTAGCTCCAGATGTAGTAGATAAAATGGGTTATCAAGAAGGTGGAGTAAGCGATTTTAGACAAGACCCTATGACACAAGAAGTTATTGCATTTTTAATGGGCGATTCTGATAACACAAAAATTGTAGATATGTTTGTAGATAAGTACGGAAACGAAACATTTATGGCATTAAGAGAAATGGTACTAAATCCAGATGGCACAAAACAAACAGAAGGTCTAATAGCTGGTATGGGCAATAGTGGTATGGCAGATGATCTACTTGGTAGCATAGGCAACAAAGAAAAAATAGCTGTGTCTCAAGATGAGTTTATAGTTCCTGCTGATGTTGTATCAGGTTTAGGAGATGGTAGTTCAGATGCAGGTTCTAAAGAACTATATGCCATGATGGACAGAGTAAGACAAAAAAGAACAGGCACAACTAAACAACCTGCTATGTTAGCTAATGCTGGAGGACTATTACCAGCATGAATTTAGTAGCAGAAAAAATAGAAATGCAACAAGAAAGTTATGAAATTTCTTTAGTTCCTGCTGATAAAATTTCTTTAATTTGGAAAAAAGTAGAAAAATATCTTAAAAAATCTGCTGGTCGTTCAGGTGGAAGAACATCAATAGAAGATATTTACTATGAACTTATAAATAATAAAACACATCTTTGGATTATTTATGAACCAAACACATCTGATATTAGTGGAGTGCAAATAACTTTATTTAATATTTATCCTACTGGTAAAAAAATGTTAAATCTAGAACATACTGCTGGAACTAATATGCAAGACTGGGTTGAAAAAGGTATTGATGTAATTACTCAATTTGCTAAAGATACTGACTGTGAAGGTTTAGAAGGCATTGGTAGACATGGACAATGGAATTGGGTAAAAAATAAAAAAGGTTGGAAAAAACCTGCAACATTTTATGAATATATATTTGAGGAAAATAAATGAGAAAGTTTAAAGGTGGAGGTAGTAGCGGACCAACAGAAACAACAGTAACTCAAACTGATCTACCAGAATATGTTCGCCCATATTTTGAAAGACTATTACAGCGTAGTGAAGCAGACAGCATACAAGGATATCAGCCTTATCAAGGTCAACGATTAGCATACTTTTCTCCTGATGAATTAACATCACAGGCAATGACTCGTGGTTATGCTACATCAGGCACACCACAAGCATACACAGATGCTCAAGCTAGATTTGGATCAGTTGCTCCAATGACTTCAGGTTATACAGCAGGTCAAACTCAATCTACTTATGATCCAAGAGAAGTAGGTCAAACCTATCAAGCA
>Ga0181401_1000975_pt1 | contig 11503 bp, 13 predicted proteins | sample 24SPOviralmetaG_FD_130130 | JGI IMG/M metagenome (GOLD analysis project Ga0181401, IMG submission 130130) | Marine viral communities from the oligotrophic San Pedro Time Series (SPOT) site, San Pedro Channel, CA, USA - 24 SPOT_SRF_2011-07-20 | ecosystem: Environmental > Aquatic > Marine > Strait...
CACGACACCGTCGACCATTGGAGTGTCGCCATCGCAAGATTCTGAGGCGGAAACTTTTCCATCAGCAGCTTCATGACTTGGACGTTGCCCGTTCTGCTGGCTTTCATTAAAGCAATGCCCTCCTTATCGGTAGCCCCGGCGTCGAGCAGCGTGCGCACACACTCGATGTGGCCGTTGTAGCTGGCGGTCACCAGCGCAGCGAGGCCGCCAGAGCTGGCGAGCATCAGCGCGGTGTACCCGTTTTTGGTCGCCCGGTCGACGTCGGCCTTGTCGAGCAGCGCGCGCACACACTCGACGTGGCCGTTCTGGCTGGCGAGCATCAGCGCGGTGAAACCGTCCTTGGTCGCCCGGTCGACGTTGTCGAGCAGCATGCGCACACACTCGACGTGGCCGTTCTGGCTGGCGAGCATCAGCGCGGTGAAACCGTTCTTGGTCGCCCGGTCGACGTCGGCCTTGTCGAGCAGCGCGATCACGCAGTCGATGTGGCCGTACCGGCTGGCGAGCATCAGCGCGGTGAAACCGTCCTCGGTCGCTCGGCGGTCGACGTCGGCCTTGTCGAGCAGTAGGCGCACACACTCGACGTGGCCGTTTCGGCTGGCGAGGATCAGCGCGGTGAACCCGTTGTTGTCCACCCGGTCGACATCGGCCCCGTAGTCGAGCAGTAGGCGCACACACTCGACGTAGCCTTTGTAGCTGGCGATCATCAGCGCGGTGTTCCCGTTCTTGTCCACCCGGTCGACATCGGCCCCGTAGTCGAGCAGTAGGCGCACAACGACGTCGACGCTGGCGAGCATCAGCGCGGTGAACCCGTTCTTGTTCGCTCGGTCGACGTTGGCCTTGTTCTCGAGCAGTAGGCGCACACACTCGACGTGGCCGTTCTCGCTGGCGACCGTGAGCGCAGTTTCTCCATTGCTCATGAGGTCGACCTTGGCCCCCCTTCCGAGTTTCATCTTCACAGTGTCAAGGTCGCCCACATTGCTGGCTTGCACAAGCCTTAAATGGAAAGCTCGCATGCTGTGCGTTGTACGTGGTGCGCGGTGCGTGGTGTGCGTGCGGCGCGTGGCGTAGAGAGAGAGAGAGAGACGGAGGAATTGGTAGGAGGGTTAGGGTTGGCACGAAATCTAGAGCTTAGGTTGAGGGTTAGGGTTGGGTTAGGTTCGAAAGTCAAGATTTTTGTCGGTTCCATATTTTTTCCAATGTTAAAGTATAAATGTCCAGCAAAATTACACCTAAATCAGAGGCCGGGTACCTTAAATGCGACAAGGACCGCGCAACTCACGCGGAGCGTGTCAAATATACGGCTAGGCTCTTAGAGATGCCGTACACGAAGTCCCAAAAAGTCGTGGACACATACTTAAAAGTGACGGCAGCGCAGGTCCGAATGAACAATTGTTCGCGAATTCCTCATATCGGTGTGGTGGCCGCGCGAAAGAGGTCATATTTAGGCAAGACAAAGATTCGCGTCGGATTACGAGCACCAGTCCTGTCAGATCAACTGGAAACAATTTACAAAGGCTCTGGTAAACCCAAAAGTTGGCTCAAGCGAAAGCCGGGTCGACGCAAAGTAGATAATTGGCAGAATATGCAAGGGAAAAATACCTTTTTTGAAACGGAGGAACGCAGCAAGCGCCTTGGCCTACCTTTTTAGAAAAATGGTAATTTATCGGATAAAACGGTCCAATTTTGAAAAAAAAGTCTTCCATTACAACAAGAATGGCGATCCCTAAGCAAATATACCTGTTTTGGAACGGCCCAATGCCTGTTGTTGTGGAGCGCTGCATACGACGCATCCGCGCATTGCACGACAAAACGTGGTCCGTGCATCTTTTGACGAATGCGAGCGAGAGCGTTGAGGGCTTTGAAGCGCTTAGTATTCAGTGGAAAAGTGATTGGGTGCGAGTATGTGCGATGCAACAAGGCGGTATTTGGCTCGATGCCTCATGCATTTGCACAAAATCGGTGGACTCTTGGGTGCGCATGAACTCGGATGACGTACAGGGCTTTTCAGCACCCTTTGCGTTTGACAGTCTCGAAAATTGGGCTTTCGCTGCTCCACCACATCATCCCCTGCTGATTCGATGGAAGCAGATTTTGAGAGAGGCCGTGATTATGGGATTCGATAAATTTAAGTCGAGTGTACCGGAGTTCATACGAGAGCACAGCATCTTCGAATACATGCCTTATCTCACCATGCACGCGTGTTACTTGATGGCCGCCAAAGAGACGGGCAGACGGGCAGTGCTCACACCGTCGTGCGAAGGACCGTTTCGATACCTTTGCCAAATGAAATGGGATACTTGGCGCGCGGTGAAAGCGTTGATGCACCAACCACTCAACGATCCGCCACCGCTTATTAAGCTACGTGGAGCGGAGACGATCGCCATTGGAAAGATTGGATGCAAAGATGGAAGCTTTATGTCGGCTCTAGGCATGCCATTGCGTAATCGACTCCCAATTCTTTATATGATTGCATTTGTACTTGTGGCATCCTTTTTCCTATGGAGGTGGTGTCAGCGCACGAAACGGCGGTCCACGTGATCCACATCAAGCATCTGCTACGATGAGACATTTGATAGGGACAACTTCGACGGCGACGACTTGTGTGACTTCGAACGTCATACCGAACCGCGGAACTTTGTCGATGTCGAGGCGCCAAAGTCGGTCGGATCGGACGAGGCACTTGATGCGCGTGTTTGGTGAGACGGTCGAGAGCGCGTTGCCGTCGCGGTCGAAAAATGTTGTCTTCTCGCTCAAGCGCGCCTTAAAAAGATTGGTCGCGATTGGGCTCCAAAATTTGGCGTTTTCGTTGCGTTGCAATTCTTCTCCCACTTTTTTTAAGGCGAGCGTGGCCTCATCGCAAATTTGAATGCAAAGGTAGCGCTTGTCGTATGCCGTCATGATATCGAAAACGACACCTTCGACCAAAAACGCCAAAATGCGTCGGTCGGAGTTGAAGAGGTGCGCGCCGCGCTTGGTCGGCTCCACGAGAATGTCGGTGATGTGCAGCCTTGCCAGTGCGATGACGCGCGGAACGACGCTTTGCATTATTTTTTGGCAATTTTTTCGTCCACTTTGATCAAAAGCGGCGTTACGAATTTTCCAAGCTGTAAAAACGAACACTCTTGTCCAACTTGTGGTGGATCCACGTGATGTTGGAAGAGGTCGCACAGTTGCTGATTGAAGCCGAAGTTCTTGCGATTCGTCTGCATTTGAAGCGATTGTTGCTTGACGTACGTGCACATCATCTTCAGCACATCGTATCGCGAAACCGGTTCAGTCAGCGGCGATACGTGCGCACCACTTTGGACCAAGAAGGTGTGCAGGCTCGGATCCAGAAGAACAGGCGCTTGCACAAACTCGGATGGTACGCGGCGTTTGCGTTTGTTCACTTGAGTTGGTTCGGTCGCCGCGGTCGGTTTCGCAGATTCTAGCGTCTTCACCACGGCCTCGAATTCCTGCAGGATCACGCGAAGTGAGGCGCACGCTTCTTCGATGGTCGTCATTTTTTGGGTATTTTTTTACGTTTTTTAGGCTTTAAGACCGAAAGATCAGAACGAGCATCAAAATTATAAACAACGTCCCCAAACCCACTCCTCCGTAAATGAAGTATTTCGTATAAGGTGATTTTTTGGACGTGGTTTTGCTCGAGGCGGGGGTGGTCGTCGAGGCGGAGGCGGGTTTCGAGGTTGGGGTGGTCGAGGCGGGGGTGGCGGAGGCGGGTTTCGAGGTTGGGGTGGACGGGGCGGGTGTAATGGTCGGGGCAATGATAATATTCTTCGCCGTTGCCGTGCAATTATTACTATTTACTAAATTATTTCCTTTTTCCACATTAGCCTGAACGGATGCACAGAATGCCGTAGTGCAATTATTCTGTTTCAAAGAAGAAGTTTTATTTGCTTTCTGGCAAGGCGCAAACCAACATTCAGGAGTACTCGCAAAATTTGCAGTGATGGTGTCGCCACCTGCGGTTTTGACGCTTAAATTATGGGCCGTTTTAGCAATTTGTATTAAGGGATAATCTGTGCATCCGCAACCTGGATAAACGTCAGACAAAAATGTGTAGTGTTTACGGACGTTTGTATCACTCGTGAACGAGGCGGTCGCTGTATTTGTTAATTCTGTTACGTCTTGTTTAGACATTGTTTTTCCTTTATATTTGGGATATTCACTGGCTTTTCCTTTGCAATATGAAGTCAGAAAGGTTGAGCACGAATTAGCTTCGTTTCCAGAAAATTTACCGCAATACCCACTGGGGCAATTGACCGAGCCATTCATGTTTTCGGTGCCATTCATGTTTACTCCACTGCAGCATTCGAATTTATTATCCGACGAGTGCAATTGCGTATACGTTTTATTGCGTCTGCACATATTGTAAGTTGCACCAGATAATTGACAAGTTACGTCGCTTTTTGTGTAACCTTTTGGACAAAAGTTTGCCTTGTTCGTATAGCACGCGTAAGGTGTATTGTTATCAGAAACGCAATCATATGCGTTATCTTTGCATTGTGGAATCGTCATTTCGTCTAGGTCTTTACAGGTTTCAAAGGTGGCATTTTTATCCACACCCGTTGGCACCGTAGCCTTCAGGATTTTCGCAGGATCGAGCACATTAGATCCAAAATATGTTCCAGACGCAAATCTAGGTATATTTATCTCTGATCCAGGAGTATTAACATAGTATTGTGCGCTTAAATAGAAGGCCGTCCAGGAATGAACCCTCCAAAAAGACTTTTGTTTTGCAGCCTCCACACTCCATTTAGTGTTTGGAGGCGTACCCGAGATATTGGCATTTGCTGATTGGCTTGGAACCCACCCAGTAAAAGTATCGGTGCTCCAATAGACGGTAGAGCCGCCGTCTGAAAATTTAAATAGGTACCTAGCACCGTCCTTGCCTTTCGCCATCCACGGATTCAAACCCATTATTGACAATTTTGTCGTATCATAATTTTTGTATACATCAGGGTCTTTCTGATACTTTATGATCGCCGCTGCCAATTGTTTGAGATTTAATCGATTTGCGACCTCGTCGTCTGTGGGGCCGTATATGACGCTGCTGTTTGTCGAGTTAATTGGTACAAAGCTTCCTGGTAGAACAAAGGTGTAAGAATCTAATGTCCATCCTTGTCTTTCTAATGCTTGCCGGGCTGTGATAACTTGTAACTCAGTGGCATCTTTGCTAGTCGATTCATCAGTGCTCATCTCTGCATTGTAAAAGACGATCTCGCCCATCGATTTATTTTTTTGGAACATAACTATTTGGGCTCCCCAATTCGTTACGACTGCTGATTGATCGCTGCTCGACCCCCGAAATGTACTTTTGTTACCGGTGATCATTCCTTGATAGAATGGGGTCGACAAGGTAGTGTCATACCACGAAGTATCGTTTTTGGGGTTTTGAATTAGACCGTTATAAAAGAGTAAAACACCATTGCCGTCTTTATCTTTAGGAGCTAAAAACATGACATATTGGTAATCTGCCGAAACGAGCATGTCACCGATTTGAAGACTTTGACCTTTTGCCAACCCTTTGTAAATCCTACGCGACTTAGTATTGCTCATAGGGAGGTTGCTTAAAGACTCTAACGTATTACGCCCAAGTCTGGCGCAAGCAGAGTAGTTGTTCTTCGAACAAGCAAGACAATTTTCGATGAGTCCAGTGTCATTCTTAGGTGGTGGTTTCTGTGGAGATGAGGAACATATTTTTTTTTTATTCCATTCTATTGTGTTTTTGATTGCTATGCCTCCTTCGGCTGCTCCTGCGCCAACTCCTCCCACGAACAAAAGAGGGAGGAAAAAGGCCATCTATCTTTATAACTCATGGTAAGAAAAAAAAAACGTTTTATCTATTCTTGGTTGGCGTCCATTTCAGAAACATAGGCGTTGCAATGACCAAAAGCACCAAACTCAACGTGTCCACGAGCCGAATTTGAGAATACGAGCATTGACGGTATTGCTGAATTTGAAAGCTGTTTGGCGGTTTTGCGAAGGCGTAAAAGCGCGCCAAGTACGTGGGACCGAGCTTGTTGCGTTGGCAATCGTACGTATGATCGTACCAAGCCATTGCTAAATATGGAAAGTAGAGAAGCGCGAGCAAGACCCACTTGTTCTTTGGTGGCAAAAACCAATAGCCAAGCGCGAGCGATACTGTGAAGACGATGCATCGCGTGTTCCACGAGGGCGGCGGGCAGTCTTTGTCGGTTTGTGCGGACTTCATCGTACTACTTGGGCGCGACATTTTTTGTGCAGTTCAATATCCCACGCGTACATCGGTGACGTTATGCGCATTTTCACGGTCGTGTGATTCACAAAGCGAGTGCGCGTCACAGCCAACCCCCGCGCCGTCAACTGTTTATCCACAAATGGCGACGGTAAAAAGCGAATCCGGCCTGCGGGCGAGATTGTGAAGTCGACGTAGCCCCGCGTGTGCTGCCAGAACCCATCGATGACGAGCAGCGCTTTGCCCTTTTCGAAACCGCAAATGCGCTCGATGCGGTCCACCTCCAAACTGATAGAATAACTCCCAACGACTGGAAGTCGAAGTTCTCCGCAAAACAGATCGCCTTGAAACACCACTCTAGACGCATGCATCGGAAGAAGAACCTCCAATAATATCTTCTGGGTCTTTAAGTGTTTTCAGCATCTGATCGACATTCGCAGCTCCCTGTCTGTAAACGCCGAGCGCCTCCGTGAGCTTGGTGTCGCGATACTCAATGTTGGGTAAGACGTCTTTTGGCGGCGGGATTTGGAGCCATTCGCCCGTCGTCGTCACGTGCACATCGTAATATTTGTAGTTTGGATTCTCGCTCAGTCGTTTGCCGTGCGCTTTCGCCTCGTCGATCGTCTTGAAGGCTGCGCACAGTTTTACGATCACGTGAGTGCAATTGTCGATTGATGCGGGCACACAGACGCAAACGACATACGTGAAGTCGTTGAGTGCGTCGCTCGATTCCATGATTTTGTCGGGCTCGACGGGCGCATCGTGAACTACCGGGTCTTTGACGACCGCATCCGACGACGCCTCCGACTCATCGAGTTCGCCTTTGCGTATTTTGTCGCGGATTTCATTTTGGCGCTTGACGTCGTCGAGCATTCGCTGCTTTCGTTCGTGAAACTTGCGCACATTGTCAACGCATTCGTCCTTGTAAACACTCAGCGCATCATTCAGCTTGTCGTCATTCGTTTCGCCATCGAGCGTAGGCAGCGAAAAAAAATGATACAAAGGCACTATGAAGATATCGGTGTTCTCGTCGTTCTTCTTTTCGACTTCGCGTGCGATGGCGGCCTGTGCTTTCGTTTGATCATGAAATACGCCACGAACTTTCAATTGGCATTTTCCAGAGGCGTGTCTTTGGCGCGCGTTGGGATGCAGGTATGAGATGGCGGCGACCGAGCACGAATTGGGCGGTTTGTCGACGAACAAAAACGGGTGCGCCGATGTGGAATTGTCGGTGTTATGTTGCGCATACTCCTGCACGGTTTGCTGCTCCATTTGCTCCCGCGTCATGGGTTCACCGATCGAGTAATCGTAGCGCACGTCTTGGATGTTGACCATCGTTTTGAGTGTAGTGTGGACCAAATTTCAAGCCTTTAAGTGTCTCATTTTTTTCGCATATAATTCGTGATTTGCTTATTCCTTTTTGCGATGTTCGTGAGAGTCCTCTCGGAGCGTCGCAAACCATATGATTCGCCCGTCAGTTTATTCTGCAGTTGTTCCGAGAGGACAGGCGCTCGTAGTCCGGCGCGATATTTTTGTTCGCCTAGGTAAGACCGGACTCGTGCTCCCACTACACCGATTTTAGGAATGCGCGCACATTTGGTTGTTCGAATCTGAGCTGCAGTCAGTTTCAAGTACTCGCTCAGAACGTTGAGAACACGCGACTTTGGCATCTTTAGATTCTTTGCCGTCATTTCGATTCGCATCGCGTGAGTAGGCCCTCGCTCGCAACCGAGGTACCCGGCATCAATCGAGGCACCAAATCGCACGTTTGACCTTAAAAGATTAAGATATTCTTGTACGTTCCTATCGTTGACCGGGATTCCGTTAAAATTTATATAGGAGCTATTGCTCGGGCTCGGGCGGCGTCGTCGATTGATATTCGAATTAATTGGCGTGAGGGGTTGACCGGAAGAGCGCGTTGCTCGTCGCGACATGTCTTGATTATTTCAGTATAGAAAAAAAACCCCAACCTAGATTTTTTTTTGTACACCACAAGTAAGAGAAAAGAATGGGTGCGAACGTTTCAAATTACGCCGAATACTTTAACGACAGTGTAAATGAAAGCATCACTAGCTCGTCAAGTACTTCGGCTTCAGCGCTTTGTAACCAAAACTTGACTGTCACCTGCATACATGGTGGTGGAACTTTCATAAATAAGTGTCAGTCTAGTGCAGAGGCATCCACGAACGTCGTATTCACTGCCATAAAAAAATTAGTAAATCAAGTCACAACAGATCAAAAAAACAAAAAAATTGTTTTGGGACAAGTCAATGTAGCGAACACCAATATCCAGATCAATGACGGCACCGCGATTGCTGTTCGCCAATTCTGTAGCAGTTCAACGAATACAGATTCTGATCAGAAAATAACTTACACGGCGGAAAATTGCGGCAATGTCAAATTGTACAATCTAGGTCAAGCACAGGCGCAATGCATGTACAATTTAATCATGAAGACCATTATGGACGCGTCCAATCAGGCAACCACATCACAGAGCAACGATGGCATTTCCCCGTTTGGTATTGCCATGGTCATCGTGGCGGTCGTCGTGTTGATCGTTGTCGTCTTTGTCGTCCGACGATTAATCACGCGTAAAGGTGGTCGTGCAGGTGTGAAAGGCGGCGGTAGTGGTAGTGGGAATAGTACGAGTGGTGGTGGTGTTAGCGTCCAGGTCGTCGTGTGAAAGTGTCCAAAATGTCCCAAAAAAAATTTGGACAACATTGTGGTTCAACGTTTACTTAAGAAACCTTTTTTCTTAGTCTAATGTTATTTTGTCCATTGTGGACAGGACATTTCAGTCTAAAGAAAATCGGGAGAGAGGATTCTGGACAGTAATAATATTTAAACACTCGGTGTGTTCCCATTTTTATGAAGGTGTGAAATCAAGGTGTGAATAGACTACTTAGACAGGCCTTCTTCTGATGATAGCACATCAAAAAACCAAGGATCCCATACGCTTGGCAAAGCGCCTCGTTCTCTAGCTTGTGGCGGTGGTCGTAATCCTTGTCCATTTTGCGCATTAGTTCGGATTCGATAAACTCGCAATGGAGCTTGTCGTCGATGTAGAGTGGCTGTGAGCGCACCAGTTCGCGGATGTGCTGCTTGAGGACGATGACAAAGTTTAGCGACATGTGGCCTGGGCTAGAAGTCAACGCCCAGAGAGCCTTGTGCATAAGCTCACGGGCGCGCGGGATTTTGAGCATCGGCCTTTCCCTGCGGACATCCGCACCATGCACCACGCACCACGCATAGTAGGTAGGGGGTAGGGGTTGGGGCGGATTTGTGATCATCCAATCATTGACGATGCTCAGGGCGGATTCCGCAAGAAGCATATAGGCATGCGTTGGTGTGCGTGGTGCGTGGTGCATGGTGCGTGGTAGGCGTACGTGTGGTGCGCGTGCGGTGCGTGGTAGGCGTACGTGTGGTGCGCGTGCGGTGCGTGGTGCGTGGTGCGTGGTGCGTAGTGCGTGGTGCGTGGTGCGTTGGTGTGAGAGGGAGAGAGAAAGACAGAAAGAGGTCTGGACCCGGACACGTGCTGACCGTTTCAGATTTCATAACCGTTGACCGTTTTGGACATTTTGGACATGTCCATTTTTTTTTGGGACAACATTGTGGTTTAAGCTTTACTTAATAAACCTTTTTCCTTAGTCTAATGTTTTTTTGTCATTTGTGTTAATAGAATATTCAGCCAGAAAAATATTATTACTGTCCAGAATCCTCTCTCCCGATTTTCTTCAGACCGAAGTTTGGATGTTCACAATGGACAAAAAAAACATTAGACTAAGAAAATAGGTTTCTTAAGTAAACGTTAAACCACAATGTTGTCCAAATTTTTTTTGGACATTTTGGACACTTTGGACATGAAACGGTTTGATGGATGAACTCACAGTGATGGAATATATTGCCAACCGAGATCGTCGCAAATAAATTTCCAGATTTGGTCCTGTGCGAGCATTTTTTCGCGACTCTTCAGGTACGGCAACATATAAGCCAGATCGTCGAATTCGAGCAACTCTGCACACTTACGCAGCGTATACTTGTAATTCAAGAAATTTTTTCGCGTCGGACAAATGTGCTCGACTGCCTTGGCGAACGGTTCTTGAATTTCGTCAAACATTTGCTTGAGCCTCATCTCCACGTCGTGTGGGACCGAGAAGGGTCGCTTGCCGGACAATTTATACAAAATGGTCGGAATGGCGTCGTAGTGTTTTGCGCAGTCACGCTTGCGTAGTATGACGCGGACTTGACTTGCTGTTATGGTCGGTAAAGCGATGCGCTGAGTTTTGGCTTCTTTGGTGACGAGGCGTATGACGTCAGCCGGAACATCGACGATTTGTCGGCCTTGGAGCTGAGCCAAGTGCATATGGAGGTGATTCGACCGTCGGTACACGCAGCTATTGATACGTGGAGTATCGTCATTGTAAGAAACTGTGCTTGGCGAATTGTCGAATTGTCGTTCATGTGTACCGCAAGATTGACATGTTCGATGACCTTGTAAAAGAGTGAAATGTAGGCTACCGCACGATGAGCATTTGGTTTGCTGCTCATGAGGCTGAGGTAAGAGAGCCATCTCGGCGGGGCTCAAAAATTCTCGAACTAGATCCTGGAACATCGTCAAGCGCTTGGCAACCTCGTCTTCGCCTGCATCATCGAGTGTGTTTAGGAACGCCATCGATTTAAGCAGAAACGCCGCGCGCTCATCTGTACCGAGTCGTGCGTACACTTGGTTAAAAAGCGCCTCAAGCGTCAGTCGGGGATCGGAAGTGATTGTCTTGCGGAAACGTCGAAACATGTTTACTTATCTGAAATAAATTAAGCTTTAATGTCGCCAGATTTCAGCGCGCGATTTGATGTCTTTTAAGTGCATGATTTTTATGTGAGCGATCAAATTTTTTGGCACAAATTTAGCGCGGGCTATAACCCCACCCGATACATACCGCTAGCAGTGGTACGATTAGAATTGTGCTAGAGACAAGGTGAACAACGGCGGGTCGACGGCGCTCATGCGCGCCTGCTCAGTATTTGGCTATAGCCTAACCTACGTCGCCAGGGCAGAAGTGAATGCATCTTACCATATCGCACTCACATACATATTAAATCAACTTGGACGCGGGCACGTTCCGTTGCACCAGGTAAAGGGTTAGGGTGAGGGTAGGATTAGGGTGAGGGTTAGGATTAGGGTTAGGGTTAGGGTAAGGATTAGGATTAGTGTAAGGGTTGGGGTGGTGCTAGAGTTAGGGTTAGGGTTAGGGTTAGGGTAAGGATTAGGGTTGGTGAGGCCCTTCC
>Ga0181401_1000976_pt1 | contig 11495 bp, 11 predicted proteins | sample 24SPOviralmetaG_FD_130130 | JGI IMG/M metagenome (GOLD analysis project Ga0181401, IMG submission 130130) | Marine viral communities from the oligotrophic San Pedro Time Series (SPOT) site, San Pedro Channel, CA, USA - 24 SPOT_SRF_2011-07-20 | ecosystem: Environmental > Aquatic > Marine > Strait...
AAAAATTATGAAATGGTGGGAAATTTTCTGATACATCACCTCTTTTAATCATACGATTTACTGCTTCTCTTCTTAATTCATTTTGGTGATGTTGTGGAACTCTAATTAATGGGTGTTGGTTAAATGGTGGTATTAATGGTCTAATAGGTTGGTTATTTTGCCTCCAACGACCCACACCATTAGGTAAATATCCTATATGATGTGGTCTAACTTGTGCTTCATTAAATTCATCATTTTTCCTTGCTTGTTCTTGTAATTTAAATATCCTATTCATTTATATAATATGTTAATATTATATTTTTAACCTAATGAACTTCCAACTTGTCTTCTTTGCGTATTATCTTGTTTAAATTTACTTATTGGATTATTTTTACCTAAAAAGTTTTGTAATGAATGACTTTTTAATACACCAGCAGTCTTATATGAATATCCTTCACCATATCCTTTATTCGCCATACTTAAACCATCGCCTACAATGTGATGCCTTTTAACATTACTGCAATATTTTGGAGGGTTTGGTAATTTACATTTAATACTTGCTAATAAGTATGATTTATCAGCACCTCTACCCGTATTAAATGTTTCTGCTTTACCTCCTTTTGTTCTAGCTATGTGTTCGGAAATATTTCCGCCCAATGAGTGTCCAACACTGGTAATGTTCTTACCATATTTAGATGATACATTATCATAAAGTTTTTCACTTCTTTTAAATCTATCTGTTGTTGCTTGTGTTCCTTTAATAATATGACTATCATTATGTAAATCTTCTAAATCTGTTGGGTCAGTTCCACGATAAGATATAACAGTTTTACCTATTTTTTTATTATGGTATACTGCGTGTTTTTTATCACTAAATGATGTATCTAATTCATATCCACCTAAATTTTGCTCTCTTTGTCCTATTTTATTGTATGACTGATTAGCAAGGTGTGCCATTAATTTAGTTTCATCACTCATAACATCAGTTGATTGTGCGTTTTGTTTACTTTCTGCGTAATCTATTATCTTTTTACCAACTTTTTTAGCAAATTTAACTGCTTTTCCTAGATTCCTTTTAAAAAATCCTTGTTTTTTACCTACTTTATTTGTATCAGTCATTATATATAATATATACTCAAAATATATTGACTGAAAAATTCTAAAATAATTAATCGTTTTTTAACACATCATTACCAATGCTTTTAATTGTTTTATTCATTTTTTTCTCTTGGTTTTCTTTTGGTATTACTAAACATTTATCTACAATATCATAAATAGTTTCCCAACCATAAATATTTCCTAACTTATAAATCTTATCACATTTAGGACACAACTTGCTATAAAGTAAGTATTCTTCACGGCATAATCCACAACTAAACATTTTACTATATAATATAATAAGAAATTATTTTTTAACTTAAATAAAAAATAAAACATATATTCTATAATAATTATATATTAAATTTTTTATGGACTTTTTTCATATTATCATCTATTGTTGTTGGGTCATTCCATAATAACCATCTACTCCAAAATCCAGCAGTATTCGCACCACTTCTTGTCCAATTTTCTCTTTTTTTATGTCTATTAATATATGCTTCTTTTCTTTTAGGGTCTTTATGTATTGTATAATCACTTGCTCCTTTTTGTCCAAAATGTATTATTTTTCCTTGATATTCTAACATATATTTCTTGTTTTTTCTAGTTGATGGAAAGACTTTCATATATATATTATGTAAGATTATTATTCTGAATTATTGTTTCTAATGCTTCTACTCTTAATTGCAATTGTTGAATTACTGTCATACTCATTCTATATAATTGGTCATATTGAACTTTTTTAATTTCATCTACGGATGTTCCATCATTTAACTCTAATGGATTATTTGATGTTCCTTGACTAAAAGCATTACTAATCATTGTATGTTGATTTACTTCTATATCATCTGCTATTACTCCTAATCTTTCTTTATCTGATGCGTCTTTTGTAATTTTTTTATATTGTTTAATCTTAATTGTTTTAAAAGCATCCCAATAATCATCAGCATCTTTTATATCACCTTTAATGCGTTTATCAGATGTATATTCAGTTGTTCCATATATTTGTAAAGCAGACGATGACGCTTGTAAAACGGTTGTTGAGTTATTAATTCTAACATAAAAAGTTGTTGTAGCATTTAGATATGTATCACTAGAACCAGCAAGTATAGCATAAGAACTCGCACCACTATTTCCTTTATTGTATAAAGCACCATATCCAGCACCTCCTCCCCAGTATCCTAATCTTACTCCTCCTACAAATATCTCATTAGAAGTATTCAACGCTGTTCCATCATCTATTATTCTACCACCGAAATCCCCAGCAAATTCTATTTTTTTCTTATATATTACTTCATTTGCTCCTACTTCTACAATAGATGTATCATTTACTTTTAAATTAACTTTTTTCCCAGTTTTAGCATTTACAATAGTTTCTCCTAATTCATCTTGAATTAAAGCACAATCAGTTGATGAAAAACAATCTCTATGTCCTATCGCAAATTCATCGCTATTTGTCGCATATCCAACTTTACCTCTACCAAATTCAAATATAGTATCGTCATCTGTGCTTTCAAATATAGTTCCACTTGTCTTTTTTAATTCTATAATATGAGAACTATCTACTTCTACATTTACTTTTAATAATAATTTATTTGTATTCATTCTCATTTTTTCAACATTAGCAATTCTAAAAGTTAAATATACCCCACTAGGACAATTGATAAATGTATAACCATTAAAATCTTGTCTTATCATATAGTCAGTTCCGTCAAAGTGGTCTCGGTGTGCTAATGTCATAGTATCTGCGTTATATCCATTATAACCAATTTTACCTCTTCCCATTTCAAATATTATATCATTATCAGTTGATACGAATGGCGTTCCACTTGTTGCTTGTAAATTTAAATTATGAGAACTATTAACAACAGCATTTACCGCAAATGTAAAATCATCTGCAGTTGTATCAAAACATACAACTCCTCCAACTGAACCGTGTAAACCTTGTCCGCTTTTAGAATTTATAGTAGTTGCTCCATTTTGTAATTGAGATATAGCATAATCAGTTGAATTAGCATTATCTCTATGCCCTAAATACATAACATCACTTGCTCCTAGAATACTTGCTCTTCCAAATGTATATGTTGTATCTGCGTCTAATGATGAAAATGCTACTCCACTTAATACATTATTTACCATTTCTACATTACTTACGAATGCTGTTGATGATATATATGCTATACTTGTTGCGTCATTAATTCTAAATGATATTGCTTGTCCGTTTTTAGCATTAATAAATGTATTACCATCTGCTAATTGTAATAAAGCATAATCTGTTCCATTAAAATTATCTCTATGTGCTACACAATAACCATCTACATCTGTTCCATTATATCCTACTTGTCCTCTACCTATTGAAAAAGATATATCAGCATTTGGACTTGCTAATATATTTCCACTTGTTCCTTGTAAATTTATTATATGACTACCCTCTACAACAACATTTGCCCTTAATGTTATATCATCTGCGTCCATTTTTTGGATTATCTCATCATTTACTCTTAATGATAATAATTGTCCAGTTTTAGAATTTATCATAGTTGCTCCATTTGCGTCTTGTGATAAAGCATAATTAACATTACTAAAATTATCTCTATGTGCTATACTAAATACATCTGAATCTGTCCCATTATATCCTAATTTTCCTCTTCCTAATTCCATAAAATTATCAGCATCATCATCTGTAAATTTACTACCATCTGCAATTCCTCCTAATGCTACTACACTTGTTGGATTTACAAATCCACTAGAAGGAGGTTGTCCCCAAGTTCCATCTTTTCTTAAAAATTCATTATTATGTGTCGCACTACCTTCTGGAACTAATCCTTGTTTATATTGGTCAGCACCAGCACGAGCATCAGCACCACCAGCAGAAGAACCCATAGGAAACATATTAAAAGCAGTATCCCATAACGCTTTTGCTAATATTTTTCCATCTGTATCAAAAGTTCCTATAAAATATGGTGATGCTTTATGTATATCATTTCCGGCAACTACTAATATATCTGATTCTGTATAAGCAGATGGTTTATAATTAATCTTATGATATGTTTGTTTTTTCTTTTCTGTTAATAATTGTCCATTAGTATCATTTACTACTATATATTGAACTGCTCCAACACCAGCAGAAGCAGAAGCATCCCAATTACCAGAACCAGTTGAACCAATTTTAGGATGTGTTGAACTACTATTAGTTGATGAATGATGTCCTACTATATTGCTACTTGTGGCGTGTTGTAATACATATTCTACTCCTCCTACTTTATATACTGGTTCAGTTGTAAAAGTCCATTTTCCACTTGTTTCATTATCTGCTGAATGAAAAGTTGTATACGCATTATCTGTTTTTAAAAATTTATTAGCAGAATTATCGGCAACAGTTCCTTTCATATCTGCGTGAATTTTATCCATTTTTATAATACTATCTTGCAGTTTACAACTTATAAAATGATGACTAACAGCATTTTGGTCGTGTTCAAAAACAACTACACAATCATTTGCTCTATCATCTACTGCGTGGGGAGATATTGTATTAAATGTCCCAGTTCCAACAGTTCCTAATGGTTTTAAACTACTTAATAATTCTTTATGATTATCAATTAAATTACCAGTTTTTATTTGACTTTCAAAACTTAACCCTTCTTCGTCTACAATTGTTTTTGTTGAAACTGATGTTGCTGTTATTGTATCGGCATCTATATGTCTTGTCCCACTTAATGATTTTTTAAACATATTCTATATATACTTATATACAATATATTTTTTTCTATGAAAAAAAAGATAAATAATAATATTTAATGTTAATTTAAACTGAAACAGTAGCAAGACCATCAGCACCAATGGTAAGCATTTTATCACTATGAACAAAAGTATCAACACGGATAGGGTCGCCAACACCAAGATTGACATTTAAGGCAAGTGGGACAGCACCAGAAGCAGATACACCAGTTTGGAGGATTTGGTTTTCAAAGTGATTTTCAAAATTCTGTGCTAACATAAAGCGGACATCACCACCATCAGTAGCAGAAGAAACAACTTTTGCGTATCCTTTAAAGTTTGACTTACCAACAGCAAGAGCAGTTCCAGCATTGGTGTATTTTGATACAGCATCACCGAGGGCAGATTTAACACGCTCACAAATTATAGTTGTTTCACTTATTACCGCATCACAAACCCAGCAACCTTTATCATCACCAGATGGGTCATCAGCACCAGTAGTGCCGTCAGTATTAAAAGAATTTGCTTCACAATTGAGAATGATAAATCTTGTGCCAGTTAATTCAGCATTAGTTCCACCACTTAAACCGTGTTTACCATTAAAAGTAATACGAGCAGTTGTTCGTTCACCAGTTGCTAATTTACCAACAGATGATAAAACTTCAATATGTTGTATTTCTAAATATCTATCACTTGCTGATGAAAATTTTCCTCGCCAAGAAGTGTTAGTAATTTCACTACCACCATTAATATCACCTAATGCTCCGAAACCTTTAAGCATTTCAGCATAAGCAATAGCACCACCACCTTCACAATTAACATCATATCGTGGATAATTTGTAGTTCCTAATGTATAACGGTATCTATCTAATTCATTTGATGTCCAAGTTCCTAAACTATCTACTGTTGCTCCATTAACATTAGTAGTTTTTCTCATAACAGTGTATACAGATTTTACACTTGATGCTCGTTCAGAAATTTCTAAATTACTTTCATTTTGTGTTGAAAGATTATCAATATGACTTGAATAAGTATCAAAATGAATATTAACACCTTCACTTGCTAACTGATTACGGAACATAGCATCAAATTCATCACTGAAATCACATAAATCCATATGTAAGTATACTTGGTCAATAATATAAGTATAATCATTAGCATTTGCTTGATGACATCTTGCAAAGTCTTCTAATTCTAGTTGTAATGTTATACCACCTTGGAGGTATTTAAGAGGAATGTATTTAGAATTTGCCATAAGTCCAGAAGCAGATAACTGTATAGCGTATGTGTGTCCATCAGCATTAGTTCCCCAAGATTGACGGTCTGTAATATCACCATAACCTTGTATAACATTTGCGGATGTTTCACTATGGTCTTGTGGTTGAGTAGCACGATGAAGAATACGACTTAATAGATTATAATTCTGAATATTTTCTAATACAGTTCCATCAGCACCTTGGACTTGAAGATTACGAATCCACGAAAAAGCACCATTGTCCATACAAATTTCGGTATCAGCACCACTGCCACGATTAGCATTTACTTGTGTTTGGGTATTAGTAGTGCCAGTATCAACAATCTTATGGCGGAAAGTTAAATAAGTATTAGCACAATCTAAATAAGATTGCTGGGGTAAATTAATTCGTAGAATTTTAGTGCCTTCTGGGTTAAAACTGCTACCAGTTTGAACGCCTTGACGAACAGAACGACGCTGTGAAGGAATACCCATAGGTAAAACATTATATCTCGCACTTCTTGGAACAATTGACATCTTTTTTATAATATATACAAAGAAAAAAATTTTATGAAAATAAACTTAATTAATTTTTATTTAAAAAAAATAAATTCTTTTCTTCTAATAATTCTTAATCTAACTAATCTACTTAATTTCATTATGTTATATAAAAAATATATTTATTTTCGGGAAAGTTGAAAATTTAATAATCCTAAGATAATTTCTACAACTTTCCCTAAATGTAAGTTCCAACTTTGGGTAAATTGAAAATAACATTTGTGGGGAAGTTGTTGATTTTTTTTAATTTTTATATATTTTGCAACTTTCCCTAAATGTTTTTTTCATTTATCCTAATCCACTCATAACTTGTCTTCTTGTAATATGTCTAACAGTTTTTGGAACTTGACTACTTGGTGTTGCGTCCATTATTGCTTGACTTTGTAAATGTTTTGTTAATCCTTTTAGTCTTGATTGAATAACTGGATGTTTACCACCTTGTGATATAACATCATTTATCATTTTAGCATTATTTCTAACATTCTGTAAATGACTATTACCAATATTTGCTACTGGTCTATTACTAAACATTTTTCTTCCAATTTGTTCTATATTTCCTTCTGGTAATTTAGCAATCATAGTTTGTGCTTTACCTTCTGCTCGTTTAGCAACATTTACACCAGCTTTTGCTCCTTGAAATAATTGTTGAGCGGACATACCTTTAATAAGAGGTGCTTGAACTAATTGTTTTGCCATATCACCTACAACTGGTATATTACCGATTTTTTCAGCAACACCTTCAACTTTACTTAATGCTTTATCAGCAACTGAAATTACGCTATGAGCAACTTTACCAACTTTTTTAGCAATCTCTCTTGGATTTGCTTTACCTAATTTTTTAAGTCCCGCCTTTGCTTTTCCAATTAATCCCATTTTATATATAATATAAAAATATTATATTATATAAAAAAGTGTTCTAAAAATATTTTAATCACTATGTCTTCTTTTAACGTGTTGTGCTGACTTCCCAAAAGTTCCAGCATCTAATAGTTTCTTACCTCCTTTCATTCCTTTTAATTTTTTACCTACACCAACTGCAACTAATGCCGTTCCTAATTTTGTTTTTCCTTCTATAACATCTGCCCCAGCAAGTCCAGCGTCTACTGCTTTCGCATACGGATTAACTACTTTTGTCAGATTATACACATCTGCTAATGCTTGTCCCACTACTCCACTATTTTCAATCGCACTTCCTACTGCTCTAACTCCTTTCGCAACAGTTCCAACGATTGCTTTAACTGGTTTATCTAATCCAGTTTTTTCTCCAACATATTCTACTGCTTTTACAAGTGGTGAAGCAACTGTATTAACAACTTTACCAACCGTTGAAACAGCAGAAGCAACACCCTTACCAACTTTTGTAGCAACTTTACCAATTGCTTTACCTACTTTGGAGGTTGCTACTTTGTGATAACCACATTCTGCGTGGCAAATTAAATCATACCAAGAACAACCACAAACCATTATTTATATATTAATAATAAATATAAAAAATATAATAAAAGTGTTTTTCTTAATATTAAACATTAACTATTGAAACTGTTAATGAAAATTCCCAATCTAAACCATTTAAATCAATTAATTCATTATATTTATTTGTTAAACGAATAGTTAAATCATTTAATGATTGTCCAGCGGGTAATTGTGATTTAAATTGATATACAAGTGGTTCATAATATATAATTTCATTGTAATTTACCTTAATAGGAATTTTTGCTAATATATCACTAACTCCTCCGTGTCTACTTTCATAAGTATTTATATTACTTAATGGACTTCTGATATATATAGCATTATCACCAGCAATATTTATAGCAGTATCACTTACTAATGTATGATTACCACCATTATCAGTTGCTGTTTTTATTGCTCTTTCAAATCCTAATAATGTATATGCGTATTTAGCACTTGTTGTAAAATCAAATCTAAATGCTATATTAGTAGGTTGTGTTATTGTTAATTTAGTTGTTGCTGGGTCAAATGCTACTGTATAATCATTTCGTCCATTACTTGCTCTAATTGCTCTTTGTAATTCAGTTGCTAATTCACCACCATTATACTCACCAGCAGTTAATACAACATCATTTTTTGCAGATAAATTACCAGCAGTCGCATCACTACTTTCAAAAAACTTTAATGTTTTATTATTAGCATTAACTGGGAAATATGAGTATGGAATTTCAGCACTATTAATACTTACTACCAATGCTTCATCTTGTTCTGGTCGTAAATTTTGGTCTATATTATAATATAAATCAGTTGTTGAAAAATCTCCTTGTCCTTTAATAAGGGCATCTTCACTTCTTAAATGAAAAATTCTATCTGGTTTGTATGATTTAGGCATTCTTATATATATATTATAAATATTTTAATTTTCGTCATAATTTATTTTTAATTTATTAAAGTTTTTATGAAACATATTATTGTGATGAACTTGGAAATTTAAAAACATAAAGTTGAAAGGTTTATCCATACAATAATCAAAAATTGTTTTAAATTGTCTTTTATTAACTGTTCCAGCATTTTCTGTCATTATCTTATCTAATTCTTTTTGATTTGGTATATTAAACATAATTAATCCACTTAAATTAGTTCTAAAATTTAAAGGCATCGCCCCAGCATATCTTTGACTTGCTACCCATAATGAAGCATTATAATGTCTTAAATTAAAAAATAGTTTTGTCATTGCGTTTTTCTTACTTTGATTAAAAGCATTTGATTGTGCCATATCATCAAATATTAATAATATTTTATTACTATTTTTTTTACCATTTTCTACAATATCTTTTGATTGTTCTTCTAATATATCTAATAAATCATCTTCTTCAAATTCTTCAAATATTTGGTCGTCTGGTAATACAATTGCTTTATTAAACTTATCATCTAATTTCATAGTTGGACTCCAAATATAAACTTTATCAAAATATCCTTTATAAAAAGATTTCTTAATTAAACAATTAATTATAAATGTTGATTTTCCAGCACCCTTCGGAGCAACAATAAGCATACTATGAGGATGGGATAATAAAGGTTTATTTATTTTTACATTGTGTTCGTGCTGGTTATCTAACCTTTCTATGGTCATTTCTTTTTGTTCGTGTTCTTGAATTTCAAAATCATTAGACATTCTATATATATAATATATAAAATATTTTAATATTCACCAAACATTTGACTATATAATTGTGCGTTTTTAATTTCTTCTTCGGTATATCGTGGTTCTTGGTATTGCTCTGGTTCTGGTTTTACTTTCTGTATTCGTGTTGGTTGTTTTCTTCTAATAGGTGGTTGATATTCTTCTTCATATTCTTCTTCATATTCTTCTTCCATTATATCCCTTCGTGTTGGTTTTGGTGCTTTTTTCTTTCTTTGTCGTGTAATTATAAATTCTTCTTCACTACTACTATCACTTTCACTTTCTACATAAGTAATTTTCTTTTTTGTTGGTTTTCTTTTAACTGGTGCTTTTGGTTTTGTTTTTCTTTTTGGTTTTGGAGGTGAAACATACTCTTCTTCACTTTCAGATTCTTCTTCTTCACTACTTGGTGGGGGTGGTGGTTTTGGTTTTGTTTTTCTTTTTGGTTTTGGTGGTGGAGTTTCTATAAATTCTTCTTGCTCTTGTTCTATTGACTTAACTTCTGCTTCAAACTCTTTTTTTCTTTGCAGTGCTTTCGCTTTTTTTGCTTCTCTCATTTTTTCTAATGTTTCTAATTGTTTTTTTGTGCGATTTGCTTTTCGTCCATCTTCTTTTGCCTTAACTCTTGTTGTCTTAACATTTTCTTCTATAACTTTGACTTCTTCAACTTCGTCTTCAAATTCTTCGTTTTTTATTTTTTGAATTTCCATTTTATATTATATAGTTAGAAAAAAAATTTGAGAAAATATCTTAATATTTGAGTAATTATTTGAGAATATATTTAATACTCTAAAAAAAATTTATATTGGGTAAAAAGAATCCAACATTTGTTGTTTTTCTTATTTTTCAGTTTTAGGGAAGTTGTTGGAAAAAATCTAATTTCTATAAAGTTTTCAACTTTCCCATAATGGAAAATTAAAAACTTAATATAATTATTCTGGAAGTATTTTTTGACTTGTGCCATCTTCTACAATCCAGAATAAAGTTCCATCTACTGGATTTTTCATTGCTCTAAACTTCATATAACCTTTATTAATTAATATTACATATTTATTATTACCAGTTATTGCAGTTGAGCGTATATCTGCTCGTTTGGAACTGGCTGTCCCAGAGTGTCCAGTAGTTGTGGATTGATAGTAAAATACACCTTCTACACATCTTGTTGTTATACCAAAATTTACACGCCCTTGTCCTCCATTATGATATATTTCTAATACTTGTCCCATTTTTGTTGGTGGTATAAGTTCTGTTTGATGTGTGCCATTTGTTGATGCGTCATTAACCCATATTATATCACTATTGCCATCATATTTAGTTAATACTTGAACAGCATTGTTTGCTGGATTTGTAAATGTTATTATCTGATATTTAGTTCCTTGTTGTAATATTGTTTTTGTTATAGTTCCATTTTTTTTGGTAAATTCTGCAATTTCGTTCGGTTTAATATCCCCTAACATATATTGAGATGATATATTATGTATAATTACTTTACCATTTCTAGTTCCAAAATCAAAACTTAAATTAGATTGAGGATTTACATTATACCTTAAAAAGTTTTCTGTTGTATTGTCTAATATGAAATTAGTTGTTTGATTGTTAAATTCTCTTGATGCCATTTTATAATATATATAAATATTTTTATTTAATATTTATTTACAACCCATTTTTTTGTAGGTTTTTTTTGCTTCTTTCATCGCATCTGTTAAAGACATACCTTTATTTTGTTTGCGGAATTTATTGAGATGCGTCATCCAAGGATTCGTTTTCTTGCTT